>Ga0099364_10002238_pt1 | contig 30981 bp, 25 predicted proteins | sample TergutTh196P3_FD_73070 | JGI IMG/M metagenome (GOLD analysis project Ga0099364, IMG submission 73070) | Microcerotermes parvus P3 segment gut microbial communities from Pointe-Noire, Republic of the Congo - Th196 P3 | ecosystem: Host-associated > Arthropoda: Insects > Digestive system > Gut ... | reverse complement strand
AAGGATTAAAAGTGGAAAAAAAAAAAAACAAAAATTTTTTTTTTTTTTTAAAATTTGGGAGGTTAAAAAAATGAAATTGGGAAAATTCTCCCCCCCCCCCCCCCCCCCAGATATAGCGTAGCTTTTATCAAAAACACCCCATATATAGCGTCTCAAAATAAGGAGCAATTATGAAGAAAAGACTCTGTTTCTTACTGATGTTTTTCAGCATTGGTCTTGCGGTTTTCGCCCAAACGCGGCCCCGGCTGGGTATTCTGCCTTTTGCGGGCAATGTGAGTGGTGACGGCGATACAATTGCAACCCTTTTATCATTTCAGAGTGATATAATGAATGCTTTTACCGTTGTTCCCCGCACCGGCGCGGTCAACGCTCTGGTGGCCGAACAGCAGTTCCAGATGTCAGGCTATACCGACTCGGACACCATCTCCAGACTTGGCCGCCTTCTCAATGCAGATTTTGTGGTTTCCGGGCATATACGGCGGCTGGGCAACCGCAACCTTGTCATAACGACCATAGTGAATGTGGAAACCTTTGAACAGGTGGCAGGAGATTTTAGGCAATACCGGAATATTGAAGAAATTCAGAGAATGCTGCCGGATATAGCCAGCGTAATCATCAGCGCATCCCGGAGGGACAGCACCGATTTGCCTTCTTTGGCTATCGCGCCTTTTCATATTGCAAGCGGGGAAATCAATGTACAGGATGCCGAAGTGCTGGCGCAGATATTGGCAGTGGAGATTGTCAACACCGGCAGGTATGCTGTATTGCCCCGCACTTCAACCATGCAGGCGGCGCTGGACGAACTGCAGTTCCAGCTTACCGGGGCAACCGTCGAAGACGAAGCCAAAGCGCTGGGGCAGGCGGTTAACGCTGACTATGTACTTTCTGCCGAAGTGCGCAGCCTGGGCCGTCTGAATATGTTCACTGCTTCCATACTCCATGTAGAAGACGGCAGTTTGCTTGCCGGCGGCTTCCGCAACTACCAGGCAATTACCGACGGCATAAGCCTGATGGCGGAGCTGGCAGGCAGCCTCGCCGGCGGCGAAAATGCAATGGCCGCTGCCGGCGTGGTAACACAGCCCAGACCGGCAAGAGAACGGCCCGCCCGCGAACCAAGAGAACAGCTCGCCCGTGAACCAAGGGAGCGGCCTGTCCGCAAACCTCTTGAAGCCGAGGCTTACCGTTTGCATACGCTGGGCGTATCGGCGGGCACTTCGTTTGCCACCCCGGCATTAATCGGAACGATACATGGAACATTTTCTCCGTTCCGTTCGATGTTTCTGGAAGCCGGATTGGACTTAGGGCTTATTTACAGAGGCGCAAACGATTCTGTTGACGGTTATTATTCTTTGTACCCGTTTATACATGCCGGGTACTTCCTGCCCTTTGCGACTCGGGCCGAAGGGCGCGGCGCAGGCGGCTTTTACATCGGGGCGGGAGCCGGTTTTATGCTGGCAGATTATTCTTTTTCTGACAACACGGTTGACATACATATTTTTGCGCTTAATCTGACTGCAGGAATAATTATCCGGGATTTTCTGAACATTTCATATACCTTACGCACCAATTTTGAAGGCGCAAGCAATAAAATAGCGGTAGGGTATGTGTTTAGATTCAGATAATAATGAGGGATGAACAATAATAAGAGAGGAGAGAAGTGATGATAACTAAATGGGTGCCAGGTTTCATGAAGGTGTTTTTTGGTTTTATAGTGTTTGCGATGGTCTTGGGTTTTGCGGGCTGCACGCTTGAAGGGGAAATTGAAAACCCGGGGAAATATCCTGGGGGACCATGGCTTTCCGGTATGTATACGAATTGGGAAAACGATCCGCCTGATTGGATTAATTTTTTCGACAATCAGTTTGTTTTTGATTTTAACGGCTGGCAAATGAGCGGCACTTATACGGTGTCTGGCGATACGGTCATTCTCGATCTTGGAAGTTTCACAATAACGTTTTTTTTGGGTGTTGATACCATCTGGAATTCAACTTACGGAATTTTTGTGAAAGATTTTTGGTAAAAGATTATTGGTAAAAGATTAAGCAAAAGCTCAATCGCACAAATTAGCCGCTGATGCAGAAGCCAGAATTTTCTCGTGTATCATTTCACCAAGAATGGCAAGCGGCATTTTGTTTGTTGCCATTGCGCGAGTTTTAATATAATCAGCGCTAGCCCGATCTAATGAATCAAGCAGCTTTCGTTGTTGGGTAAAAATTCCGCCAACGCCAGGTTTTAACGTAATATCCGCATTGGTGATTTCTTGATCCAGCGCGATTGCTTCCTCTTCGGTCATTCTTGCCATAAAATTCCTCCTGATAAGTTTAGTTGGCTTAGAAACTTTTTCCTGCATGGCATTGCATGAAACACATTAACAGTATCATCATCCATGATGTTGTATGCAATTTCAATCAGATTCCCAGCAGTATCATACCCAATAATCAACCATTTATTTTCATATGCTTCGAGGATTTGCTCGTGGAGCGGATGCCACATAGCATAACGGATATTAGCTTCAGTTATTCCATGACTAAATGCTGCCTTATTAAACTCTATCTTTGGAAACATGTATTTCACTATAATTTGTTATTAAAATAAAGTCAACTATATAAAGTGCCAAGTATTTTTTGCCATATTTTAAGGCTTTTTTCGAGTTTTTTCACGCAGAGAGCGACTTTGCGCTTGTTCAACACTAATACCTTTGCGCTTTGCCCAATCGTTCAGTTGATCTTCGCCGATGGTATCAATGTTAAAGTAGTGGGCGGCAGGGCTGGTAAATACCATTGCACACACCGAGGCGGCAGGGATTATCATCCCTGAATCGGTAAGTTTCATTCCGCAGCGTTTTTCAGCTTCAAGCAGTTCAAAAACGATTCGCTTGTCTTGATGATCGGGGCAGGCCGGGTATCCGAATGCTGGGCGTATGCCTGACGGACACATGCTGCGGTGGACCGCTTCGGCAAATGCCTCGGCAAGGACGTCTGCCAGGCTTGCCAGCAGCAGCGCATTATAATCATCGTTTTGGCGCCTGTATGCATCAGCCGCCGGTTCCAGGCCAAAACCTGCACTGAGGGCAAACAGTCCCAGCCAATCCGTCTTGCCGCCGGCAAGGCCGCTGGTAAGGCCGCCGGCAGGTAAAATAAAGTCCGCCAGGCAGGGATTACATTCTCCGGCAGGTTTTTTCTGCTGGCTGCGTAAAAAGCACAAACGGTGACTGTCACCAAGGATAATATCATCGCCGTCGGATGCGGCCGGAAAAAATCCTGCAACGCCCCGCAATTGCAGTAAGCCCTTGGTTGTTACCTGCTCCAGCAAAGCTAGGGCATCTTCCAGAATCCTTGGCGCCTCTTTGTGCGGAGAATTCCGGGGTAAAGTTATACCCCATCGGTGAGTAAAAACCTGCCAGTTGATGTGCGAGATAACGTTGTCCAGCGGGTAATCGTTGAGTTCGATAATGCCGCTGGTTTGCGGAACAGCCGGAGTATAATCAGCCGGCGGCACCCTATTGGCTCGTGCGGCTTCCAGCGGCAGCAGTTCAATGCGGGCTTGTTTTTCCTCATGCCGGCGGACAGCATCCCGGCAGCTTTGTTCCAGAGTCTGCAAAAATCCGGAGCGCTCTGTATCGGAAAGCAGGGCACGAACCGTTTCGGCGGATTTTCCGGCATTGGGCACATAGACCACCGGGCCTGAATATTCCGGCACCAGATGCAGGGCTGTGTGGACAAGGCTTGCCGCCGCCCCGCCGATGAGCAGGGGGATTGTCATGCGCCGCTTTTCCATCTCCCGTGCAACCACTGCCATTTCATCCAGCGAAGGGGATATGAGGGCTGACAGACCAATAATGGCCGCCTGTTCCCGTTCTGCGGTATCAAGTATGTCCTCTGCGCCAACCATCACACCCAGGTCAACAACATTATTTCCGTTACAGGCAAGTACCACGCCCACAATATTTTTTCCAATATCATGCACATCCCCTTTTACTGTTGCCAAAACAATCGTGGGTACGCTTTCGTGGGCAGCGCTTTTGTTTTTCTCCATAAACGGCTCAAGGGCTGCTGCGGCTTTTTTCATCACTCTTGCGCTGCGGATCACCTGGGGCAGGTACATGGTTCCTTCATCAAAACGCCTGCCCACTTCCTTCATGCCGTCCATCAACGGCCCCTCAACAATTTCCAGCGCCGATGAACCGGTACTTTCCCTCAGTTCAAGCACATCAGCCTCGATAGTATCATCATTACCGCGAATCATAGCGTTTATTATCAGAGATCGGGAATCTGAACTTTGATTGCTATCTGTATTTCCATGGTAATCTGCAAAACCTTTTCTCTCTGTTAACTGCTCACCGATCACTGCCAACTGCAGCAGCCTTTCCGTTGCATCTGATCGACGATTAAGAATCACATCTTCTGCGGCTGTGCGCAGGTTTTCTTCGATTGCGTTATAGGCGATGAGCGTTTGAGGGTTGACAATCGCCATGGTCAGACCGGCCGCCTGGGCATGGGTCAGAAAAACACTGTGCATGGCTTCCCGGACCGTATTGTTCCCTTTGAAGCTGTACGACAGGTTTGAAATACCGCCGGTAATATTAACGCCGGAGCAGTTGCCGGTAATCCATGCGCAGGCACGGATGAAGTCAACAGCGCACATATCATGCTCGGCGATTCCTGTTGCCACAGCCAGTACGTTGGGATCAAAGACAATATCTTCAGGGGGAAACCCGGCATTAACCAGGAGCCGGTACGAGCGTTCGGCTATTGCAATTTTCCGCTCATAGCTGACTGCCTGTCCTTCTTCGTCGATGAGCATCACTACGGCGGCGGCGCCGTAACGCCTGACAATGGATGCGCGGCGCAGAAACTCCGCTTCGCCTTCGTGCAGGTTGAGCGAGTTTACCAGGCCTTTTCCCTGTAGGCGCTTAAGGCCGGCTTCGATAACATTCCAGCGGGAGCTGTCTATCATGACAGGTACCCTGGCAATGTCCGGATCGGATAGGGCATGATCCAGAAAGGCGCACATGGATTGTTCGGCATCCAGCATGGCATCGTCCATGCCAACATTGATTATTTCCGCGCCGCTTTCGATCATGCTGCGGGTGAGAGCCATTGCCTGGCGGAACTGCCCCCCGCGTATCAGGCGGAGAAATTGTTTACTGCCGGCAACATTGGTCCGCTCGCCAATAAGTGTCAGGCGTGCGGGGGCCAGCAGTTCCAGGCCGGCAAGGTTGAGCTTTTTATCCGGCGGCTGCACTGTACGCGGCCGGTAAAGAGCGGCCTTTTGCGCAATGGCCGCAATGTGATCCGGCGTGGAGCCGCAGCATCCGCCGATAATATTGACCAGGCTGTCCTGCAGATAGCGTTCTACCAGGGCAGCCATTGTTTCGGGGCTTTCATCGTATCCGCCAAGCTGATTGGGCAGCCCGGCGTTAGGATGAGCGCTCACCAGGCAGGGTGCGGCGGCAGCAAGCCGGCGCACATGGGGCAGGAGTTTTTCCGCGCCAAAGGAACAGTTTAACCCAACGGCCCAGGGATTACAGTGCATAACCGAAGCGATAAAAGCCTCAAGGGTTTGTCCGGCGAGCAGTCTTCCCGAATCGCCGGACACTGTCGCAGAAACTATTATGGGTACATCGGCATTCCGTTCTTCCAACAGCCGCCCTATGGCGGACAATGCGGCCTTAATATTAAGCGTATCAAAAAAAGTTTCAACGATGAGTATGTCGGCACCGCCGTCCAGCAGCCCCCGCGCATTGTCATAAAATGCAGCTTCAAGCTCATCCCAGTAAATGCCGCGCCGGGCAGGATCGTTCACATCCGGTGAAAGGCTTGCGCTTTTCCCGGTGGGTCCGATGCTCCCCGCAACAAAGCGCGGCTTGTCCGCAGTTGCATATTTGTCCGCGGCCTTTCGTGCGATGCCTGCCGCTGCTTCACTTATTTCCCGTGCATAACCGCCCAGACCGTAATCGGCCAGGGAAACAGCAGTTGCATTAAAACTGCATGTCTCAATAATATCCGCGCCGGCTGCAAGATAGGCCTCGTGAATAGAGCCAATAATATCCGGCCTGGTAAGGCAGAGCAGATCGTTACAGCCTGCAAGCGGCACTGCATGATCGGTAAAACGTTCTCCCCGGAAATCCGTCTCGGTGAGCTTGAGTTTTTGTATCATTGATCCCATTGCCCCGTCAAGGACAAGTATACGCTGCGAGGCAATAGCATTGAGCTGTTCACGTATGGTCATTGACCCCCCTGTCTTCGTACCTCATACAGCAGGATCCCGGCGGCTACCGAAACATTAAGCGAATCGATTTTACCCATTGATGGTATACCCACCAGGCCGTCGCAGCTTTCTTTCAGCAGCCGCGAAATGCCCGCACCTTCGCCGCCCAATACCAGCGCCGTCCTGCCGCGAAGGTTTTTTTCATATACCGGATCGCCCTGCATGTCGGCGCCGTAGATCCAAAAGCCGGCATCCTTAAGCTGCCCTGCCGCACGAACAAGGTTAGCTGTTTCCGCCTGGAAAACCCAGGAAACCGTTCCCGCCGAGGTCTTTGCAATAATATCGGCATGTTTAGCATTGCGGCGGTTGCGGCTTATCACCAGGTTAACGCCGAACTGATCACAGGAACGCAGAATTGCCCCGTAGTTGTGGGGATCGGTAATTTCGTCAAGGATAAGTACCAATGCGTCCGTCCTGTCCCCCAGATTCCTGATGAACTCATCAAGGCTGATGTCGGGATTACTGCTGTCATTGGTATCGGCGCTAACTGCCAGGGCTATACCCCGGTTGTCGGGTGCAAGGCGGTCCAGTTCAAATGTTCCCACCCGGTCAACGCGGATTTTATTTTCAACAGCAAGACTGACCAGTTCCCTGGCGCGGGGGCCGGCTTTTGCCATGAGCAGGGGGCCGCATACCGACCCTGCTTCCCTGGACGATTTGATTTTTTCTTCAATGGCATGAAAGCCGGTCAGGTAGTTCATGGTCATTCCTTAAATATGCACAATATTTTTTTACAAATCCCAAAGGCCGGTAGGTCATTTTTGCCTGGCGCAGCCCGGCATTGCCCAGATCCTGCTCGCGGTTGATGCAGGAAAAAAAACGAGGCAGAGATGCGGCAAAGGACATGTTCATAAATTGATACACGCCTTTGTAATAATCCACTGCCTTTTCAAAATGGACGGCAAACATTTTTCCCTTGGCGATACTTTCGCCCAGACAATATGCCGCCGGTTTTCCGTCAGCAAAAAAAATATATCCCCGCAGCGGCAGAAAATCGAGCATTTCCAGCGCTTCCCGTGCCGTCCAATAATCACCGTCTTCACCCTTATCTTCCCGCCACTTTTCCAGAATTTCCAGGGCCTGGGGGACAAACTCCCGTGTGAGAAGACGCTGGTCGTGGGTATAAGTACTGATGAACTGGTTTATCAAATTTCGTTTCTTGTGGAATTTTTTACCCTGAAGCCGGGCAAGTGTATCGCGGGAATACAGGTAATCAAAATTATCCCGGTCTTCGCTGACGGCAACTCCCCAATCATCAAGCTGCTGCCGGGATTTTTCCAGTACGGTTTGCGAAATATTTTTCCAGTAATCATGGGCGGCAAAGAGCGATTCAAGGACATTACGCTGCGGGGTTTCGCAGGGCGTCATAAAAAATTTTTTTCCGGCATCAGGTGCTGTGTGCGGCTGTATACCGGAAATAATAAAACTGCCGTTGTGCCCGTGCCGGGAAATACGATAGCAGTAGCGGTTTCGAAACAGGAACAGGCAGGAAAAAGTAAATTCCGACACCCCGTCGGCAGTCAATACCAGGCGGGGGTGCAGCGTGTTTTTTTGATCAAACGACAGGGGTGCAAAATCAGGGTAACAGGGAATGGATGCAGGCTCATTCATCTTCAGCCTTAGCCGCATCCTTGTTCCTGCTGCGGGCGTGCCTGCGGATTACCGTAAAAACCAAAAATATGGCAATTCCCTGAGCCAGTATTGCCGCGCATAATATCAAAATAACCGGTAAGTGTGCCATGATTAATGAACAAAAGCCTCTTTGAGCAGTTCAAGATCCAGCTCCGGATACACAGGGAAACGATTCTGCAGTAGTTGTACCTGCTGTATTACCTGTGCTTTTACCGCAGGGTCCAACAGATAGTTTGCCCTGCTCTTTACCGATGGATCATTTTTTCCCGGAGCCGGTTTCGTACCGCCGAGTACCTTGGCTATGAGAGACCCTATTTCATCCATTTCAGCCGTACCCATGCCGAGGGTGGTAACAGCCGCTGTTCCCAGGCGCAGCCCGGAAGTGTACCAGGGGCCGTTGGGGTCAAAGGGCAGACTGTTCCGGTTGAGCGTGATGCGGCATTCATGCAGGGCGCTTTCCGCCTGTCTTCCGGTAAGCCCAAGGCGGTGTACATCAACCAGCATCAGGTGGTTATCCGTACCGCCGGTAAGTACTTCCAGGCCGTTTGTTATGCATGCGGCGGCAAGGGCCTGGGAATTGGCAATGATGCGCTGGGTATAATCCCGAAATTCCGGTGCGGCGGCTTCACGTATGGCTACAGCCTTTGCAGCGATGACATGGGGCAGCGGGCCGCCCATTACCAGAGGGCAGCCGCGATCCAGTGCCTCGGCAAATTCGCCGGTGGAAAGCACCATGCCGGCACGGGGGCCGCGCAGGGTTTTATGCGTGGTGGTAGTGACAACATGGGCCCAGCGTACCGGATCAAATTCACCGGTAAAAGCTTTGCCTGCTACCAGCCCGGCAAAGTGCGCCATATCAACCATGAAAACCGCGCCAACCATGTCGGCAATTTCCCGCATCCGCTTGAAGTTGATTTTGCGGGGATAGGCTGAATAACCGGCCAGCAGAATCAGGGGCCGCACTTCCTTCGCCTGTTTTTCGATACTGTCATAATCCAGAAGGCCTGTTTCCCTGGATACAGAATAGCTGTGTACATCGAACATTTTTCCGGATAAATTAAAACGGTAACCGTGGGTGAGGTGTCCGCCGGAATAGTAGTCCTGGCCCAAAAGACGCTGGTTTCCCAGTATAGCTTTGAGATCATTCCATTGATCAATACTCAATTTATACAGATCTGTCTCCGCTCCGTATTGTTTGAGCAGAGGTTTTTCGATTCGCGTTGATAAAATTGCCCAATAGGCAAGTAAATTTGCATCCGCGCCGCAGTGAGGCTGGACATTGGCATATTCGGCGCCAAAAAGCTTACAGGCTTCTTCGGCTGCAAGGGATTCAACAGCGTCTACATTCTCGTTTCCCGCATAAAACCGGTGATTGGGAACACCTTCGGCATACTTGTCGGTAAGCAGGTTGCCCATTGCCAACTGCACCGCCATGGAGCAATAGTTTTCGCTGGCGATAAGTTTTATCCGTTTTCGCTGGTTTTCCAGCTCCCTGACTATGTATTTGGAAACTTCAGGCGCGGTTTTGGCAGTTTCGGTCAGGTTGCACAGGTAGGCAAGGAGACTTGAATCTATCTTATCCGGCGGAGTAGCTGCGAGGTAAGCAGTAACAGGATTGATCTTCATGGCTTAAGAATACACCGGAAAGCACGTTAATTTCAAGTAATGGGTTTTCGTTCCGGTAGCTGTACACCGTACAGGAATGCAGTCATAATGAATGCAAGGAATAATCACGGTGGTTACCATCAAACGTCTGGCGGAAATGGCCGGGGTGAGCCCCTCTACAGTGGTAAATGTACTTCACGGACGTACTCACATCGTTAAAGATGCAACATTCAGGCGGGTTCAGAAAGTAATAAAGGAAGCAGATTATATCCCCAATATGGGCGGACGGTTATTAAAAAACCGGGAGTCTAGGATTATTGGGGTGATAATCACCTATTCACACCGGGATGAAGGAAATATCGTCCACGATCCTTTTCACAGCGAGATCATCGGCGTATTGGAGCAGGAAATCCGTGCCCGCGGCTACTTTATGATGCTCTACACATCGGTGAATGCCGCCGAAAGTATCCATATGGCAAAATCCTGGCAGGTTGACGGGCTTATTGTTATAGGGGGTTTTGCTGAAGATTTTTCCCTTTTTATACAAAAGATCAGCATACCAACGGTTTTTATTGACGGTTATTTTTTTAATGACGGCCTTCCCTATGTGAATGTCGGGCTGGAAGACCGGCATGGCGCTTTCCTGATTACCGAGTACCTCATCCACAAAGGCCACCGGCGCATTGCTCATCTGTCTGTGGGCGATCCAACCCCGCCGATTGGCAGCGGCCTGGAACGCCTCATGGGTTACCGCGATGCCATGAAACAGTATAAACTGCCGGTATCCCCATCAGATTATATCCCCATCAGTTACAAGTTTGGCGAGCGTCATGAATTCTATAAAAAATTTGCACAAAAGAATTTAAAAAAATATAGCGCATTGTTTTTTTTCTCGGATTTTTATGCAGTGGATGCCATGGCTTTCTTCTATGACATGGGGATCCGTGTACCCAGCGACATTTCGATCTGCGGTTTTGATAATAATATCTTTGCCGCACAAAGCCGCCCCCGGCTGAGTACTGTGTGCCAATCGGTTTGTGATAAGGCAATGCATGCCGTGGCCCAGTTATTCCGGCTTATCAAGAAGGAGCCGCTTGAAAACCGTGTTATACGCTTGGGTGTATCGGTTCACCATGGAGACAGTGTGCAGGATCTATCCTAATTATACTCATTGATAAGTTGCGCACTATTGGTATCGGCTTTGATTGCATTTATCACTTTTACCGTATTGGCAAGTAATATATCAAAAATATAAGCTCCATGCACGGCGTCAGCACGGGAAGGATCACCGGCAAAATGGTGAGGATAATTTGCATACCAGTTAAAACCGGTAAAAACCCCTAATCCTTGAATATCTTTGAGCCGTTCCTTACTGATACTTTCTGATACATTAACCCGCTGAAGATGAACCAGATCAGGATGCAGGTGCATAAGAAGAGAGGTTTCCAGAAACCCGGCATGATCGCCCAGGACCTCTTCCCCGGTATGATTCTGTATTGATACAACCTGTTCGCTGTTCAAGTGATGAATATAATAAGTATAGACAGCGTATGGTCGGTTAAGACCAGGGAACATCTGGGCAAAAAAAGGTAAAAAATGATCGTTGCCTCCATGCCCGTTAAGCAGCAGAATTTTGGTAAAACCGTTACGGTAAATCTCATCACATATTTCCAGCAGAGCATCCATAATAAGACGATGGCTTGCCGCTATTGTCCCCTTAACATGGCGTGCCTCGGCTATCTGACCTAAATAATAATATGGAAACACAACCGCCGGAGATTGCTCGACAGCCTTGTGAGCCATAGCACGCACAATATACATATCAGTGCCCAGCGGTAAATGGTCGCCATGTTTTTCAAGTACGCCAATGGGCAGTATGCATAAACCATTGCTCTTATCGATACAATCATTAAAACCCCATGTGGACAATTCTTCCCAGCGCATGGCATATTCCTCCTGGTATTGAGTTAATGATTAAATTGATTTTTTGTCAATTATTACTTGACAGGTACAATAGGCTGGGTTACAATTCATTGCATCGATGCAAAATTACAGCATGTTTATGGTTACTCAAAAATTGTATCGATACAATTTTTGAAGGGGGAAGCATGAAAAACATCCCGGTTCTTTTCTGCGTACTTATTTTCGGCAGCACAGGGCTTTTGGCGCAGGACCTGCGGTTGAGCGGGACTTTTAATACCGGCGTTATGGTAACCATACCTGAAACAGGGGAAACTGATGTCAGATTGGAAACGGATGATGGGTTTGGCCCGGTTTCCGCCAGATTACGGCTGTATGGAACCCTGGAAAAGCCGTATTGGGGCATTCAGTTCAGGCTGCAAACCGATTTAACCACAGAGTGGCAGTATGGTTTCAGGCCGGAAGAGCAGTTTGCCTTTGTGTGGGCAAATTTTTTCCAGGACAGGATGAGAATTTATGCCGGAAAACTTGCCTGGGGGCTGTGGTATACGCCCTTTGAAGAATCCTGGTCCCTGGATGCCCAAACAGGGATACGTTTTGAGTTTAAACCCATCCACGGTCTGAGTTTTGGGTCAACGCTTAAAATTCCACCCAGAGATATGCCCGATCTAGGAAAATTCACGGTGAAAAGGATGTTCAATGAGGCGGTTGTCGGCGCCCGTTATGCGGCCCGGTTATTCACCGTTGTTGGAGCCTTTGCATTTGACGGCTGGGATAATTACCGCAATGATGAACAAGTAGCCATTTTTGGGTTTGAATACCGGGGGATACCAAATCTCTGGATAGGATTTGAAAGCCGTTATCAGAATATCACTTCGGGCGAAATGGAGTATAATCTGGTAGAACGATTTGGTTTTCCCATTAATTCGTTAACGTATGGTTTTCTTAGGATATACCAGGATGGGAAAATGGGTACCGAAGGGATCGATTTCAGGATCAATCCCGAGGCTAATACGCGCATCACCGGGAGGCTCCTGATAGCTGCCGAGGCCGAATTTGCCTTTAATACTGCAGATGCAGGGAATACCTGGTGGGTTGGCATCAAGCCCAAATTCCTACTGCGCCTGAGGGAAGGATGCAATCTTACCGGTCATTACTACGGACGTTTTAACAATGGCGGCTACTCCGCATTTAATATAGGTTTTGAATTTTTCTATTAGGAGGCAGGTATGAAAAAACCGGCATTGCTATTGGTTGCTTTTCTGCTGTTTACTGCATGCGATGATATGCTTGATGTGGAAAGGCCCATTTACGAGCGGTTCATTAACCGGGTATCCATGGCCGGAGATGCTACAGACGGTATTTGGGACCTTGAATTGGTTACCACCATGGATCATATTGGAGGGAGAACCCACCAATTGGATGTTCAATTGAAAGCCGGTGAACTTAAATTTGCCTGGCAAATCCCTGATTTTCTTGCCGGCTCCTGGTATATGGCAACGGCTCCGGGGCTGCCGGTAGAAAAAGGCGTGCCCTATGATCTGGTTTTTGTCAATAGAGGGCTGGCCAACAATAATTGGCGGATTACCGAAGCAGGCAGCTACCGGGTCACCGTGGATTTATTTGACAATACCGTAGTATTCAACGAAGTGGTATTAAGCGAAGTAGATGTGCCGGATTTAGCCGCTGTGTATATTATCGGCGCCGCAACAACGGGCGGATGGGATTTAAACCTCGCCTCTCCTATGACCAAGACCGGTACCTCATGGGTTTGGAATGGCACACTCTCCCCGGCCGGACTTGAGGCAGGAGGCGGATTAAAATTTATCTGCAAGCTCAACGATACCGATGCCCTGAATTATAACTCAAGCCCTGAATTCAGGCCGGTCAGTAACGGCGCAGTACCAACCATCGGCAATGAACAGGTAATTGTGTATGTCCCCGACGGCGCTCTGGTGAATAACTATACATTCACCATAACCACTGCCGGAACGTATACCATTACCCTTAACCCGAATACCCGGCGGGTCTTGTTTACCGCCAATTAAGGAATCGGCATGAACAACATCGTTAAGGTAATTACGTTTGCGTTTTCGCTGGTAATTATCGCTGCATGCGGCAGCCCGGATCACAGCGGCGGTACGGGAACCCTGGAATACACGGTGGTCAAATCCTCCGGTGTTAACCTTACTGCCGCCGAACTGCAGATGAGTCCGTCTTCAGGCGCCGGTATATCGGTGGACTTGCTGGACGCATTGCAAACACAGAACAGTATCGGCGGCATCGTTTCACTGGAAGCGGGCATTACCATGGTGCAGGCAGGTTTTATCAGCGACGGCAGGGAAGTAAAAAAAACCTACATGATAAGGATAGAGCCGGGTAAAACAAGCCAGTTGGAAATATTACTGATAGACTCCGATTTTGTACCTTTTGAAAAACTCTGGGTACACGGCAGTGCTGTTTCACCTGCAGGCAATGCCCTGGAAATGACCAGGAGCGGCAATACATTCCGCTGGGCCGGCAGCCTGCAGGCGGGGAGTTTCAGAATCCTTGCCGATATTCACAACCCCAGCCCGGTAACCAGTTCCACCTTTATGCCTGCGGTAAACGGAACGCTTGCCGGCGATACAGAACAGCCAATGATGTACAGCCCCGGCATTGTCGGCCGCGGAGATGCCCAGTGGAGCATAAGCCAGCCTGGTTATTACCGGATAACCGTATACCCTATGACGATGACTATCAGAATACAAACCGTCAGCGCCCAGACCACCCATGGCAGGGCCCCCATGTACTGGACAGTATACGAATACCACAGGGAGCGGGAAGTTGAGCCCGGCTTTGATCCGAACAATAATTTTATTCCTGAGTCGGTGTTTAAACAAAACATTGATTGGGTAGCGGAACACCTTTTACCTTATGGTTTCGACATGGTGTGCGTAGACGGATGGGGCGGCGGCGGTTATATCCCCACGAACATTAACGGGTACCGTACGACACATTCAGTATCCTGGGTTCATGATTATGCATACTGGTCCGCTTATCTCCAGGACAAGGGGATGAGCCTGGGAATGTACTGGAATCCCCTGTGGGTTGATCATGTATCGGCGGTAAGCGGCAAGATGATATGGAATACCAACATCCCCATATCCGCCGTTTACGACATTAACGATGTGAGCGAATGGGGTTTCCGCTGGGTCCAGGTTGACCGCCCCGGCGCAGAGGAATACATCAAGGGCTGTGTTAAATATTATGCCGACATGGGAGTAACATTCCTGCGGGTGGATTTTCTTTCCTGGTATGAAACCGGTTTTGATCACAATATGGGAAATGTCAGCAGAACCGACAGGCCCCGCGGGCATTACGAAACAGCCCTCCGCTGGATGCGGGAAGCCTGTGATGAGTACGGGGTATACCTGAGCCTGGTAATGCCCAATCTGGTCAATGAAGCCGAGCATGAAAAGGTATACGGCCACATGTACCGCATCAACGGCGATACATTTGAAGGCGGTTGGCGGCGATTATCACGGGATAACCGGGGAGAAAGACGCTTTGATATCTGGCCCCAGTTTGAAAATCCCTTTGACGGGTTTGTGTATTGGTCGCAGTTTGTGGAAGAAGGCACCGCCATTATGGACGGGGATTTTTTGCGCCTCAACACTTTTACCGATGATGAACAGCGCATGACCGCCGTCTCCCTCATGGTCATGGCAGGCAGCCCCATTGCCGCAGCCGATCGTATTGATTCAGAAAAATACAATGCGGCTGACATGCTGCCTTTCTATCAAAACGATACCCTCATGGCGCTTGCCCGTGAAGGTTTTCGGGGCAGACCCCTGACTCATGACTACAGCATTGCCGCTACCGATAACCAAATCTGGATAGGACAAGCGGCAAATGGTGACTGGATTGTCGGCCTGTTTAACCGTGAAGATACCGATCAAACCCGCAGCATTCATTTTGCCGACAGGCTTGGCATAACGAGCGGCAGGGTTGTTAATATATGGACGAACAGCAATGAGGGCATCAGGAGCGAACTGTCAGTTAACGTTCCTGCCCGTGCCTGTAGAATATTCCGTATAAGCGAAGAATCCTAAGGAGGGATTATGAAAAGAACATGGTTAGTACTTTTTAGTTGTGCATTGTTACTGTTATTTTTAGCATGCGGTGAACCCGAAGAAGGGCCGGACCCGGCAGTATTGAATGTTACCATTACATCCGGGAAAACACATATTGCCTTCCCCGGCGATATCATTGATTTTACTGCCGAAGTACAGGTGAGCGGCAGCATCAGTAATGATGTGCAATGGTCGATAATGGATAATTCAAGCAGCGAAACCGCAATTGAAGCTTCTTCGGCGTCCAGCCGGATGGCTGTCCTGGTTATCGGTGACGATGAAGCGCTGGATCAAAATACAACCATCACGGTTAGAGTGGAATCAGTTGTGGATCCGTCAAAATTTGATACAGCTACGGTGACGGTATACTCCGAAACACAGCCGGTAGAACATGTATGGATGGTTGGAGATGCAACCATTGGCGGCTGGCTTTTGAACCTGGGCAGAAAACTCACAAGGGACAATGATATCTTTACTTACACCGGAATGCTGGGGCCGGGCGATTTCCGTTTCTATATAACTGATGACGACAATGCCCCCGCGGCAGAAATGTGGACCGGTTATGCGCAATTTATCCGTGATACCAGTGCAACACCGAATCCCGGACATATTACCGGCCAGGCACAACCGGCAATCTGGGTTCCGTCGGGAAGCCTGCAAAATGCTACCTGGACTGTCCCTGACAATGCTGATTTTGGCCGTGCCATCTACACCATTATCGTGGATACAGCCACCCGCACCGTTACCGCAGAAAAAGCCGCCGCCATTGATGACAGCGGCAGCGAGCGTGTTTACCTGCTGGGCGCTTTTAATGCATGGAGCATGGAAGCGGCAAACCTGGTAGGTTCACCGTATGAAATGAGCGCATCAGGATTAGAGTATACATGGACAGGCGCTCTTACTGAAGGGCAGGAATTTGCCTTTGTGTACGGAGATGCGCTTACCCTTCCTACGCTTAACTTTTCCGGCCCCTTCTTTGGCCCTGAAGACGGCGATGAAGCAACCGGGACAGACGGTACACCGCAGGAGGTAATATTCAAAGCCGGCAATGCGCCGCCCAATTTCACCGTGGCTGAATCGGGTATCTATACGATTAACCTGAACATCAATAACCTAACCGCATCATTCACCAGGGAAGGAGCTTCTGATATTGAGCATATCTGGATAACAGGAGATGCAACTATAGGCCGGGATAATTTACACTGGAGCAGGAAGCTGACAAAAACCGGGAATATTTTTACCTATACCGGAATGTTAAGCCCGCCATCAGAAGAATTTGACGGAGAGTTCAGATTTTTTATTACTAATGTTGATACTCCGCCTGCAGCAGGAGGTGATCTGAATTATTTCCGGCTTATTCCAGACCCCAATGTTACCGGTAATATTACCGGGCAGGCTCAGGCGGCGGAATTAATTCCTGTAGGCAGCGATGCTCCCGGTAATTGGCGTATTCCGGACAGTGCGGGTTTTGGCCGGGCTGTGTATACGGTAACGGTAGATTTAGTAAACCTCACGGTGACGGCAGAGCGTGCAAGCAGCAGCTTTAGCAGTGACGGCTCTGCAATATATGCCTACGGAGATGCCACAGCAGGGGGATGGGCGCTTGCTGCGGGCCATGTAATGGATACTGCTGACGGCATTATTTTTACCGGTACCAATATTGCACTGGCTGCCGGAGATCTTGCTTTTACCTATGGCAATACAGATACATTAACTAACATGGGCTGGAGCGGTCCTTTCTTTAACCCGCCGGATGACCAGTTGGCGGCAGGAACAACAGGTACACTGCAGCCGGTTGAATTTATGCCTGACGGATCTGTTCGTAATTTTTCCATTACCGAAGCCGGTACCTATACCATTACACTGAATATCAATACCCTGCAGGCCGGCTTCCTGAGGACCGGCGATTAAAAAGGAGAAATTATGAAACGATTCGTTGTACTCGCATTAAGCCTTGCAGTGATACTACTTGCTGTAACCGGATGCCGGACTATAAGCAGGGTTAAGGAACACGAAACCCTGTACTTTGTGGGAGGTTTCAGCAACTGGCTGTTTGAGCCCCTGCGGCGGGATGCCAATAACCCCTACTTGTTTAAAATGGGCAGGGTAATGACCTGGCAGGGGGACGGCCGTTTTAGGTTTGGTACCAGGACAAACAGCTGGGAAAATCAGTATTCACCCACGGTAGCCAATGCAACTTTTTCCCATTCTCTGGTACTTCGGGACTGCGCCGATTATAATTCCTGGCTGCTGCAGGAGGCAGAAAGCAATCGGGCCTATAAGATGTCGCTGGATACCGGTTCATGGCCTATGGTCTTTACCATGTTCCCCTTTGAAGCTTACCCGGCTGTATACCTTGCCGGCGATGCTGCGGGGGGCATGGAGCGAAATGCAGACTTTGCCATGGAAATGGTAGATAATAATCCTTTCATGTTCAGCTGGTATGGCCGGCTTAGCCCCGGACAGATGAGCTTTTTCTGCGAAGGATATTCAGGCGGCGACGGCCCGTGGTTTGAGCCGTGGAAAGACGGCCTGGAACCCAACGGCCTGGAACAGCAGGTCTACCTGTCCGCCGAACCAGGCGGGCGGGGCTGGTATATCGACAGGGAAGGCTACTATCTGGTAGTCATTGACCAGTTGCAGGAATTTGCGCTGGTTATACGGGATAATTAAGGGGTAGTTCCATGAAAAACATTTTTGCAAAAAACATTTTCAAGCTGATTTTAACCGGCACTTTTATTGTACTCTTTGTACCCCTGTTTGCCGAGAATCCCCATTCATTCAGAGCGCCCATGTACTGGACGGTATACGAAAATAATTTTACCAAGGAGCAAATGGGCATCCACGCGAATAACTATATTCCGGAGGATGAATTTCTTGCCAATATCCTGTGGGTGGAAAAGGAACTTAAGCCATATGGTTTTACTATGGTTGCCATGGATGGATGGGGCCATTGGCCGCACGGGAATGAGCACGGCTACCGGACAACCCATTCCATTCACTGGAAACATGATTATGCCTGGTGGTCAAATTTTCTGCAGGAAAGGGGCATGACTCTGGGGATGTATGACAATCCCCTGTGGGTACACCGCACCGATGCGGAAATAGGAAAAACCATTGTCGGCACCGACATCCCCATAAGCAGCCTGTTAAGCAACAGGGAATGGAGCGCTTTTGGTTTTAACTGGGCCCAGGTTGACCGGCCGGGTGCTGAAGAATATGTCAAAGGCAATGTGCATCATTGGGCCGATATGGGGGTAAGCTATCTGAGGATGGATTTTATTTCCTGGTATGAAGACGGATGGGACGATAACTGGAATGCCGGTACCGGCGGGTGGGTTGGCCGTAGAGGCCGGCCCCGTGAGCATTTTGAAACCGCCCTGCGCTGGATACGGGAAGCCTGCGACGAGCGCGGTGTGTTCCTCAGCCTTGTTATGCCCCACCTGTACAACGAGGGCGAGCTGGAACTAAGGTACGGTCATCTATACCGTATCAATGAAGACTTTGCAACCGGCGGCTGGTGGCGCTTTTCCGATAATGCCCGCGGTATACGCAAGCGCAGCTTTTCCCAATTTCGCAATGCCTTTGACGGTTTTGTGTACTGGTCACGGTATACTGGTCCGGGCCTTGCCATGATGGACGGCGATTTTATCCGCCTGAACACTTTTGCCAATGACGAGGAACGTAAAGCGGTGGTTTCCCTGAATGTCATTGCCGGGGGAGCGGTTACTGTTTCTGACCAGCACAATACCATTGGAGACAGCCTGTGGATCTGGCAAAACGATGAGCTGCTTTCTCTTTCCCGTGAAGGGTTTATCGGCAAGCCCCTGTCCCACGAACCGGATAACCGGCCCTGGGATCAGATTTGGACAGGGCAGGCGGCAAACGGTGATTGGATAGTTGCCCTGTTTAACCGCGAGGGCAGCGCCCAGGTAAGAGCGGTAAACTTTTCGGTACACCTTGGCATAACCGATGGAATGGTCCGTGATATATGGGCCAAAGAAGACCTTGGATTGCGGCGTTCGATTGTGGCTAATGTTCCCGCACGGGGATGCAGGATTTTTCGCATCAGCGCGGCATCGGGAGGCGATAACCCTTGAAAAAACCTGCCATTTTTTACGTTCCGGCAATACTGCTCCTCCTGGCATTTTCCGGATGCGGTGCAGGGGGCCGACAAAGAACAGCCATTCCCCTGATAGACGGCAGGTACAGCGAAACACTGTCTATCTCGCTGGGGCGCTATGTAGTACCCGACCCCCGTCTGCCCGCAGGTGACAGTTATACCGACAATGCGTACACCCGCTTCATCAAAGAACGTTTAAATGTCACTTTTACCAATGAATTTGAGGCAAGCGGCCCTGAATATGAGCGGCAGCTTGCCCTATCTGTTGCCGCCGGAGATACTCCGGACATCATGACGGTGTTAAGCCTGGACACGCTTAATGAATTGGTGAGCAACGGCCTGGTTGCCGATCTCACCGATGTATATGAAGCGTATGCATCACCGAGGATCAAGGAAATATACGATTCGTACAACAGCCGCTGCCTGGATCGGGCGATGTATGCAGGCAGGCTCATGGCATTGCCGGGAACCCGTCTGGAAGATAAGCCCTTAATGTTCTGGATACGCCAGGACTGGCTCGACAGGCTGGGCATTGTCCTTGCCGCCGACGGCTCTCATCGTATCAGCATTGAAGATCTGGAAATGGTTGCCCGTGCCTTTATCAGCAACAGGGTCGGCGGCGAAGGTACCCTGGGCCTTGCTTTCAGCCCCTCGCTTTGGGATGAATTGGTGGTAATGGAAGCAGCCTTTGGCATAGGTCCCAACCACTGGCTGCGCGATGAGTCGGGCAGGCTTTACCACGGCTCTACCTCCAGCGAAGCACGGCGCATTGTGGAACAGCTGCGGCGCATGTTTGCGGACGGCATACTTGATCCCCAGTTCGGTACCCGCAGATGGGACGACATTACCGCCCTGTTGATCAACGGCAGGCTGGGCATAGTTCCCGGCCAGTGGCATATTGTGGACTGGCGGCTGTCTTCGGTCAGAAGCATGGATCCCAATGCGGTTTTCCGCCCCTATACCCTGGCCGACTCCAGCGGCAGGGTGCATGTCAGTCATAACGATGCTGCCGAGCGTTTTGTGGTTGTCAGAAAAGATTTTCCCAATCCGGAAGTACTCATCCTGCTGGCAAATATCCTCTTTGATGATTTAAAGGCCATGGATGCAATGCAGCATCCCGAAATTGCCGCCTACATGACTCACAGTGTTGATAATTCCACAAGGCCCCTCTGGATGGAAATAGAACCAATAACCGGGGTATTTGAAGAATACATCGAGCTTAAGGAATTGATTGACGGAAGCCGCGCTCTGGAGGACATCAGCAGATCGTACCGCCAGATGCTGGGAATATCGATTCTTAATTTTATCAGCAATCCGGCGGGTGCACAGGTCAGCGAATGGTCAAACTTTGGATCGCGTATTTACGGCCTGGGCCTTATGTACGATACCTACCATAACGGCGCCCTGCATTGGGTAAGGCCGGAGTTCCCGCTGTCAACCCCGACAATGAGGCAGCGCGGGGCAAATCTCTATTCCCTGCAGGAAGAATTTTTTATAAAAATTATTACCGGCATTGAGCCGCTCTCGGCATTCGATACTTTTGTAACCAGGTGGATGAATGAAGGCGGCGCGGCGATAATTGCAGAGATAGAACAGCAATGATACAGGCCCTGGTCGGCAGCAGAAATGCCGCACTGCGCAACCAGCTTTTCTACAACGGTATGATGCTTCCCGGCATCCTGTTCATCGCGGTATTTTGTTATATCCCGATGACAGGCATCATCATGGTGTTTCAGGACTACTCGCCCGCACGCGGCATGCTGGGTTCCGAATTTGTGGGACTCAAGCATATACAGTATATTTTTTCACTGCCGGAAAGTTTTAGGATTTTCAGAAATACCCTGGTTATTGCCCTGGGAAAAATAATCCTTGGTACCGGTGTGTCAATAATGTTTGCAATATTACTCAACGAAGTGCGCATTTCACTGTTGAAAAGGGGAATACAGACTGTTGTCTACCTGCCCCATTTTCTTTCATGGGTTGTGCTGGCATCGGTAGTGGTAAACATGGTCAACCTTGACGGTCCGGTTAACCATTTTTTACACAGCCTTGGCATGAACACCATCAATTTATTGGGAGATAACCGGTACTTCCGGCCCCTGCTTATCGTCACCGATGTCTGGAAGGGATTTGGTTACAGCTCCATTGTGTATCTGGCGGCTCTCACAGCCATTGATCCGGGGCTCTACGAAGCGGCGGCTATTGACGGCGCAGGCTGGTTCAGGAGCATACGGCATGTAACACTGCCCGGCATGATGCCCATCATTATGCTGATGGCAGCGATAAATCTGGCCAATATCCTGAACGCCGGTTTTGATCAGGTGTACAACCTATACTCCCCATTGGTATACGAATCCGGCGATATACTGGACACCTATGTGTATCGTTCAGGGCTTATCTCATTACAGTACAGCTTTGCCACCGCAGTGGGGCTTTTAAAATCGGTTGTCGGTATAATATTGATGGTCAGCGCCAATGCCGCTGCCGCACGATTGACGGGCCGGCGAATTTACTAGGGGGCGGTCGTGATAGTAGAAGCAGTAACACTGTCCCGCAGGGCAGGCAGAGTCCTTATCCATATCATTGTAATTGCCATGATGCTTGCCTGTCTTTTGCCCCTGTGGAATATTGTCATGATATCACTGAGCGCCGCCGAAGCGGTTGATGCAAACCGTGTCGGGCTGTGGCCGGTACATTTTTCGCTGCGGGCCTACGAAAGGCTGTTAAGCGACACTCAATTTTGGCGTTCATTTTTAATTTCGGTACAAAGGGTCTTTTTGGCACTTGCCTTAAATATGATCCTAACAGCATTGATGGCCTATCCCCTCTCAAAAACAAACCACCAGTTTAAGATGCGAAAATTCTACATGAACGTGATGATTTTTGCCATGCTGTTCTCCGGCGGGCTTATCCCCATATTCCTTAATATCAGGCGGCTGGGTCTGCTCAACTCCATTTGGGCCCTGGTGCTGCCCGGCGCGGTTCCCATTTTCAGTGTTATTTTGCTGATGAATTTTTTCAGGAGCATACCCCGGTCTCTTGAAGAAGCGGCAATTATCGATGGTCTCAACCCGCTTCAGATTTTGCTTAAAGTATGTATTCCCTGCTCTGTTGCAGCACTGGCCACCATTGCGCTTTTCAGCATAGTGGGGTCCTGGAATGATTTCTTCTCCGGCCTTATTTTTATCAGAACACAGGCCAACTTTCCGCTGATGACCTATATCCAGACATTAAATGTTGATATTGCCGCCATTGCCAGAACGGGCGATGTAAACGCCCTGAGGGCAGCAATGGAAGTATCCGCACGCAATTTAAATGCTGCAAAAATAATTGTGGCGGCGGCTCCCCTTTTATGTATCTACCCATTTTTACAAAGATACTTTATCACCGGCATTGTATTGGGATCGGTAAAAGAGTAATATTGAGTATCAGGAGGCACTATGACCACACAAGAACGTTTTACGCGTATGTTTGAACACCGGGAAGCGGACAGGATTCCCATCATTGACGAACCCTGGAGAGGAACGCTGCTGCGCTGGAAACAGGAAGGAATGCCCGCCGATGTGGACTGGCGTGACTATTTCGGCGTTGACAAACTTGAAAGAATTAACGTAGATGTAAGCCCGCAATATGATCGAAAAATAATCGAAGAAAACGATCGTTTTGTTATTTCCACTACGCCCTGGGGTGTAACCATGAAAAATTTCAAAGTGCCCGATTCAACTCCGCAGTTTTTAGAATATACTATCGACAATCCCCAGGCATGGGAAAAAGCAAAGGCACGGATGAAGCCGGACAGGGAGCGGGTTAACTGGGATTACCTCAAAGCCAACTTTCCTCAATGGAAGGCAGATGGCCGCTGGGTACAGGGTATGTTCTGGTTTGGTTTTGATGTAACCCATTCGTGGATGGCGGGTTTTGAATCTATTATCTTCGCACTGGTTGAAAATCCGGAATGGGTTAAGGATATGTTTCAAACCAAACTGGATATGTCCATCGCCCTGTTCGACATGATATGGGATGAAGGCTATCATTTTGACAGTATTATTTTTTATGATGATATGGGTTATAAGGGATCAACCTTTTTTTCCAATAAGATTTACGCAGAACTGTTGCAGCCCTTCCACCGCCGGGCAATTGAATGGGCCCACAACCACGGCATTAAAGCGCACCTGCATTCCTGCGGAAATATTATGAAACGTGTGCCGCAGCTTGTCGAAATCGGACTTGATGCACTGAACCCCATTGAAATAAAAGCAGGGATGGACCTCAAGGCTCTTAAGCGCGATTTTGGCGATAAGCTGGTTTTCCACGGCGGTGTTGATGCCCTGATTATGGATAAACCGGATAAAGTAATTCCCTTTATTGAAGAGATGATACCCATTGTCAAAGAAAACGGCGGTTATATTTTTTCTTCGGATCATTCCATTCCCAATTCAGTAAGCCTTGATACATACCGGCAGATAGTAGAAGCAGTTAAAAAGGCAGGAACATATTAATGGCGGAAAAAAAACAATGGTGGAAAGAAGCGGTTGTCTATCAGATTTATCCCCGTAGTTTTCAGGACAGTACCGGCAACGGTGAGGGCGACCTTAAGGGGATAATCCGGCGGCTTGATTATCTCAAGCAGTTGGGGATCGATGTTATCTGGCTTTCACCGGTATACGATTCGCCCATGGTGGATAACGGCTACGACATCAGTGATTATGAAAAAATCAATCCGCTGTTTGGTACGATGGAAGATTTTGATCTGCTGCTGGATCAAGCTCACCGGCGCGGGATAAAAATCGTCATGGACCTGGTGGTTAATCATACTTCGGATAAACATCCTTGGTTTATCGAATCCCGATCGGGCAGGGACAACCCCAAGCGGGACTGGTATATCTGGCAGGATGGTTTTGAAGGGGGGCCGCCAAATAAAATGGGCAGTGTTTTTTCCGGTTCCGCCTGGCAGTACGATGAAGCAAGCGGACAGTATTACCTGCATTTTTTTGCCAGGGAACAGCCCGATCTCAACTGGGAAAATACCGCTGTTCGGGATGCTGTGTATGCCATGATGAAACGCTGGTTTGATAAAGGTGTGGATGGCTTTAGAATGGATGTCATAGATATGATTTCCAAATTTCCCCAGGTACTTGCCAGCGATGGAGGGCCGGGCGGATCCATGTGCAACGGCCCCAGGGTACATGAATTCATCAGAGAAATGAACCGGGAAGTATTATCCTCGTATGATATATTGACTGTCGGTGAAATGCCCGGCGCCAATATTGAAGAAGCCAAAAAATATGCCGCCGATGATGGCAGTGAGCTGAACATGGTTTTTCATTTTGAGCACATGGATATTGACCGGGAGCCGCGTTTGGGCAAATGGGGACCCCGGCCCTACCACCTGCCCCAGCTCAAAGCCATTTTAAGCAAGTGGCAGACAGAACTGCATGGGTATGCCTGGAACAGCCTGTACTGGAGCAACCATGATCAACCGAGGGTTGTTTCCCGTTTTGGAGATGCTTCAACCGAAGCAAGCCGGGTAACAAGCGCCAAAATGCTGGCCGCCTGCCTCCACCTGATGAAAGGGACGCCCTATATTTACCAGGGTGAAGAACTGGGCATGACCAATGCCCCTCTGGAAAGACTTGAGGACTGTAATGATCTAGAAATAATAAACGCATACCGGGAACTGGTGGAAGAAGACAAGGTGCTCAGTCACGAGCAGTTTATGGCCGGCGTCCGGGCACACGGCAGGGATAATGCCCGCACACCCATGCAATGGGACAATACCCCCAACGGCGGCTTTACCTCCGGCACGCCATGGATAGGCGTAAACCCCAATTACCGTACGATCAATGCCGCTTCCCAGACAGATGACCAGGATTCTGTGTTTAATTTTTACCGTCAGCTTATCCAACTGCGTAAAAACCACCCTGTCATTGTGTATGGTGATTATGAACTGCTATTCCCCGATCATGAGCAGGTATTTATGTACCGCAGACATTATGAAGGCGTGCGCCTGACAGTATTATGTAATTTTTCCGGCAAACATATCAATGATATTGATCTTTCTGCTTTGCACATGGATAAAGGCCGCCTGCTCATAGCCAATTATGAAGAGAAGGAACTTAAGCATGAAACACTCCTGCCCTGGGAAACCCGTGCCGTGCTTTACGGGGAATGAGCCGAGGGTTTTCAAAAAGTTTTTTTAAGTTTATACTGGCATTGAGGTACTGCAATTAACATTATACCTTCAACCATTAAAGCCCTTGCTATTGATCTTGACGGCACCGCTCTCATGCCCGGTTCCATCATGGGCGAGCGTACCATACAGTGCCTGAGAAACCTCATCGCGCGGGGGATCCAGGTAATCATCTGTACCGGCAGGGCAATTGAATCCTCGAGCCGCTACTATCAGGCCATTGGCGCACAGGGCCCCATGGTATTTTTCAACGGCGCCGAAGTTGCCGACGTCCCCAATGTACGGATAATCACATCTACCGTTATGAGCCTTGATGTAGTAGACTTTGCCGTTGATTTGGCAAGAAGCATGAACATACATTTCCATGCCTTCTTTCCGCCCCAGGATAAACCCTGGGAAACCCTGATGGTAGAACAGATGAGCGAAGAAGCACTAATGTATCAAAATCATACCGGTATCGTCCCGGTGGTGGCGGACATGAAAGCCGAAATTACCCGGCCAGGAGTGAATGGCTGCATTAAAGGGATGTTTATCACCGACCAATCCCTGCATGATGAAATTCGCCGCAGGATGCTCGATCGTTTTGGCAACCGGATATACATGGTCAATTCCTATCATACATTTTTGGAAGTAATGAGCGCCGATGTTTCCAAGGGAGAGGGCCTAAAAACGGTCATGGATTGCCGGGGCCTTAAGCCGCAGGAAGTCATGGCTTTTGGCGATGAAGAAAATGATCTGCCCATGTTTGCCGCAGCCGGTTTTTCGGCGGCACCGTCAAGCGCCCGGGACAGCGTTAAGGAAGCAGCGGATGTTATTTTTGGATCCAATGCCGAAGAAGGCCTTGCGGTTTATCTGGAAGAGTTGTTTGGGTCAGGCAAAAATATTAAGTTATCATAATTTGCAATATCTCTTTATTCCAAGTAATATCAATAAAATACCAATGCCACTGAAAAAAACCCTGCCAAAAATATAAGTGGCCGGTATTAAAAATAGTAAAGCAAACACTCATTGATGAAGGTTATGCAACCAGAAATGCAATGTATAATAATGCCCAGCAAATTGATGGTACATTAAAATCTGGCTTTTACGGTATATCTTATCAAATGCAGTCTGGTTTGGCAGATTTATCAAGAGACATAGGACATATGGGTTCTGCCATGAATATGGGTTTTGCATTATTGAATAATTCTGTTCTGGAAGCCTCAAAGGCAATTTCCGACAAGCTGGAAAATATCAATACTTCGCTTGCCGGCATACAAAAATCAATTGATAATAAAGAACATACAGAATACAGGTTTTTTTACAACAGAGCAGTAGAGAGGTGTACTAAAGAGCAATATGAAGAAGCCTTGGAAGATTTGGAATTAGCTATCCAAAAAGAAAAAACTTCACCTTTTCCATATTTTCTTATGGGAAAAATTTACTTGTGCGGAATAAAAGATTCAAGCAATATAATTGATAAACAAAAATCCAATGTGATAGATCTGAGCAAATCCATTGAGGCATTTAAAAATGCGGAAAAGTATATAGCTCCTGACGCAAAAAACAACCTGGAAGCAAAACAAATGGCTGCTGAAATTTGTTTTTATCTGGGATTGGCCTGCCAAAATAAGGCGTATGATGATTTTCACCTTTCCAACAATATTGAATATGAAAAAAATCTGGACAATGCTAAAACAGCATATAAAGTATCATGGGATTATTCGCACAACATGCTTGAATCTTTATATAATCTTGCAAGATGCCAGGCGATAACAAATGAAAAAAGCAAAGCCATAGAAAACATAAAAATATTAATTTTAAAAGACAATGGTTATTTTATCAAAGCATATACAGATTCTGATTTTGACAACGATTTGAAAAACATTCTTTCTGATGAATTAAAAAAGGAATTATATCCGCTGGTAAAACCCATATTTGATAACATAGAAATACTAAAGGCTGAATACCCCGGTCCTTACTCCGATAATCTGACAAAATTACTTAACGACAACAATCCCGAAAGTTTTACTAAAGATACTCCTGCATTTGACATGCTAATGGCAAAAGATACATACCCGAAGATTGTAAAAGCTCTTGAAAAACACAGGGACAATCATTTAGAAAAAATAAAAATCGAAAAATTTAAACAGGAAAATAAAGTACGCCTTCAGGAAGAATGGCGCGAAAAGCAAATACTTGAAAAAGCCGAAAAAAAACGACGAGAAGAGAAACAACAGGAAGAACAAAAACGACAGTCAGAATTAAAAGCAAAAAATGAACTTGAAGCGTTTGAATATCAGAAAAGAGTTATTCAATACGAAAAAATAGAAAAATTACAACAAAAAAAAGAAGCAAAGAAAAAAGCCTTAAAAAAAATAATCGGATGGATTTTCTCCCCAATACCTTTGACTCTTGCCGCATACGCTGTTTATACAGTTGTAAACATTTACCGATTTTATCAAAGTATATATACCGATTATGACACAGGGAGCCTTGTTTTTATTGCCATTGTCAGTATAATTCCGTTTATACTGATTTATTTTACAGGCATTAAAACAATCAAGGGGACAATAATATCTGTTGCCATAAATATTATTTTTAGTCTGATTTTATTTTTTGCGATAACATATCACGACGTCGAGGATTACGATATGACTACGCAGTTTGTGCGGTTTGGAATATATTTATCGCTTTCCAGCGTGATGGCAAAATTATTTCCTTTTCCTTTTATCAAAAAATAGAAACAGGAACCATCCTAAAATAGCTTTCACTTTTTACCATTACTATTCATTAAAACTATTCCAAAACACCAGTTTTTGAAGTAAACTTAATCTATCATTTCTATGTTTTCAACAACCCATCTTACATAGTTTCTGGTAGCCCAAAAACCATATATACCGATAGTTAAAATAGTCAAGATTGACCATATAAGATAATTTCCGAATAACCCTCCTGCTGTTCCATTAAATTTGTAGTGCTTTCCATTAATGACGGATTTATCACAAATCCACCTAAACAACGTACAAATTAAAAAAGGTGTCCCAAAACCAAGTGTAATTATCCAAAGAATGGGCATCCATAAACAAAAAACAAATATTTGTCCAGCGGTTCCTGAAAATTTAGTTTCCATAATGTTTCTCCTGTAACATAAATTTTAGCGGCAATAATTTGGGAGTGCCACAATCCCATTAAACAAGGAAGCCATATGCTTCCGAAAAAATGTCAAAAGTAAAATTTCCTGCAAAACTGATGTTTTGGAATAGTCTCAAGTTCTTCATTGTGTCTTTGCGCGGGAACATTAAGGGAAATGTTCCGGGCAGTACACCAGAATGTAAAAACCCTTCACATAAATTGTCAAATATCAATCAAATGCCTGACATTCGATTAAATTAACAAAAATAATATTCTACAAACAAATTACTGCATTCGGATTAATTTGTCAATAGATTTTTTTATCTTTCCAATCCCAAGGCAATTGCCAGCCTTTGTCTTCCCGGAGGACCCCTTCTTGTCGGCATTGTTTTTGCCGCGGCAATAAATTCGGGCAGACTTTTGCCGGATTGCTCAAAAAGATTGGCAATATAATAATCATCGGCATAGTACAGGCGGAAGAGATCAAGGTAGGCATTGTTTATCTGCATGGTGGAAAAGCTTCGGAAATTATCGCTGGTAAAATGGTCATCATATTCGGCATCAAAACGATCCTGCGCGGCCTGGATTATTCGATCTTTTTCGTACAGCTTTTCATCCCGGCCAGCATTGCTTTCATATAAAACCTGAAGTTCCCTAACCAATTCCCTGACAATAGCAATAAAATGCTGGGTTTCTTCTTTGCCGGTAAACATTGCCCGGTACTCATCAGAATCAATGCCATAACGCTTTTCCATAAATAGCCGCGCGCCTTCACTGCCGACAAATTCCGCCAGCTCTTCGTTAAACTGTGCCTGTCCCTTAAGATACATTGTCGCATGAAGAGATTCATGGATGATAAGGTCGGCCAGCCGATCTGTGCGATAATCCCGCATATAGGAAAACAGCGGATCCCTGAACCAGCCCAGGGTACTAAAAGCATCAACTCCGCGAATCCATACATCCAGGTCTTCTCTTTCAAGCTTTTCCCGTTCCCTGTGCGCATCAGCGGGATTAAAAAAACCCTTGTATGGCAATCTGCCCACCACAGGGTAGTTCCAATAATGACGGGCAAAAGAATCCGCCGCCGAAGCCGATACCACGGCTGCAAGATAACTCCTGTCCAGGCTGACATAGCGGGTATAGTTCCTGCTCATATTCAAACCTAATTCTTCGGCAGCAAAACGGCGGATTTCGCCAACCAGTTCCACAAAACGGCGGTTTTCCTGCGCATCAGCGTCGTTGAAATTTGCATCAAGCAATGTTTCAAGCGGCACAGCCCGTCCCAGATAACCAAGCATGGTTGTCCCCTGCTTAAGCGTATAACAACCAGAAAATATGGCGCAGAGAACGAGCAACATAGCGGCAGCGGCAAAAGTGTAGTATATATTATTTGATAGATGCTGGTTTCTCTTTTGCACTAATTTTTCTTCCTTCCTTTACCTCGTTTTCTTTCTTCAACAAACATGTCGCCGGTTAATTTTTGATACTGTTCAAACAAAAATGTTACACGCTGGCTGTCATTATCAAAAGTTCGTCCATATGCATTTTCAACAGCCTTATCTAGTTTCTTATGCACTTTTGCAAGTTCTGGCGGCATTAAAACAGGATCATATAAATTTGCGAGAGTGGATTTCGAGAAATTTGACCTGGTATCTAAAACAGTTTGTGCCATTTTTTCAATTTCCGTTTTTTGCTTGTCTGTTGGATTTGACCATGGAAAATTATTATAAACTATATCTTTTGAATAGCGGTAGCGCATTTCAAGCCTTCCGCAGACATATCGAGTCCAAGCCATATGCATTGTTGAAGTTAGAACGCCAAAATGAAAAAGAGTTCCATTGGGAATAATATGACAACTATTATTTGCTATATAGTTTTTATCAAATAGTCCTATTGGAATATAATCGCGTCTTTCTGACGAGGTACTTGGAACAACAATAAACGAATCGGGATTATTTCTATCCCTAAACAAAGATGAAGCTATTGCATGTTCACGAGTTGAAGGTGCAACA
>Ga0099364_10002237_pt1 | contig 30987 bp, 29 predicted proteins | sample TergutTh196P3_FD_73070 | JGI IMG/M metagenome (GOLD analysis project Ga0099364, IMG submission 73070) | Microcerotermes parvus P3 segment gut microbial communities from Pointe-Noire, Republic of the Congo - Th196 P3 | ecosystem: Host-associated > Arthropoda: Insects > Digestive system > Gut ... | reverse complement strand
CAGATTTTTTTATTATTTCATCTAATTTAGAAAGTTCAAGAGTAATTATACGGCTTCGGCCATTGTCAGAACTATGATTCTTGTGATTATGGTGATTTTTTTGATGTTGCACCTCACTCATCAAAAATCATCAGTCAGTATTCATAAATTATACATACAAACGGCAAGCCTCAAAAAAAGTAACGGACACAGGGCGAGGTTTGTTCAGCCAAAAGTGAAGTGCACTTGCAAATCATCATAAAAAATCATACGAATCATAAAAATCACAGTTCTGACACTTATAAGGCGGCAAAGATTCAGCGATTTTTTGGAGCAAAAATTTATTGCTTGCAAAAATGTGCCGGTATACCAACAGAGTCATAGTATGATTAAAAATGCCGGTATCATATTTATGCTTTTATTTGCCGCCCTTGCGTACGCTGAGCCGGCGCGTGAAAGTATTGCTATTTCCTCTTTCAGTACGTCTGTTGCCCACCAAAGCTATGATGTAAAGCATAATATCGCGCTTGCATGCAGCAAGTTAAACGGTATTCGTATTCCCGCAGGAGCCGTTTTTTCATTTAACGAAACAGTCGGCGAGGCCTCTGCTAAAAACGGTTATGTCGACGGCGCGGTGCTTTATCAGGATTCTATCGTAATGGAGGTAGGCGGGGGAGTCTGTCAAGTATCGACTACGCTTTTTAATGCGCTGCTTCTGGCGGGTTTCGCAATAACCGAAAGGCACAGGCACTACCAACCTGTAACATATGTTCCGGTTGGTTTGGATGCTGCCATCAAGTACGGCAAAAAAGACCTGCGCATGAAAAATGTAACCGGTCAGGAATTGGTTCTATCGGTACGCGTCAGCGATTCGAGTTGTACCATTGTAGTATACGGTACGGTAAAGCCATCTCGTTCTTACAGCCTTGTTACTGAGGATGAGGAAATAACCATCCCTTTCTCCGAACACAGAGGTAATATACGCAATGGAATTGAAGTGTATGTTTACAGAAGCGAAATTAAGGATGGCGCCGTAATCAGGCGTTTTCTTTTATATAAAGATTTTTACCCTCCGGTATATATTAAATGAAAGCGTTTTTTTTAGCGCTGTTTGCTTTTTTTTATTTGGCGCATTCTTCTTTTGGGGAAGACTATTTGAATGCATGGAATATTCTTGCACAGGACAAAGACTCTGAAAGGCTTCTTTCATGGATGAGGAACGAGGCTGAATCTATTTTAGCCCAAAAACCTGAGGAACGTACCGGCTGCCCCGTTGAATTGCCTCCTTTTTACGGCAGGCTTGGCCTTTTTGTGACCTTTATGCAGGGCGGAAAAAACAGGGGATGCTTCGGTTCGTTTTATCATGCTTCTTCCAATGCGGAGGATGTCATACGCTCTTATATTTTGGGGGCGCTCAGGAGCGATCACAGATCAATCCCGCTTTCTAAAAATGAGCTTAAAACGTCTGTAATAGTGCTTACGGTGGCCGCTCAGCCTTTTATGGTATCGTCGCTTGAATCAGTCGATATATCCTCGTATGGAGTTATGGTAAACTCGGAAATTGTTTTTGTGCCGGCCGAGATAAAGACGCATGAGAGGCTTAAACGTTTGTACAAAGGGACGATAGAATCGATACATGCTTTTAAGGCGCTTACAATAAAATAAAATTATTGACTTATATACCCTGTTTTTGTTTTAAGCAAATTAAGTAAAAAATAAGTAAAAAACAGGTAAAATGAATTAATTTTTTGAAGCGGGAAGAAACAACAAATATGAAGCTAAACACTATTTTTTCTTTTCTTATTCCAAGAGAAGCCAAATTTTTTCCACTGATTAGCGGGATCGGACTTGCAATGAAAAGAGCGTCAGAATTGCTGCTTGAATTCATTAAAAGCGACAAAAGGAATATGGATGAGCTTTATGTAAAAATAAAGAGTTGCGAGAGAGAGGCCGATGCGTTAGTCGGCACTATATTTGAGGAGTTGCACGATACTTTTATTACTCCCTTTGACAGGGAAGATATTCAAGCGCTCTGCGAGAGACTTGATGATGTTGTAGACTCAATCAATTCGTGCGCCAAAAGGATACTCATTTCTCAGCCTAAACATATTCCAATAGCGGCTGTAAAAATGTGCGAAATAATATTGACCTCGTGCAACATAATAAACTCAATCGCAGCAGAGATTAAAACCATGAACAAGAATGCCAATACGATGCTTGGCTATTGTGACAGGCTGCATGCGCTTGAACATGAAGGCGATGACCTCTATGAGGAGTACGTCAAACAATTATTTGAAACGGAGCCTGACAGTATAGAACTTTTTAAGCTTAAAGAAATAGTCCAGGAATTGGAAAAAACGACTGATAGAGCGCATTCTGTTGGAAAAATTATCAAAACAATGATTGTTAAATACGCATGACTTTTCTTTTTATAGTTATTATTATTGCTCTGATTTTTGACTTCATCAATGGTTTCCATGATGCCGCTAATGCTATTGCGACGATTGTATCGACCAGAGTTTTGACTCCGTTCAAGGCTGTGCTTTGGGCTGCCTCGTTTAACTTTGTAGCTTATTTTATAGCGAAATACATAATCGGCGAGTTCGGTATAGCCGACACTGTCTCTAAAACGGTATATGCCGAGTTTGTTACGCTGCCCATTATCTTATCAGGCCTTATCGCGGCTATTACGTGGAACCTTTTTACATGGTGGCTTGGTTTGCCGTCGTCATCTTCGCATACCCTCATAGGAGGATTTGCAGGCGCGGCTATTGCGGCTGCCGGCTTAGAAGCAATTCATCTTAACGTGGTAGGGTTTATCGCTATTTTTATTGTAGTTGCCCCTTTGATAGGCTTTACTATTGGGATGCTGATAATGGCGCTTGTAATGCGCATAGCCAGGAATGCCCGTCCGCGCACGGCCGAGAAATGGTTCAGAAGAACGCAGCTTGCTTCGGCGGCCTTGCTCAGCATTGGCCATGGCTTGAATGATGCGCAAAAAGTAATGGGTATAATTGCCGCCGCGATTATTGCGTATAGCGTTACGGCTTCAGATGTTCCGGCTTGGCTGCATTTAACCGATGTAAAGGATGTCCATGATTGGATAGCCTTTTCCTGTTTTTTTGCTATAGCGCTCGGCACAATGGCCGGAGGATGGCGAATTATGAAAACCATGGGCAGAGGCATAACTAAAATTACTTCTCTTGAGGGTTCATGCGCCGAAACCGCGGCTGCTTTGACGCTCTTTATCGTAGAAGTCCTCAGGGTTCCGGTAAGCACGACTCATGTTATAACCGGCAGTATCATAGGCGTTGGGGCTGTAAAACGTCTTTCGGCTGTAAGGTGGGGCGTTACCCGCACTCTTTTATGGGCGTGGATACTTACTATACCGGTGAGCGCCCTGCTTAGTATGCTAATATATAAAATTGTAACTTTTATTATGTCAATGTTTTGAGGAAAACCATGCAAAAATATGCCGACCTTTTGGACATGCTAAAATCAAAAACGCCCTTGGTTCATCAAATAACGAATTATGTTACGGTCAATGACTGTGCCAATGTTACAATATGTATTGGGGCATCTCCTGTTATGTCTCATGCGGTGGAAGACGTAAGGGACATGATTGCCATTGCCGATGCGCTTGTACTTAATATCGGTACCCTTGATGAAAGCCAGATCAAAGGAATGCTTGAAGCCGGCAAAGCCGCTTCAAAGAAAGGTATACCCATAATTCTTGATCCGGTAGGAGCAGGAGCTACGCCGTATCGGACGCAGACGGCGGCTCTGTTACTGAAGGAACTGAATATATCGATAATAAAGGGTAATGCCGGCGAAATAGGAACCCTCGCGGGCGTTGATGCGCTTGTGCGCGGGGTTGATTCGCAGAAACTTTCAGGCGACCCTGTTGAAACCGTTAAAAGCCTTGCTTTGGCCTCATCGTGCGTGGTGGTTATGAGCGGCGCTGATGATATTGTAAGCGATGGTAAACGTGTTGCCGTTATATCAAACGGAGTTCCGCTGATGGGTAAAATATCGGGAAGCGGATGTATGGCATCGGCTATATGCGGCGCATTCGCTGCGGTGTCGGATTTTTTTGAAGGCTGTGTCGCCGCAATGGCTGTCCTTGGCGTAGCCGGAGAGCTTGCTGCTGAAAAATCAGCCGGACCAGGCAGTTTTAAGCCGGCATTTTTAGATGCCGTTTACGTTGTTGACAGCGGCACAGTTCTTAAAAAAGCTAAGATCAAAGAATATTGAATAAGTACAGTCTTTATGTAGTTACTGATGAAACTCTCTCCAATGGGCGCTCCCATGCGCAGATAACGAGAGAGGCTGTAGATGGCGGCGCAGGCGCGATCCAATTGAGGGACAAGAAAATGAGTTCTGCAAAGCTCTATGCTGCGGCGCTTGAAATGGCTGAAATTTGCAAAGGCCGCGCCATTTTTATTGTAAACGATAGATTAGATGTGGCCTTAGCCGCCGGCGCCGACGGGGTTCACCTTGGGCAGGATGATTTGCCGCTTAAAGCCGCGAGATTTCTTACGCCGTCTGATTTTATAATAGGAGTATCTATTTCCTCTGTGGATGAAGCGCTTTTGGCGGCAAGAGACGGCGCCGACTATGTGGCCGTAAGTCCGGTCTTTGGAACGGAATCAAAGTTCTATGATACCCAAGCAGGATGCGGCCTTGAAATGGTATCTGCCGTCCGCCGCGCCCTGCCGTCTGATATTCCGGTTATAGGTATTGGCGGACTTTCAGAAAATAATATTCCGCAGACAATATCGGCCGGAGCCGACGGCATAGCCGTAATATCTGCCGTTGTAAGCAGCCCCGATATAAAAGGCGCGGCAGAAAGACTTCTGAACATCATACGCCGCGCTAAATCTGATAATCAATAAAATTTAGGAGATGCAATGAGATTTTCACGTTACATAGTTCCAACGCTTAAAGAAGATCCGGCTGATGCTGTTGTAAAGAGCCACAGGCTTATGCTGCGCGCCGGACTCGTACGCAAAGAATCCGCAGGAATGTACGTCTACCTTCCGCTTGGCTGGCGCGTATTGCGCAAAATCATATCTATAATACGTGAAGAGATGGACGCTTCCGGCGCGCTTGAATTTCTGATGCCTGAATTGACAAACAGCGAATTATGGAAACAGTCCGGACGCTGGCAGCTTATGGGCAAGGAAATGATAAGGATAAAGGATCGTAATGGCATTGAGTATGCTCTGGCTCCAACGCACGAAGAGGCCTTTACATCGGTCATTAATTCGCTTATATCATCTTACAGGGATCTTCCGGTGAATGCCTACCAGATTAATACAAAATTCAGGGATGAGATACGCCCTCGTTTTGGCGTCATAAGAAGCAAAGAGTTTATAATGAAAGACGCTTACTCTTTTGATATTGATGAAAACGGCCTGGAAGAATCGTATCAGATTATGCGCAAAACCTACAGGAGAATATTCGAACGCTGCGGCCTTGAAACGATTCCCGTTCAGGCCGATTCCGGAAATATGGGCGGCAGCGCTTCCGAAGAATTCATGGTGGCATCTGAAATAGGCGAGGAGACATTGTTGATATGCCCCTCATGCGGTTACATGGCCAATCAGGAAAAGGCTCTCTATAAAAGGCCTGCCGCCCATGAAGGACAACAAAGACAAATTGAGGAGCTTCGCGAAGTTTCAACGCCTGATGTAAAGACTATCAATGAACTTGCATTGTTTTTTAAATGCGGCGCTGAAAAGTTTCTCAAAAGCATTGTATACCTTGCGGATGGCAAGCCGCTTATGACTGTCGTTTTGGGAGACCGTGAGGTAAACGAACAGAAACTGAAAAATTTTCTGGGCGCCTCAGAACTTGAATTAGCATCGGATGATATTATCGTAAAAGTTACCGGCGCTCCGGTTGGTTTTGCAGGCCCTGTCGGCAGCCCGGGTATTCGGACGGTATTTGACGTTTCGGTCAGGGATACGTTTAACGCGGTGACCGGAGCAAATAAAAAAGACGTACATTATTCTGGAGTAAACCCCGGACGTGATTTTGAAATTCAAGAAGAGGCCGACATCACATCGGCCATGGCGGGCGATGCGTGTCCGCTTTGTGCAAATGCAATGAACGAAAAAAAAGGCATTGAGGTGGGGCATATATTCAAGCTCGGTTACATGTATACCAAAGCCATGAACGTGAGCGTTTTGGATGAAACCGGCAAAAGCATCACCCCAATTATGGGCTGTTACGGTATCGGGGTAAACAGGACCCTTGCTTCGGTAATTGAACAGCATAACGATGAACACGGTATAATATGGCCTGCGGCAATATCGCCGTTTGATATTCACCTTGTCGGCCTTGGCAAAACAACTGAGGAAGCCTCACTTGTCGATGAGATATACAATTTTTTGAATGAAAAAGGCTATGAGACGCTGTACGATGACAGGAAAACAAGTCCGGGAATTAAATTTGCCGATGCCGACCTTTTGGGTATGCCGGTACGCATAACTGCCGGAAAGACATTTTTTAAGGACGGCGAAATTGAACTGAAAAGCCGTTCGACCGGCGAAAATATAAAGGTAAAACTCGCTGAATTGCCGCCGGCGATAGACAGAATGCTTGGACGATAAGAGTTACTCAGATTTGGTTTTTTCTTCCATGAGACAAGTTCCGTTAAATATTGAACCGTTTTCTATGGAAATATCGGGAGTTATAATATCGCCTCTTGTTATGCTTTTTTTCATAAGTTCGACTTTTTGCGAAGCCTTTATTTTCCCATTTACCTCGCCGTTTACGGTCACGACTCTGCCGTTTATGTCGGCGCTTACTACGGCTTCCTGGCCTATGATCAGGTGACCGTCGGTTTCAATACGTCCTTCCATGCGCCCTTTTATTTTCAGGGAATTTCTAAATTTAATGGTTCCCTTAAATAAAATGTCATCGGCTATTACCGTTTCTATTTTATTTTCATCTTCTATGATTTCTTTGGTAGTCGTATTTGTATTGGTCATAATAAATCCCCATTGCAGATAGACATATAAAATTATTTACCGTATTATGTCAAATAAAAAGGCAAAGAACGGCTGATTTTAAGGCAAGTATTTTGAACTTAAAGTTTTATTGTATAATATCTTCGGTAGTTTAAAAATGTAGTTGCCAAATAGATATAGAGGTTTGAAATCGGGTTATAATCAAAAAGATTTGTTATTTTATCTGTTATAAATATTGTACAAGAGAACCTGTAATGGATCAGAGCGTAAAAGGCAATTTTGAAAAAGCCGGTTTTGATGTGGTCGGCTCCATACGTCGTTTTGCCGGCAATGAAGCATTATACGCAAAACATATCTTTAAATTTATTGACGATAAAATCTACGAAAATCTAATCAAGGCCATGAACGAAGGTAACATGGAAAATGCTTTTCATGAGGCGCATGCCTTAAAAGGCGTAAGCGGCAATCTTGGGCTAAACCCGCTTTTTAACCCTGTAAGCGAATTAGTGAAGATGTTGCGCAAAAACAATTCTCAGGCCGATTTAGACGAACTTTTTGCCGCCGTAGAAGCAGGGTATAAGATAGTGATAGATGTGCTCACTGCCAATAAAATAAATCTTGATTAGAGGCCGACGTTTTTCATCAAGTCGTCTACGATCGTCTTTGCGTTGAATTTTTTAGCTCGCTTTATAGCCGAACGTTTGAGTTTGTTCTTTAATTCATTCGCAAGCAGGTACTCTTTTATATCGGCAATCATCTGTTTTTGAGTCGTTGCAAGGTACCCGCTTTCACCGTGCTCTATGATGTCCCTGGGCCCTTTCGTGTCATATGCCGCTACAGGTAAACCGCAGCTCATAGCCTCTAATACTACGCAGCCGAAGGTGTCAAACCTTGAGGGGAGAATCAGTATATCTGCCGATGAGTATATCTTGGGCAGCACATCGTGGTTGACCCAGCCGAGAAAAATCGCCTCCGGCAGTTGTTCTTTGAGTAATTTTTCGGCTGGGCCCATCCCTGCGATGGCAATTTTTACACTGGGAACGGCTTTTTTTATTGTTTTGTATATGTGAGGCAGCTCAAAAACGCCCTTTTCTTCACTTATGCGTCCGGTAAAGAGAATAACAGGATCGTTGGCGCCGAAAATTTTTTCTTTGTTTGATTTTACCGGAAAAAAAACATCTTCTGCCCAGTGAGCTGTCTGAAAAACCCTTGATTTTGAAAAATTGAGATGTTCAACGAGCCATGTTTTTTGCTCTGAGTTGAGTACAAAGATCGAGTCGAAAAGATCGTAGAAACCCGCAATCACGGATTCGGCTATTGCAAGCCTGCTTTTTTCAACTTTGAGAACGTCTTTTCCAAAAGTTATCCAATCGGTGTGCACAAAAAAACTAACCGGTACCGCAAAGGCGTTCTTGAGGTATAGAGCGGCAATTCCCATAGGACCCTCTGTGGAACATATTATACGGTCGTAGCCACCCTCATAAAAAATACGGCGGACTTCAAAAATATCGGGTATCCTGAAAGGCTGCTGCGGGTAAAACGGCAGCGTAAATCCTGCAACCGGCGGTACGATGACAAGGTGACTTTCCGGCTTGAGGGTGTAGCTGCAAGCCATAATGTCTATCGGCAGATTTCTTTTACGTATTTCGTCAAGCATGGAATGCAGCACCAATGCTATACCGTTATTATCTTCAAAAGTATCGGTGAGCCACAACATGCGCCCCTTGCGCTTTGTGTTTTTAGAAAGCAGCGAGTCTGCAAGTTTTGAAGACCTGTTGAGGGTCGCGTCTGTTTTAACCGATGCCCACGCTATGAATAAGGCAGCCCCTAATGGCAGTGACAGGCTGTTTTTTATATCTTTTAGTTCAGCCGGTTTTGTACGGGCCGGCTGTTTTGGCGTTTCTGAAAAAGAGGCCTTAATGTTCCATTTTTTGAGGCTTGGGGTTACCTGCCCGTATTGAAAAAGATCTAAAGAAGTTATTTTCATAAGAAGCGAGAATATTTTTTGAAACGAAGTTTCGATGTCGCGCTCGAAACCATTGTTTCTTTCAGCCGATTTTGCCGCTATTTTTATAAGTTCTTCTTTAAGCGTCTTATATTTTCCCGGCAGCGGTATGACTTTTAAATACCATGGGAATTTTCCATCAAGGATTTTGCAAAATATTTTAAAGGCATAAACACCGCCCTTTTTTTTCGCCGAAAGCAGCGATTTTGTTGCTGCGAACGCGGCGGCTTTTTTGAATGTAGAGAAATCGCCGGCCAATATCTCTGCCAAGTGAATATTGCTTGTATTTATTGCCGTGCTTCCGGCAGAGTAAAGCAGTTCAATGAAACTTTTTTCGTATGATGCAGGGCGCCCGAAAGGCGAAATATTGCCGTTTCTGAGCGCCCAAATGGCAAGTTCGGCGCGGGATGATGACTTTAATTTATCGGCAAGGTCTGGAACGTAAAGGCGTGTGCCGGTTTCTCCAGCAAACAAACCGTTGCGGCTGTCGGAGCCGCCGGAGAAATTTTTCTTGTAGGGATTGCGCGTGTAATCTTCAATATTGTTCAGTTTAAATTTTTTGAGCAAAGCGTTTATTTCGGTCTTTTTCATTGAGGCGAGATTTTTCAAAAGCACGGTATGGCGGGCATCCCTCGTTCCGTTGATTATTTCAATGTTGTCGAATACAAGAAACATTTTTTTGAAAAAATCTTCTGGTACGTTTGTCTTGCCGATGTCAAAAGGGTGCGCCCATATTACGGGAATATCATTTGTCTTGGCGTACTTGAGAAAGGCGTAAATATCACTCCTGAGCAGGAACATCTCAGTTTCTTGCAATTCAGAAAAACCGTAGGCAAGCACATGTATATCGACGCCGTATTCCGGGACAGTGCATATAAATTCGGCGCCTGCCAATACATCAGTTGCATCAAGTCTGCGGCAGGATGCGGCGCTGTTATAGTTCGTGATGGTAAAGACATTGCATCCGCGTTTTTTCAAGATGCCGATCAGTTTTTTTGTTTCAATAAAACTGGATGGCAGACCGCTTATTAAGCCGTCCCCGCCGTCGTTTTGGTCATGGACGTGCAGGTCGATTATAAGCGTATCTTTTTCTAAAAAACGTTCTTTTTCGTTTTTCAGGTAAGAGTCAATTTCTTTTGAAATGTAATTACTAAGTTCCCGCATGATTACCTTCTGCTTCTGTTTTTCTGCTCGTAAATAATACGCCCGTATATGTCAAGTTTCAAATATCATTAAAATTATTTATTTACAATTTGATATGCAGCATTAAATAGATGCCATGAAAAACAGTATAAGGATAGCCGGAGGCAAATACAAGGGCAGGGCTCTTCCCTGGACATTTCAGGATATAGGCATAACTGCGCAAAAAGTCAAGGAAGCTCTTTTTTCGATATTGGGCAATATTGAAAAAAAAAGTTTTGCCGACCTGTTCGGCGGGTCAGGGCAAATTGCATTTGAGGCTCTGAGCCGGGGTGCGTCTCCCGTTATTTGCATCGAGCTTGACCGCGAAAGAGCCGGATTTATATCATCGTTTGGCGTAAAAAATTTCCAAGATTCATCCTTTATGCCGCTCAATATGAGTTTTCTTCAAGCGATGAGGTTTTTATCAAAAAAGGGAATAAGGCCTGATTATATTTTTGCCGATCCGCCATACGAGAAAGGCAGGCGCGGGGATGCTCTCTATTTAGAAATAGCCGCAGCTATCGTTAAGCATGGTCTTGCCTTTGATGGAAGCGTCTTGATAATTCAGCATTTTTCTAAAACTATATTGCCCGAACGCATTGAGGCCTTTCACAGAATTAAAGAAAAAAAATACGGTTCAACGACGCTCAGTTTTTACGAGTACGGGAGCAGTTCGTCTTCGGTGTAGGCCGCCCGAAGGTATTCCTCAAAGGTTTCCTCAATTTCTTTTGCAGCCTCAGGATCAAGTTTTTCTATTATGAAGCCGGCATGAATTAATACCTTGTCACCGATTTTTATATCGTCCGCAAGCATTATATTGACAGGCGTCTCGACTCCTTTAGCCGCGGCAATGGCAATATCGCCTTCAATTTTTATTATCTCCATCGGAACAGCAAGGCACATTGTATTCTCTTGTATTATTATTTGTTTACTGCAAAACGCAGGCAGTCTGCGGGCAGCATTAAAGCAATGCAAGTACTTTTTTGTATTTTTGGGGAAAGCAAAGTATAGGCTCAGAGCCACAGTATTTCTTTGGGAACACGAATGACGCGGATAACACAGAAACAAGACCGCAAGGTTAATTTTGCTGTCCCCCCATGATGACCTTGTTGCCGGCAACGATTGTACTTTTATAACCCCAGTTAGCTTTCGGGAGTCCGCCTTTTTCAGCAACAGTTCCTTTTTCGGCGTCAATAATAAGGATTGAAGCGCCGCCTTTATTAAATTCTCCGCCGTGTCCCATGACTACTTTATTTCCTACAACTGCTGTAGTACCATAGCCCCAATGAGCTTCTGAAAGCCCGTCTATTTCTGTCACGGTATTCTTAACAGTATCAACGATGAGTATGGAATTACCGGGCTTATTCCGTCCCATGACTACTTTATTTCCAACAACTGTCGTAGTACCATAGCCCCAGCGAGTTTCTGAAAGCCCGTCTATTTCTGTCACGGTGTTCTTAGCAGTATCAACGATGAGTATGGAATTACCGGGGTTGCTCCATCCCATGACTACTTTACTTCCTGCAACCGCTGTGTGCCCGCTATAAGAGCCCAAGAGTCCGCCTTTCTCAGTAACAGTCTCCTTTGCGGTATCTATAATGAGGATTGAAGCTTTATTACCTACCATGACAACTTTGTTTCCAATAACAACTTTATGTCTGCCGGCCCAGTTAGTTTCAGAGAGACCGCGCTTTTTAGCAACAGTCTCTTTCACGGTATCTACAATAAAGATTGCTCCGTGATCGCCTATAACGATCTTATTCCCAACGGTTATCGTTTCGCCTTTAGACCACCGTCGAGGAATTCCGCGTTTTTCGGTAACGGTTTTTTTCAAGGTGTCTATAATGAAGATCGAATTGCTGTTGCGCGGGCTCATAACGACCTTGTTTCGAATAACGACGACTTCGCTGTCTCTATCCCATTTATCTTTAGAGAATACTTCGCGTTTTTCAATAACAGTCTCTTTTAGGGTGTCTACAATAAGGATTGAAGCGTCTTTGTCGTCGCCCCCCATGACAACTTTATTTCCGACAACGATCATATTTTTTTTGCCCCATCGATCTTTGGATAGTCCGCCTTTTTCAGTAACTGTTCCTGTTTCAGTATTTATAATAAGGATCGAGTTGCCGGCATCGCCATAAAGGCCGCGTCCCATAACGACTTTATTTCCAACAACTGCTGTGCTTTTATAGCCCCAGCAAGCTTCAGAGAGACCGCCTTTTTCAGTAACTGTTCCTGTTTTAGCGTCTATTATAAGGATTGAAGTTCCTTTATGGCCGCCGTGTCCCATGACGATTTTATTTTCTACAACAGTTGTGTTTTCGTAGCCCCAGTAAGCTTCAGAGAGACCGTCTTTTTCAGTAACTGTTCCTGTTTCAGTATCTATTATAAGGACTGAAGTTCCTTTACGGCCGCCTTGTCCCATAATGACTTTATTTCCTGCAACGGCTGTGCTTTTATAGCCCCATCGAGCTTTTGAGAGTCCGCTTTTTTCAGCAACAGTTCCTTTTTCGGTATCAATAATAAGAACCGACGTACCTTCTTTTGTCTTATATGAGCCGCCGCCGCGTCCCATTACAACTTTATTTCCTACAACAGCCGTACTTTCGTAACCCCAGCAAGCTTCAGAGAGACCGCCTTTTTCAGTAACGGTTTTTTTTTCGGTGTCAATAATAAGAACCGAAGCGCCTTCTTTTGTGTCATATGAGCCGCCACCGCGCCCCAAGACGACTTTATTTCCTGTAACAACCATGCTTTTATTGCCCCAGTCAGCTTCTGAGACTCGTGTTCTGGTAATTTTCCCGGTGGCAATATCTAAAATGAGGATTGATTTGCCTTTAACAGTGCGGCCTATGGCAATTTTATTTTCTATTACTGTCCAGTAAGCTTTCGGGAATTTGCCGGTTTTGGTAACGGTTTCAGTTTCAGTATTAACAATGATGATTGGGGTATCATTTTTTTCAAAGTTGTCAGATATTTGTTTACCCGCCGAATACCAGGGATAAAAGCAGTAGATGGCGCATATATCATCCCATCCCCAGTTTAAAAAAGTTTGAGCGTCAGCACGAGACGAAAATGTTACTGCTATAATTAAAATAAAAACAGTTAAACGCGGCTTTGTGCTGCGAAAAAAATTATAAAATGCAAAACGCAGAATTTTAAAAATCACAACGCATTCCTTGCCGGTTATTTTAGAGATAAAACCATTTTGATTTTCTGGAATATTTCTGTGATTATGTCAATTCAAAAATTGACTGGGAGAAAGTCTGACTGGGATGCTTCGGCTTCGCTCAGCACTGGTTTTCATAAGATTTACAAGGTTAACAGGATAAACCTCAAGGTGACATAAAATTTTAGGTAATTGCCTGAACTTGATTGTACTTTGTGATATATAAATTTAAGTGTTGCAGTTCAAAATCATGGTCAATCCTGGTAAAAAGACGGGCTCAGAGCCTCGAACATAGGGCTCAGAGCCTCGAACATGTGCTCAGAGCTTCGAACATGTGCTCAGAGCTTCGAACATGGGCTCAGAGCTTCGAACATGTGCTCAGAGCTTCGAACATGTGCTCAGAGCCTCGAACATGTGCTCAGAGCTTCGAACATGTGCTCAGAGCTTCGAACATGGGCTCAGAGCCTCAAACGTGGGCTCAGAGCCTCGAACATAGGGCTCAGAGCCTCGAACATAGGGCTCAGAGCCTCGAACGTGGGGTCAGAGCCTCACCCGGAAAATTATGCAAAATATGACAACACAGTTGACAAAATATATAAAAATCAATAGTATCAAAATACAACATTTGGCAACAGTTTCAAAAATAAAGCAAACCCAACATTGCCAATTCAGGAGTATAAGGATGAAAAAAATAATCGTGCAGTATATGACTTTATTGTTTGTTGTGACGGCATCCGTAGTTTGCAATACTGTAACTCATTCAAATGATTCAAGAGATTTAACTCCTAAGACAGGTTTGCTTAATGATAATCAAATTGCTTTTAATGCTAAGTACATACGGACAACATATGCCGGCGGCGCAATATCTCCATTTATTGCCGTCATTTCTTCAAAAAATGAATTGGAAATATATTGCGAAAATTATAAGGGTTTATATAATTTATCTGCACGTTCAAATGTTTACTCAGATTCAATGATTGGATTTGCAGATGCTGTAAAAAATTATTCTGATGAATATTTTACAGATAACTTTCTTGTAATCATTTTAATTCAAGAAGGAAGCGGTTCTATAAGGCATAAAGTTGAAAGAATTGATGAAAATGGAAATATTATTGTTAATCGATTGATGCCTGAAATAGGAACTACTGATATGGCTGCATGGTATATTATAATTGAACTTAATAAGTATTTCCGGCTGCGTGAATTTAGAGTGGAATTTATGACGTTTAAAATAGGAGACTAAACAACCATGAGTGATATAAAAGCAATAGAGTATAAAATTTTTGAAAAGATTAAATATCGTGACGAAAACGGTACGGAATATTGGCTTGCAAGGGAGTTGGTTTCCGTTTTGGGATATACCAAATGGGATAATTTTCAACGTGTGATAGACAGGGCAATGCTTGCTTGCAAGAATAGCGGATTTGAAGTTGCCGATCAATTTGCCGAGGTCAACAAATTTGTTGAAATGCCAACAAAACCACGCAAGAGCAACGAGCAAGAAATAGGTTTTCCCGACATCGGGAAAACCAAAACTAAAGCCGTTATTGATTATCGGTTATCCCGCTATGCTTGTTATCTTATCGTTCAAAACGGTGACCCACGAAAGGAGTTAATCGCACTTGGTCAAACCTATTTTGCTATCCAAACGCGCAGGCAAGAAGTACAAGATTATTTTGAAAAGCTTGACGAGGAGAATAAGAGGCTTGTAATTCGCGGCGATATTAAGCAATGGAATCAGATGCTTGCGGAAACAGCGTATAAAGCAGGGGTAATAGACGAAAAAGAATACGCACGTTTTCAAAATGCAGGATACATGGGGCTTTACGGAGGTGAAGCGGTTGAGGATATTCACAAACGTAAAGGACTGAAACCCAAAGAAAAAATTCTTGATTTCATGAACAGCAGCGAGCTTGCCGCGAATTTATTTCGCATTACGCTTGCAGACGAAAAGATAAAAAAAGAAAATATCGCTTTGCCCGGTAAAGCAATTCATGCACACAACATTGTAGGGCAAGAGGTCAGAGGCGCAATTAAGCGTGCGGGCGGCATTTTGCCGGAAGATCAGCCAACGCCCGAAAAAAGCGTGGAACGAATAGCGCGTGAACAAATTAAGCAGTTAAAAAAGAAAAAGAATCTGATGTTTGACGAGTAAAAAATTAGAGGATTTGATAATGGCAAAAGCAAAAGCTGATGCGCCGAAGATTAAGTTCTATCAAAAGCTTTTGCTTAACAGACACATTAGCGGAATAACACTGGAAGAAAAGATGGCAGGGATATGGAACGCAGAAAATTGGATAAAGAAAACACAGTCATTTTGACTTTGGCGCTGGGGATTTTACTTGTTACTATTGTTAGTTGCAGTAAAGTGAATGACAATCTTGCTGATTCGGAGAACAGGCCGGAAACTGTTTCGGGGAAACAAGGTAAGTTTGTAGCTGTAGGTGTTACTGAAGAAGCTGCATACTCCATTGATGGAATCGATTGGTTCAAAGCAAAAATGCCGGCGGATAAGGTTTGGGAAACGGTTTGCTACGGCAATGGCAAGTTTGTAGCTGTAGCTTGGGACAGTGACATAGCAGCGTATTCAGACGATGGAATTAATTGGACAGCGACAACATTGCCGTATGAAGCAAAATGGCTTAGCGTTTGTTATGGTAATGGTAAATTTGCGGCGGTAGCCGATGGCAGTAACAAAGCGGCGTATTCAGATGATGGAGTCAATTGGACAGGGACGATATTGCCGTATGAAGCGGAGTGGGGCAGCGTTTGTTATGGTAATGGCAAATTTGCAGCGGCAGCCCATGACAGTAACAAAGCAGCATATTCAACAGATGGAATTAAATGGACTAAGGCAAGATTGCCGTATGAAGCGAATTGGATTGCCATTTGTTATGGTAAAGATAAATTTGTAGCTGTAGCGAGCGATAATAAAGCAGCATACTCTGTCGATGGAATTAAATGGAAAAAAGCAATATTGCCATATATAGGTTATTGGAGCAGAGTTTCTTATGGTAATGATAAATTTGTAGCGACAAGAAGCCTACATGTGTTAAGAAACCTTGAATACAAAGCGGCATATTCTGACGATGGAATCAAATGGAAAGAGGCAAGGATGCCTAAGGGGCCTTGGTGGCAAAGTATTTGTTATGGCAATGGTAAGTTTGTCGCAGTAGCTTGGACTTTATCAGACAGAAACAAAGGGGCATATTCCGAAGATGGAATCAATTGGGCTACAACGAAACTCGGTCAAATTAAGACGAAGCTATTAAGCGTTTGTTATGGCGGAGATTGAGTAAATTGCAGCATTTACTTTATGACAAATTGCTATATAAATATAACTCGGTCATCAAATTACGATAAAATAAACCACTAAAGGACTATTTATGAAGAATAGAAATTATAAACCGACGATCATTTTGACATTGATTCTGGGAATTTTGCTATTCATAATCATTGGAAGCAATCCGGCAGATTCAAAAAGGCAACCCAAGTTTATAGCAGCAGCTTATGACGAAAGCGAGGATACTGATAAAATTGCATACTCCATAGATGGGATCAACTGGAAAACTGCAACAATGCCTGTCGAAGCTTGCTGGCTTAGCGTTTGTTACGGCAATGGTAAATTTATAGCTCTAACCGATGACGATATAGCGGCATATTCTAATGATGGAATAAAATGGACTGAGACAAGGCTGCCGATTAGTGCGTTTTGGGAAAACGTTTGCTATGGTAATGGCAGGTTTGTGGCTGTAGCCTATGGAAATATAGCGGCATATTCTTTCGATGGAATAAAATGGACGCAGACAAGATTACCTGAAAGAAGTAGTTGGACAGGCGTTTGTTATGGTAATGGTAAGTTCTTGGCCATATCTGCAAGTGACATGGCTGTATATTCCGGCGATGGCATCAATTGGAAAACAACTTCTTTGCCGTATGACGCGTTTTGGAATAGTATTTGCTTTGGAGATGGTAAGTTTATAGCAATAGATAACACAGGTTTTTATGGCGGCTATGAAGCAGCATATTCTGAAGATGGAAAAAAGTGGGAAACAACAAGATTGCCGCGGGTTGCAAATTGGTCAAATGTTTGCTATGGTAATGGCAAGTTCGTAGTGGTAGCCAATAGCAGCAAAGCAGCATATTCAGACAATGGAATAAAATGGAAAACAACAGAAGTGCCGAGTAAGGGGACGAATATCGTTAATTGGAGCAGCGCGTGTTATGGTAATGGTAAGTTCGTAGCGATAGCTCCAGGCTCCGAAGCGGCATATTCCTACGATGGAGTTAAGTGGATGCCGGCAACAATGCCGTACAATGCGGATTGGAGAAGTATTTGTTACGGCGGAGATTAAATAAAAATAGTGAAGCAGACAATTTATATAGGAGGATAACCATATGCGGAATATTAATAATAAAAACAAAGCCTTTTGGATTTTGACGCTTGGAATTATGTCGTTTATTATCATAGGAAGCAATCCAGCGGATTCAAAAAAACAACCCCGGTTTGTAGCGGTAGCTGATGGCCCTGAAGCTGCATATTCCTATGATGGTATCTCGTGGATTGATACAAAAATGCAGAGTTTAGCTAATTGGAGCAGCGTTTGTTATGGCAACGGCAAATTTGTAGCTATAGCCTCATACAATAACATTCAAAATTTCAATAATATTACAAAATTTCCCATTTTGAGAACTAACAGGGCAGCATATTCCAACGATGGAATTAAATGGAAAGCGGCAAGATTGCCCAATAATGTATTTTGGACAAGCGTTTGTTACGGCAATAACAGGTTTGTAGCAATAGCCGGCCGTGCCGACTTAGGAAGCAGCGAAAACAGCAATAAAGCGGCATATTCCGATGATGGAATTAAATGGAAGGCGGCGACATTACCGAGTGAAGCGTATTGGACAAGCGTTTGTTATGGCAATAACAGGTTTGTAGCAGTAGCCAACGATGATAAAGCGGCATATTCTAATGACGGAATCAATTGGGCTGAGACAACATTATCAAATGCTGATAAATGGAGAAAGGATGCTTGGGTAAGCGTATGTTATGGTAAAGATAAATTTGTAGCAATAGCCGGTGATTTTAGAGATAAAGCGGCATATTCTGATGATGGGATTAAGTGGACTGAGACGGCATTGCCGAATCACGCTGAATGGGTGAGTGTTTGTTATGGTGATGGCAAATTTGTAGCAATAGCCAACAACGATAAAGCGGCATATTCTATTGATGGGCTCAATTGGACGGAAACAAGATTGCCGTATGGCGGAGCGAATTGGAGCGGCATCTGCTATGGTAATGATATTTATGGGAATGATATGTTTATTGCAATAAATTTAGGCGAGGCCGGCGGCCCCAATACCATGGCAGCACATTCTGAAGATGGAATAGAATGGGAAATTACGCCATATTTTTCATATGGAAGATGGCAGAGCGTCTGCTACGGCGGAGATTAAAGGCAGATGTGATTTTTTGCATTATTCTACAAACCTGAATTTTGACCTTGACATAAGAAGTTGTAGAAATTTTATTTGTCATTATTGTTATTGTTGGATGCAACGCCAACTTCAGTTTAAAAGGCAATTTCAAAACAATTTAAGGAAATATAACAAATGCATGAATATGGTTTAATTCTATTACTTGCTTTGGGTTTTGCCTTGGCTATACTTTTTGGCTATATAGCGCAAAAGCTAAGGCTATCGCCCGTGATTGGCTACCTTTTAGCAGGTATACTACTGGGGCCTTCTGTGCCGGGTATATCTTTAGACCTGCATTTAGCCCATCAACTTGCAGAAATAGGCGTTATACTCTTGATGTTCGGCGTAGGTTTGCATTTCCACGTAAAAGATTTGTTGGCGGTAAAAGGGGTTTCACTTCCTGGCGCTGTTGGACAAAGTATTACAACGACGATTCTCGGAATGTTAGTTGCGCATCTAATGGGTTGGTCATGGGGGACGGGTTTAATTTTGGGAATGTCAGTTTCTGTGGCAAGTACGGTTATTTTAATACGAGTGCTGACCGATAACGGAGTTCTAAATACATCCCAAGGGCATATTACCGTCGGTTGGTTAATAGTTGAAGACATTTTTACGATTTTAGTTTTGGTGCTTTTACCCGCTATTGCCGCTCTAATGAGTCATGATGCGAACAGCAGCGCCGGCGCTTTTGAAATTTTCACAACTCTTTGTATAGCTTTAGGCAAAATTTCGCTCCTTGTATTTATAGTTTTGTTCGCAGGCCAAAAAATTATTCCCTGGTTTTTGGCATCGATAGCCAGAACCCGCTCCCGCGAATTATTTACTCTTTCTGTTTTGGCATTGGCATTTTTAATAGCATCAGGTTCCGCATTTATTTTTGGCGCATCTTTTGCATTGGGCGCATTTTTGGCAGGGATGGCGGTGGGCCAAACCAATGTTGGCGAAGAGGCTGCGGCAGACGCTTTACCAATGAGAGACGCTTTTGCCGTTATATTCTTTGTCTCGGTTGGGATGTTGTTCAATCCGTTTGATTTGATAGACAATTTGAGCTTGTTTTTGCTTTTGATGGGTATAGTGATTTTGCTAAAACCCCTTGTATCTATGCTTATAGTTGTTCTGCTTGGTCATTCCACTACAACGGCTTTTACCGTTGCGATTGCTCTTGCGCAAATAGGCGAATTTACGTTTATACTCTCCAACGAGGCGGGCAAATTGGGTTTAATGCCTCCGGTGGGAGCCAGTATGTTAGTTGCAACGGCAATTTTTTCAATAGCCTTGAATCCTCTTCTATTTAAGGCTGTTCCAAAATTGGAAGCTGCGCTTCTAAGCAGACCGAAACTTTGGAGGCTATTCAATCGTCGTGCAGTAAAAAAGATGCGGCATGTAAGCAACGATATACAAGAGCCTGATAGCAAAGATACGGCGGTTATAATTGGTTATGGGCCTGTTGGGCAGACTGTTTCAAAAATGCTTTCCATGGCGGGCGTTCGTACTGTTATAATAGATCTGAATGTGGATACTATTGCAATGATAAATAAAGGAGATGGTCGTGCTGTTTTCGGCAATGCTTCAAAGGCCGATATTTTAAAAGCCGCCGGTATAGAAAGAGCAAAATATTTGGTTATAACTCCGACTGATCTGAAGTTAGATTTGTCTGTTATCAACACAGCAAGAGAGATGAACAGCGAAGTGATAATTTACTCAAGGGCAAGGTTTATTGCAGAAAAAAACACGTTAGAAAACTTTGGCATAAAAGTTTGTTATGAGGAGTTAGAATCTGCCGTTGCTTTGGCAGAAATGATTTTGCGTAACCAGGGTTTTAGCGAAGAGCAAATTTTAAAAGAAGTCGAAAATGTAAGAAAGGAATTGAGCAAGTAATTGGAACGGCAAAAATAGGCGTTACTCTTGCATTTTTCTTTTTTTCTCTTCTTTATAGAATACTACTATGAGTATCGCCGCGCCTATTACGATGCATGTATCGGCTACATTAAAAGTAGGCCATCTGTATACGCCGTCTACCCCTATAGATATAAAATCAACTACGCCGGGACGGTCTCTCAGCAAGCGGTCAATGATATTGCCTATGGCCCCTGAGGTAATCAAAGCCATTGCTACACAAAACAGCATGGTTTTGTTTTTTTCATAAATGTAATATCCGATCATCAAAAAAAGAACAATAAAAGATATAACAAGAAATACATTCTTGTAACCTTGAAATATTCCGAAGACTCCCCCTTCATTGTATACAAGGGTTATGCGCAAAAATCCGCCTAAGAAATCCGCCCTGTCAAAATAGCCAAAATTTTTTACTATAAACATCTTGCTTACGATGTCGCATACGAGGGTTACTATAAGTATTAGCGCGGCACAAATGTTTTTTTTCATGTCAACCTTCATGTTTATTAATAAAATTTTATTTCAACGCCTAAGTGAAAAAGTTTCGACAATGCGCACCTTTTTCCTTTAACCGATACTTCAGCGTGAATATCATTCATATTTTCCTCTATGCGCCTGCCTTCCTCTTGCGGAACAAAATAGTTTTCAATGCCGTATTTAACGTGCAGTTTTTTAGACGGTGAATAACTTTCCACTTTTCCGCACAGGACTACGGTATCGTCTTCTCTATGCTCGCTGTATGACTTTGAGACGCCGCTTACAGAAAAGAAATCATCGGCCGCATTTTTTTTGAGGGTAACAAAAACGTCATCGCCCTTAGAAAAATCCTGCCATGCTTGTTCGTTTTCTTTATTATCAGGTATATAAACATTCAAATCTATTTCAGATATATCATAGTTCAAGATAACATAATCGCCGCTAAACAGGCTTCTTGGATCAAGCGCCCTGCATTTTAGCGCTATTTTTTTTCCGGTTCTGAGCAATATCTCCTGTTTTGCTATCATTGTCAAGAGCAATACCGATTGCAAAACAACGACCACTATGAATAATTTGCGGTTCATTTTTTTAATCTCCCGTCTACCTGAGCAATAAGATCTTTCCTTTTTTTCTCAAGAAAGTATCCGCCAAAAAGTCCGATAAACCCGGTGATTATAAAAAGAAGCGAGCCTGACAGCATATCCCAGAACAGGTCAAAATACCTTGTAATGACATGTAAAACAAAACAAGCTATTGCAATGTTTATAATAATTTTTGACTGCACGTTTATACCGTAGTATATATATATTGAAGTTACTCCCAGAAGCAGCAGGTTAAAAATAACCGAGTACAATTGCCAGGGCATTTGCGGGTTTGCAATCAGCGTTGTAATCGCAAAACACAAAAGGACTGCGAACGAAAGGCATATCATAAGTTTTTTTGTTTTAAGCACGGCAAGCAGAAGTATATAAAAAATCACCGCTATGACCAAAAAGACTATAGCCAGAGCAATTGCGATGCGGCTTGCTTCGGTTATGGATGTCTGGACGCCTGTCTTAGACGAGGCCGCATAAATAGTAAACCACAGCGCGGCGGCGCACAGAGCGTCAATCAACTTTGCCGGGTGCGCTTTATTCTGCAACAAATGCTCCATGATTCTGTTTAGCAAAAAACAAACAATGATGAAAAGAGCCGCGCCCGACAGGTAGGCTACATTGAATTTTGGATCTATCAGTTTTGAACACAACATGAAGCCTATGGTTTTTACAACGATTGCGGCGGCAACAAAGACTATGCCCGTATATTTTTCTGTTTTGAAGCGTTCATCATCGCATGGGAAATAAAGCAGTGCGGCGGCAAATGCTATGATTCCTATGTGAAGCGAAATCATGCGAGCCATAGTGTTTTCCAAAGGTACGAAAAAAATTACGCAAGAGAAAACAAAAAGCGCAGCCGTAAGCGCAACCGGTTCGCCCTTTTTATGCAAAAGTCTCAACGGGAAAAACGCCGCCGCAAGCGGTACAAGGTATGCGGCAATCAATATCTTTGATTCCCTGAAAACAGTCACCTGTGAAACGGTCGCCTGTGAACCCTGCATATCAAACGGCCATGACAGGAACAAAAATGGAATTAGCGCAAGCGCCCAGCCAATTGCATTCATAATGCTGCCGCCAAGCGAAGTTACGGCATTATACCGCAAAAACCGTCCGGCAGCAACGAGCAAGGGGGCGATTCCCAAAAGCAGGAAAAACAATTGGTAGTCGCGCCAATATTCAGAACCGGATTTGTTGACCAAATAAAAAAATATTTGGCACAGGTAAAAACAAAACATGACGGATGCGCCGGCAAACCCTATTTTATCGCGTCTTTCGTAAAAGATATATCCAATAACAAGAAGAGGTATTATAAAAGCGTAACAGGCCGAGCCTGTAGAAAGTTCCATTAAGTTCCATATAAAAAATAAAGCCAATGAAAGGCCGTAGCCCCAACGGTCTTTTGCGACCATAGATATTACCAAACCGCCGGATGCCCAGGCAAGAACGCCGCCTGTCGGATGCGCATTTATATGATAAATTTGCATGATGAGCATAATACCGACGCCGTAAGAGACGATGCCGAGTACAAGCAGCGCAGAGCCCAGCAGCGGCATTTTTCGTTTCTCGTTGAGAAAGAAAAACGCGCTTCCATAGACAGAGAATATTAAAATGAATATTTGCGCCAATTTTATTACGGGAGGCATTTTGCGCCAATTTGAGGCGTAGAACAAAATAATGCCGGCTGCAAGCAAAATTGAGGCAAGTATTATGACTATTTTGGCGGCGTTTATACTTTTTTCTTTATGAACGGCTGCGGGTTCTTTCATTTCGGATTTTACGTATCTTGATTTTATACGTTGTTCCTGGGAATGGTCTATAAGGTCGTCATTCACCCAGCTTTTCATCTCCACAAGAAGCCTGTTTATAAAAGCTTTATCTTTCATTGACTTGTCATTGGCTTGCGCTAAAGATTTTTGACCACTTCCGTACATCTTGGACAAAGTTCTGGATGTTCCGGGTCAGAGCCGAGACTGTCGTGATAGTTCCAGCAGCGGACGCATTTTATACCGGCAGTCCGCACTGCGCTTATGGATGAAGAGTCGTAATCGGTCATGCCGGAATTTTTTTCATTTACGAGTATGGCTTTTGCAGTCTGTAAAAAACGCTTGAACTCGTCGCCCATATCGGCGCAGATTTTGCGGGTTTTATCGTCGATTATAAAGATGCTTACCTCTGCTTCAAGAGAAACCTTGATTTTACCCTCTTTTCGTATTAGTTCCAACGCCTTGAGTGTGTCTTTTTTTATATCCACAACCCTTTCTATGTTTTCTTCTATTTCGGGATTATTATAATCCTCGCGAAGAGCGTAATAATCCTGCAAATGCACAGAGCCCGGCTTTGATAAAAATTTCCAGATTTCTTCTGCGGTAAACGGAATTATGGGCGCAACAAGGCGCACGAGCGTTTCATTTATTTCGTACAAAACGCTCAGGTTTGCAAGACGTTTCTTGGAATTTTTTGCCTCTACATACAGGGTGTCTTTTGATATGTCGAAATATATCGACGAAAGTTCAACGGCGCAAAAGTTAAGCAGACGCCGGTACACCATGTGAAATTCAAAGTTTTCGTAATGGTTTATTATTTTGCGCGACAGGTCGTAAAGTTTATGAAGTATCCATTTGTCTATACTGTCGAGTTCGCTGTAAGGCAATACATCGCCTGCCTCAAAGCCTGCTATGTTGCCTATGAGGTACTTGAAGGTATTTCTGATTCTGCGGTACGAGTCGGCTATCTGTTTCATCATTTCAAAACCGATGCGCATATCGTTGCGGTAATCTTCAGAAGAAACCCAAAGCCTTAAAATATCGGCGCCGTACTGCGATATGATTTTTTCAGGCGGAATGACATTCCCAAGGGATTTGCTCATAGCCTTGCCGCTGTCATCCAAAAGAAATCCGTGAGTTATGACGGTCTTAAACGGCGCGGCGTCTCTTAAGGCGAGCGCAGGCCAAATTGAGGATTGAAACCAACCCCTGTGCTGGTCGCTTCCCTCAAGGTACGAGTCCGAAGGCCAGCGATGATCAGGCCATTTGTCGAGAACTGCAAAGTGCGAGACGCCCGAATCAAACCATACATCAAGTATGTCATATTCTTTTATGAATGATTCGCCGCCGCACGAACATTTCAGGCCGCTTGGCACAAGGTCTTTTATATCTTGGGTATACCATATATCGAGGTCTTTTTCACGCGCCAGCGCCGCAAAGTGTTCTATAGTTTCGGCGTCCATAAGATTTTTGTCGCATTTTTCGCACCTGAAAGATGGTATGGGCACGCCCCAGGAACGCTGTCTTGAAAGACACCAGTCAGGCCTTGTTTCGGCCATCCCCTTGAAACGCGCTTCGCCCCATGACGGCACCCACTGTGTTTTTTCTATCTCTTGCAGGCATTTTTGCCGCAAGGCGTCGTGGTCAATGTTAAGGAACCATTGTTCCGTTGCCCTGAAAATAAGCGGTTTGCGGCAGCGCCAACAATGCGGGTAAGAGTGTTCAACGGTTTCATTTGATATAAGTGCGTTTTTTTCTTTTAATAGTTCAATAATTTTAACGTTGGCATCAAAGACATGGATTCCTTTCATTGGGGAATAATCATCGGTGAAACGTCCATTGTCGTCAACCGGACAAAAAATATCAAGCCCGTAACGAAGGCCTGTAAGGTAGTCGTCATGCCCGTGCCCGGGCGCAGTATGGACGATGCCGGTTCCCTGTTCAAGAGTAACATGAGGGCCGAAAAGTATTTTTGACTCCCTGTCAATAAATGGGTGAGCCGCTTCTAAGACTTCAAGCGCTCCGGCAGCAATAGGCCATTCGTCGGATGGCTCTGAGCCTATAACCTTTTGCATTTGCGGGAGAAGTTCCTTAGCCAGCAAATAATATTCATCGCCAAACCTGAATATTGAGTACTCAAAATCTTTATTAAAACACAGCCCCAGATTTGCCGGAAGCGTCCATGGCGTAGTAGTCCATATAAGGGCAAATGTTTTGTCCTTGTCAGGCCCATCTATGTTGATCGAAGACGGGGCAATCTTGAACTTTACATACACTGCATTTGAAACATGGTTGCCGTATTCCACCTCTGCTTCGGCCAGAGCCGTGGTACAACTGGGGCACCAGTATATTGGTTTTTTACTGCGGTATATATATCCCTCTTTAAAGAGTTTGCCGAACACTTCCACTATATCGGCCTCGTAGTCTTTGCTCATAGTAAGGTATGGGTGTTCGTAATCGCCAAGTACCCCAAGCCGCTTAAATTCTTCCATTTGGATATTGACAAACATTTCGGCATTGTCGCGGCACATTTTTCGCACATCGGCCTTTGGCATGGTTTTTAACTTGTCGCCAAGTTCCTTAGCTACATTCAACTCGATTGGCAGCCCGTGACAGTCCCAGCCTGGAACATAGGGGGCGCGGAAACCTTTCATCGTTTTGTGTTTTACAATGATGTCCTTGAGTATCTTGTTCAGGGCATGACCAAGGTGGATATGTCCGTTTGCATAAGGAGGCCCGTCATGCAGAATATACAGCGGCGCATCTTTGCGGAAATCCTGAATTCGCTCGTACAGATTTTCTTTTTCCCATATACTGAGTATTTCAGGTTCTTTTTTGGGTAGATTTGCCCGCATAGGGAAATCGGTAACAGGGAGATTAACTGTACTGGAATAATCCATCAAAAGCCTCGTAAAATAGTTATTATCAATATTCAATGTTGAAACAAATGGATGCGGGCAAATTGTCAATATTTTTATTGTACCTTAATCAATTTTCAATTTTTGCTAATTTTTTCCAAAAGTCATTGAAAATTCAATGCTATGCGTATAGAATTGTGTATGAAGAGGCGTATTATGAGAACCAATATTGTCTTAAATGATGAATTAGTTGCTGAGGCGTTTAAATATTCTCCGGCGATTACGACAAAAAAAGAACTTATTGAGATTGCCTTAAAAGAATACGTCGATAACAGAAAAAGGAAAAATATCAAAGAATTAAGAGGAAAAATTAAATTTAGAGAAGATTATGATTATAAGGCTATGCGAAAATGATCTTGGTTGATACGTCTATCTTTATAGGGCACCTGAAAGAATTAAAAATGACCTCTATTTATTTCATTATGACAACGACTACACGAATATATCCAAAGTTCATAAAAATTTGAAAATATATTGAAAAAATGAACCTAATAACAATAATCCTTTTGTTCGTGAGATAATCTCCACCGGAATAGAATTATTAGGCGAATAAAATAATACCTAATTTACCTTGACAAATGGCATTGCCATACTTTACTATATCACTATGAATAGCGAATCTATATATGAAATTGCTGAAATAAAACGCCGCCTTGAGCCGGTGTTCAAAAAAAACGGCGTCAAAAGCGCTATTATTCGACATAATGACCAGAGAAGAAAAATATATCTATTGGCTTCAATTGGCACAGTATGACCTTGATACTGCCGGCGCTATGTATGACGGAGGCAGGTGGTTTTATGTCATCTTTATGTGCCAGCAAGCAATTGAAAAACTTTGTAAAGGTTTATACAATTTTTACATAGATGATAATGTACCGAAGGTTCATAATATAAGGTTTCTCTTGTCAAAAATTGCAACCATGTTATCCGTAGCAGTTGATCCTGAAGTGTATTCTTTAGCCGACACTCTTTCCGCCTATTATCTTAATAATCGTTACCCTGATTTTGTCGGACAATCAAATACAGCAATTACCAAAGACAGAGCAACATATATTTTAGAAAAAACGGAGGATTTTTTTACATGGCTGTTAACCTTAAAGAAATGAACCAAATAGCGCGCCTTTTTGCCGAAGATGTAAAGCAGGTAATGCCTGTCGATAAGGCCGTTCTCTTTGGATCATATGCTAAGGGTTTTGCCGCTGAATCCAGCGATGTGGACATTTGTTTTTTTCTCAAAGATTACAATGGAAAACAACGGGTTGAAGTAATAGCAGAACTTCTCAGCATGGGTGGTAAATACCCTGATGTTGCCTTTGAACCGCTTGTATTTGAAAGTTCGGAGCTTCATAACAATAATCCTTTTGTTCGTGAGATAATCTCCACCGGAATAGAATTGTTAAGCGAATAAAATAATACCTGATTTACCATTGACAAATGGCATTGCCATACCTTATTATATCACTATGAATAGCAAATCTATATATGAAATTGCTGAAATAAAACGCCGTCTTGAGCCGACGCTTAGCCAAAGAAAAACAAAAGAGGTTTTATGAAAAAAATAATCTTAACCAACATCATAAGTTTAATATTATTCTGTCTTGTTTTGTCGGTTCTGCCAACGCATAGTGCAACCAGCGCAGAAACCGGTGAAAAATACGTTGCGGCAAAATCCGGCTTAAACCTGCGCTCAGAACCCGGCAAATCATCAAAAGTCATAACCTTAATTCCATTCGGCTCAAGGGTCGTAATAGAAAAATCCGATGGCGATGAAATATTTTTAGACGGCAGGTATGGCAAGTGGGTGAATGTAAAATTCGGCAGTAGAACCGGATGGGTTTTCAGCGGGTTTCTCTGCGATTTTGAACCGGCTACGATTATAAAACCTGCTGCCGATTATTTTAAAGAGCCATGCAGAAAAGATGAATGGTGTGTAGAATCTAAGGAATATAAAAATTTTAAGGACAGTGACATAACCATTGTAAATATTATAGATAATTATATCGTTTTAAAAATTCCACATGTTGATTATGATGGCAGTAGATCTATTAATGTTGTATGGAGATATGACCTGAAACAAAAAAAATTCCTTGCAGAGCTTTCTGGAGGTTATATAGTTTTTTTGTATTTAGATAATGATAAATATCCTGATTTTGTTGCTGTAAATGAAGGGCATGGAGGAGAAAGTATGCAGATTTTTCTTGGATCAGAAAATGAATTAATAAGGATTTATAATTCAAGAGACTATTATGCTGGTTATTTTTTATATGATATGAGCATAGGCCCTTGTGGAGGAACAAAATTTGCATGCAGAAATTGGCCAGAAAATGAAGAAACAAATAATAAAACTGTGAAATATTTCAGATTCAATTGCGATAAAAGAAAAATTGAAGAATATGCAGAGAGTGTAATTAATTGGTCAGAAGGAATTATAACATCAATTGACTGGAAAAACATGTCTATTGTTATAAAAGATAAAAAATCTTTAAGAGATACGTCATATAAATTTTCTGACACGTATAAATCTGACAACATTTTTTATTATGCTGAATATATTGAACGTCTGAAAAAAAAATTACAAAAAAATAAAGGTGCACGATTCTTTTATGTAACTATTAAAAATCAAAGAATAATCTATGATATAGATTTAGAGGACAAATAATAATGGTTTTAAAAACCAAAAAGGAGTTCTTTTATGAAAAAAATAACCCTAACCAGCATCATAAGTTTAATATTATTCTGTTTTATTTTGTCGGTTATGCCAACACATAATGTGGCTGGCGCAGAAATCGGTAAAAAATATGTTGCGGCAAAATCAGGCCTGAATCTTCGTTCAGGTATTGATAAATCATCAAAAATTATAACTACAATTCCATTCGGCTCAAGGGTTGCTATAGAAAAATCCGATGGTGACGAAATACTTTTAGACGGCAGGTATGGCAAATGGGTGAATGTAAAATTCGGTAACAAAACCGGATGGGTTTTCAGCGGGTCTCTCTGTGATTTTGAACCGAATGCGGTTATAAAAACAGTAACTGATTATTATAACAATAAATGGAAAAATAGCGAATATAAGACGAAGATTCAAAAAATGTCCGTCAAAAATATCTTAGATAATTATATTGTTTTATCTATTGCATTCAGTGATGAGGGGCCTGCCCATTCCGGACGTTATGGCTATGATATTGTGTGGAAATATGATGCAAAACAAAAAAGATTCTTTGAGATATATGATACTGAAGGTTACGTAGATCTTTTTTATTTGGATAATGACAGACATCCTGATATACTGGTTGATGACAGTTGTTGTGGAAATATGCTTATAAGTTTTTACTTTGGGGCGCAAAATGAATTTGCAAAGGTTCCCGGCCTTGATCTTGGCGGCTCGATTTGTAATGACGGTTATTCTTATTATACTCTCGATTCTTGCGGAAATACAGAAGTTGGATGTCACGAAGCATTTTACGATGAGAAAATAGCAGATAAAATGTCTTTCTTTAAATTCAATTGCAAAAGCAGAAAATTTGAAAAATATGCAGAGAGTAAAATTGTCAAGGCAGAGGGTACTATAATATCAATCGATTGGGAGAATCTGCTTATTGTTATAAAAGATAAAAAAGATACATCATATAATTTTTCTGGCAGGTACAAATCTTACGACAAAAACTCTTATTTTGGTAAAGGTGTTGAATCTTTGAAGAAAGACTTACAAAGAGGCAAAGATGTGTCAATTTTTTATGTAATTATTAATGGTAAAAAAACGATTGTGGATGTAAATCTAAAATAAATAATAGAATTGTAAAACTATTTTCCCTCACCAACCAACTCAGGATGTTCCTGCCACCATGGGACAAATGTTTGATCGGGGTCATCTAAATAAATTACTTCGCCTATCTTTGGAGTCAGTAACCGAAAGTTTTTGTCCCGGCTTGCAGATGTAATGCGAACATAAGGATCGTACCAGGTATGGTGGCATATTGAGAAACGTCCTGTGTGAACCGGTAAAAGCGTTTTGGCATTTACATCAATAGCTGCCTGCACGGCTTCTTCCGGCATTAAATGGACTGTTGCCCAGTCCGGATCGTATTGACCGTTTTCCATAATAGCAAGATCTACGCTCCCAAAATTTTTACCGATTTCCGCAAAATGCGGCCCATAACCTCCATCGCCGCTGTAAAAAACTTTGCGTTCCCGAATTTCCAATAGAAATCCGCCCCATAATGTTTGCCTGCGTTTTAACAAACGACCCGAAAAATGACGCGCCGGCAATACATGTACCGTAAAATCCGATTCCAACCGGAAGAAATCATACCAATCGCCCTCATGGATGATTTTGGGGTCAAAGCCCCAATGTTCCAAATGAGAACCGACGCCAAGCGGACAAACAACCGCTTTGATTCTGTCTTTTAAAGCAATCATGGTAGAGTGTTCCAAATGATCCCAGTGGTCGTGGGAAATAATAAGGCAATCGATATCCGGTATATCTTTAACCAAGTACGGGTAATTACCTTTGAAGGCTTTGTTTGCAAAAGAGAAAGGGGACGGGG
>Ga0099364_10002236_pt1 | contig 30988 bp, 27 predicted proteins | sample TergutTh196P3_FD_73070 | JGI IMG/M metagenome (GOLD analysis project Ga0099364, IMG submission 73070) | Microcerotermes parvus P3 segment gut microbial communities from Pointe-Noire, Republic of the Congo - Th196 P3 | ecosystem: Host-associated > Arthropoda: Insects > Digestive system > Gut ... | reverse complement strand
GATTAATATTACACAAAGATCTTGATGCGGTTAGATCTGTCTATACCCAGTATCAAAAAGCAGTACAAAAAAGAAACAAATTAATCCTAAAGCAAAATAAAAGCAAAATCAATAATGATACTGACATTGCATTATTGGAAAAGACAATAAGCGAAAAACACGAAGAAATAGAAAAACTACGCATAACAATGCAGGGCGATATCAATTACCAGACCTTGGACAGGTTCCGTGACAGCGGCATAGACCTATCCAGACTTAATTATAACGAAATGAGAAACCTGCGCAAGGAAATGCAGATTATTTTTCAGGATCCTTATTCCTCGTTAAATCCAAGAATGACAGTAGGGCAGATAATAGGTGAAGGCCTTCTTGCTCAGGATTTTTTTACAAAGACAAACGAAAAAATGTTTGAACATATTAAGAAAATAATGCATGACACAGGCCTTGCAGACTATATGATACACAGGTATCCGCATCAATTCTCCGGGGGACAGCGTCAGCGCATAGGCATAGCACGTTCTCTGGCTGTTTATCCAAAGTTTGTAGTATGCGACGAACCTGTTTCAGCTCTTGATGTTTCCATTCAGTCACAAATTCTAAATTTGCTTTCGGAGCTTAAGGAAAAGGACAAGCTTACCTTTTTATTTATTTCTCATGACATGTCGGTAATTAAATATATCTGTGACCGCATAGGCGTAATGTACCTTGGCAATATAGTGGAACTGGCAGCAAAAGAAGATATGTTCAGAAAACCTCGCCACCCTTATACCGAAGCTCTTTTAAAAGCCATCCCTACTACAGATATTGATAAACCGGGTGAAGAGGTCATTCTGGAAGGAGATATACCAAGTCCAATCAAGCCTCCTACCGGATGCAAGTTCCATACGAGATGTCCCTATGTGTCAGATATTTGCAAAGAACTGACACCGGAACTGGAAGAAGCGGCTCCCGGGCATTTTGTAGCCTGCCATCATAAACTTTCGTAATTTGCTATTTAAAAAGAAGCCTCAAAGGCAGGTGGAGCAAGAGGAAAACAATTCACTAATAAATGAAAAGGTAGAACTGGAAAAAGGCGATTTACCTGCAATGTTTATCGCCGCAATAATAGTTATTGGTCCTTTTTTTCTAATTATCATTGGCATATTACTTTTCCTGGGATGGATTTTTGGAGCATTTAGGTAAAAAATGAAGAAATTAAAAAAACGTCTTGAAATAATCTTTACCAGGTTAATCTTTTTTAATAAAAACAAAATTGAATTTATATTGATAAGCTTTATTTTTGTAATGATTTTGGGAATGGCAGCAGTGAGTATTCCTCCCCTGCTTAGACTGATGCTGCGTGTAGACAGTATAGACATTCACGATTTTATTCCGGACAGGAACACAGAGTTAAGTAAAATTGCTTTATTAAGTGGCGAGCATGCAGTTTTAAGGATGATAAAAAACTATTATTTTGGCATTAACGGAGGAAATAACACTGTTTTGCAATCATCTACCGGAGCTATGCACCTTGAAAACCTGGGGCTATATGTCAGCACAGTAAAGGCGCTATATTTAAGGGAAATACTTATATATCTTGAAACATACCAAATCCCTGCAATAATGAATTTATCACAGAGTAATCCGGTATTATTTACAGGCTATAACATGCATATGGGGCTTATACATATCCTGGATCCGGATAATCCCTCTAATATTTTTATGAATTACGGTGATCTTCTTGGCAATTTAGACAATAATTCCATTATAATGGTGGCATCTTTGATCCGGGAGCCAAAGGTAAATCCCTGCATTAACTGTAATCACGAAAATAAAGTTGATGAAAACATATTATTTGCCATTAAAGAAATTATTTGCAATAACTGCAATTACACTGTAATAGCCGGGTACTAAAGTTTTATCTCCAAAATCCGAAAAAAAAGTATAGGATTACAGGAGAAAACCATGATGCACGGAATAAACAATGTCTATTTACCCAGCATCAGCCAATATGCGGCTCAGGGCGGGAGAATGTCCCTGCCTGTAGATTCTGCATCCTTAATTTACTCACATTTTAAGTATGTTACCGGAACTCCTGCTCCGGAAGGTACCCATGGACATTCAATTTCCAGGTTAAATTTACTGGATGCCCTTATTGGGCGATTAAACCAATTAAATAACAGCTCTCTTTCTTCTGCTACAGGCTTTGAAGAAACTCAGGACTTCCTGGCTTCTTTAGACCTGGAAGCCCTAATTGAGACATATAGGCTGCAGTATTTGGAAGCCCTGACTGCCAATGCAGAAATGCCTTACAACCCCCTGCCCGATCCTCAAATGGGTGGGTTTTTAAACATACTAAGCTAATTATGGATAAACCCTGGTCACAGGTAGAACTAATTAGAGAGGCTTTTCATTATAAAGCACGCTTTGAAAATTCTACCATGGTATTTAAAATTGATTTCCCGGTAACAGAAAACCCAATTTTTCCCTCCCTTTTAAATGATCTTGCCTTATTAAACAAAACAGGTTTTCGTGTAGCTGTAGTACCCGGTGCAAGAGAATGGATAGATACTATTTTAAAAGAAAATAAAATAGAGCTGCGCTACAACGGGCAGCTAAGAATTAGCAGCGCCGAAGCCATGCCTTATGTACAGATGGCAGCTTTTCACAGTGCCTCATCCTATATGACAGGCTTTTCCACAAGCAGAGTTGATGCGCTTATAGGGAATTTTTTCAGGGCAAGGGGTCTTGGTGTTATAGACGGTGTAGATATGGAGCATACAGGTTCCGTTGATAAGTTTTTCCTGGATTCATTAAACAGGGTTCTGGATCTGAAAATGATTCCCATACTTCCTTGTGTAGGCTGGAACTCCACAGGCAAGGCATATAATGTATCCAGCAACGAAATTTCCTCTCAAGCCGCAGCTATGCTTAAAGCAGAAAAACTTTTTATTGTTACTCTTTCCGGCGGTGTATCTTCCAATACATTAAAGATTCCGGATAATATTTTTACAGATGAAAAAGGCAGGGTTAATATACTTACACCGGAAGAGGCAGAACTAATATTAAAAGCAAATCCCATTGACAGCAAGAACAAGAGGGAACTTGCAATGGCAGTTAAAGCATTATATAACGGAGTAAAAAGGGTACATATTATAGATGGCAGCGAAGAAGGAGCAATATTAAAAGAACTATTCTCCAATCATGGTGCAGGTACAATGATACACAGGGATGAATATGTATCCATTAGAGAAGCAAAAAGCAGAGACATTGCAGAAATTTTGCGGCTAATGGAACCCTTAATGCAGCAGGGAAATTTAATAAGAAGAAGCAGAGAAGATATACAGGAAAAAAAAGATGACTATGCAGTCTTTGTGGTAGATTCCCAAATCCGGGCCTGTGGTGCCCTTCATTTATGGGGAGAAGATCAGGCAGAAATTGCTGCTATTACAACAGATCCCTCATATAAAGAAATGGGTTTGGGCAGCAGAATGGTTAACTATTTTATTAACAAGGCAAAAAAGCTAAATCAAAAAAGGGTTTTTGCATTAACAACAAGCAGCGAAGACTGGTTTTTATCATTGGGATTTGAAGAAGTAAATATCGAAAGCCTCCCTGAAAAAAGACGCTCTGTATATGATCACAGCAGAAACAGCAAGATAATGGCATTTAACCTTTAAGCTCTTGCCTAAAAAAGCACCATATCATAAACTTTAATGATAATGAAAATCAGAAGCAAGATTATACTTGTAGTACTCCCTGTTGTCTTTGCTGCACTGTGCCTCTCTCAAGCTGCTTCCTACTTTTCAGCTGAAAGCGGCATAACACGTATAGCACAAAGTTTCTTAAATTATAAGGCAACGGAACTGGAAAAATATACCGAAAGCCAGTGGAACCTTCTTTTAGAAAATGATTTTACAGGCAGATATGACATGGTAGAAGCAGCAAAGCAGGCTGTGCAACTATATGCCTTAAACACAATAATTAGTGACACAGAAATTATCCTTGCCATGGATAATAATGGTAATATTGAAATGTTTACTTCTCCCATAGAAATCTCTGAAGATGAAGCATTCAGCCTTATATCCCTTTTAAGGGAAGAAAATCAGGGAATAATCAGAGCTTTTATGGGAGGAAAAGAAAGGGTAATCAGATCTTTTTACTTTACTCCATTTAACTGGTATATAATACTCAGCGAAGAAGTTAACACTTTTTACAATGATGCCAATCAGATACGTTTTCAGACTCTAATAGCACTTGCCCTTGCATCCTCCCTTGCAATGATAATACTTATTTTTTTCGCACAGCATCTTACAAAGCCTCTGGAAGAGGTTGTAAAGGCCATGAATGCAATCACAAGCGGAGGAGACCTTTCTGCCAGAGTAGAAGTAGAATATGGAGATGAAACAGGCAAGCTGGCTTCTACATTTAATTTAATGACGGGAGAGCTGGAAAAAGCATACGCTCAAATTAAGCATTATGCATTTGAAGCAGTATTGGCAGGAAAAAAAGAACAAAGAATAAGGCAGATTTTTCAAAAGTATGTTCCAAAAGATCTAATTGACAGGTTCTTTGCTGCCCCGGAAGCCATGCTGGTAGGCGAGAATAGGGAACTTGCCGTACTTTTTTCTGATATAAGAAGCTTCACAACAATTTCTGAAAACATGGCACCTGATGAACTTGTAAAAGCGCTAAACAGGTATTTTTCCGGGCAGGTTGACATAATTATGAACAGGCGCGGTATAGTAGACAAATATATAGGGGATGCGATAATGGCATTCTGGGGGGCTCCATTAAAATACGAGGATGATGCTCTCCAATCCGTGCTTGCAGGGCTTGAAATGATAGAGTCTGTAAAAAGGTTTAACGAAAACCAAAGAAAAGATGGTAAAGCGGAATTCCACGTAGGTATAGGAATTAACTACGGAGATGTGACTGTCGGCAATATAGGCAGCGAACGTAAAATGGATTATACAGTAATAGGTGATATGGTTAATCTGGCTTCCCGCATGGAAGGCTTAAATAAGATATACCATACAGAAATTCTGGTTTCTGAAGTTATTTATGAAGCTGTCAAGCGTACGCAGGATAAAACTCCGGAACTGAATTTCAGACTGCTTGATGTTGTAGCAGTGGCCGGGAAAACAAAGGGTGTAAAAATATACACAGCTTCCAATACCCTCACGGAGAAAGAAGAAAAAGCCTGGGCAGTACATAACAGAGGCATGACACTTTATTACCGTCGTAATTTTACAGAAGCTGCAAAACATTTTATGGCAGTGTATAAAGAATTTCCGGAAGATCTTAATTCTAAGATGATGATAGAAAGATGCAAAAAATATATAACATCCCCTCCTGCTCCCGACTGGGAAGGAGTAGAGGTAATGCAGTCAAAGTAAGCTTCCTATTCACCCTGGAATAATCTTAAAGCGGAATCGAGTCTCTGCTGAAGGTCTGCATGACGTGCTTCCAGATCACTATAACCGGCAAGCAGTTCTTCCTGTTCTACTTCCAAAGCGTTACGCGCATTTATCTCCGCACTTAATGCTGCTTCGCTCTCTCTTATTCTATTGTTTGCTGTATCAAGCTGTGTATTTAATGACGTGATTGTCCTGTTTAAATCTGTGCTTTCCTGTTCATACTGAAAAACCTGTTCCCTTAGGTTCACAATTTCTGTATCACGTCTATTTAAGGTCTCCTGCTGGTTTATATTAGCTTCTCTTAAAGAATTGTTTTCACTTAGATATTCTGCAATAAGCATTTCTTGATCGCTACCCTGCCCGCTTATGGCAGCTATAACAGCTTCCTGCGAATCGCGAATTTGTTCCAGAGAGCTTATTCTTGTTTCCAAATCGCGTATTATACCGGAATCCACTTCTACTACAAGCGGCTGCAGGGGTAAAGTTTCAATACCCGGTGGGCCGGCATTAAGTAAATTATTAAGGACAGAAAGAGCAATAAAATGCGATTGCATTACAGTTTCAAAATTCCTTATTCCCTGTAAATTGGGGGCATTCAAAAAATCTTCCATGGACTGCATCACAGCCAAGGCTTCATCAATACGTCCGCCATTAATATGATCATTAATATTTAAATAAAAACCCCTAATCTGGGCTTCTGCATTTCTTAGTCTCTCTGCCTCATCGCCCAGAAGCCTTAATTCTTCCATTGCAAGATTAGCCTGACTCTCCCTATTCCTAAATGCAGCCTCCTGTAAAAGGGAATCTTCAATAATCCTGTCTCTTTCGTTTTGCAAACCCATAAGGGAAGTGCGGTACTCTTCCAGAGAATTCTGAAGATAAAAAGCCCTTTCTCTTTGTTCCTCTGTCATTGTTTCTACTGACACCTGTAAAAGACGGTACTCTTCATCGGCTGCATTTAGTCTTGTAAGCACCATATTAATCTCTGTGTCTTTTTCACCAAGAAGCCTTGAAGTCTCTTGCCTGATTTCCTGTATTAGTATACGTTCTGTTAAACCAAGAGCGGCAGAGCCCTGACGAATTTCCTCATCGCCTTGTCTATGAAGTGCGGAAAGAATAAAAAAACCAAGAGCCAAAACGATAATGGCAGCTGCATTTACTGCCAGGGGAAAGAAAATTCCCTTCTTTTTTGCTATTAAGGATTCTTCCTCAACAAGACGTTTTCCCGCTGACATTTTATTTATTTCATCAAGAATATCCTGCTGTTCTTCCAGTGATATTCCCGAATTGGGATCAAAAAAATCATCTGTATCATTATTCTGCTTATTTTCCATTCTGCCTCCCCCGGAATAAGCCTAGATGCTGTCTATTTTTAAAACTTCCCTGGATGCAAGCCTTATGCCTCCGGCCTTTAGTCCGCGAACATTATAGTCTTGAGCTTTAAAAGACTGCTTTAGTATTTTTAACTTGGGTTTGGGTTTGTAGTTTAAGTTAAACGAAAATTTTTCTTTAGTACTTACATAAAGCACAGTGGCGCCTTCGGGAACAAGGGAGTATTCCTTATTCATTATCCATCCGTCTATAATGCACCTTTTAATAAAAGGAAAACCGTTTTCCCTGTCTTTATAAATTATGGTAAAAACAGTATTGGAAATAATATCCTTGTCTGCTGCTCCTATCCACCAGGCTCCCGTACCAACAAAAGCTTTTTCATTTATATCATTAACAGACCATATGCCATTCTGCCTTAGGGTAAGTATACGATCAAAAGGAGATACTTCTGCCATAACTTCACCGGAAACTGCAGTACCTAAATAACCTGTCTGGGTGTCATACTTTATTGTAATGTCTTTTTTAACTACTTCCTTAACATCAATTTTCTCAAAAGCACCTACTTTTGATTTTCTTTCTCCTTTGTCCATTGCATCACTTGCCTTTATCTTGGCAATAATACTATCCAGCCATGCCAATGCATAAGAGCTAAGGTTTTTAAGATGGCGGTTTATCTCCTTTACCCTGGCATCTATTTCTTCCATTTCTTTTTTTGCACGGTTAATATCATAAAGCGAAATTCTTCTTATGGGGATTCTTAATAGATAATCTACATCATCTTCGCTTACTCCCCTGGAACCTATCTCTTTTAAAAATGGTTTAAAGCCGCCAATAACAGCCTTAATAACAGCTTCTGCCGTTTTCATCTGTTCAATTTCTTTATAAATTCTTTCTTCAATAAAAATTCTTTCCAATGTTCTAAGATGCTTTCTCTCAAGCAGCTCTTTTTTTTCTATATCCAGTTCTTTGTTAAGAATTTTTATTAACTGCTTGGAATGATACTTAATAACTTCACTTACTGTCATAACAGTGGGATTGGTATCTTTAATTACAAGGAGATTTACAGAAATGCTCTGCTCACATTCAGTAAATGCATAAAGGGCATCTACAACTTCCTGTGCATAAACACCTCTTGCCAGTTTTATTTCAATTTCTACACTGTCTGTAGTATAGTCATTAATTCCCTGTATTTTTAACCTGCCTGCCTTTGCGGCAGTTTCTATGCTGGCAATTATGCTTTCTGTTGTAGAACCATAGGGAAGTTCCTTTATTACTATTTTTTTTGGATCAGAAGTATCCAGTTTTGCCCTGACCAATACCTTGCCGTTGCCGTCTCTATAGTCAGAAACATCAACAAGGCCTCCTGTAGGAAAATCCGGGTAAAGCTTAAAACTCTTCCCGGAAATACAGGCCTTCTCCGCTTCCAGCACTTCTATAATATTGTGGGGCAGTATCCTTGTGGACATTCCTACTGCAATACCCTCTGCTGCCAAAATTAAAACAGCAGGAATTTTTGCCGGGAAAATGACAGGCTCTTTATTGCGCCCGTCAAAAGAATCTGCATAAAGTGTTAATTTTGGATGATAGAATATATCCTTTGCCAGGGGAGTAACACGGCATTCCAGGTACCTGGGAGCAGAAGCACCGTCTCCTGTATATATGTTGCCAAAGTTTCCCTGTCTATCAATAAAAAAGCCTTTGTTTGCAAGAACAATCAGTGCAGGTCCTATAGAAGCCTCACCATGCGGATGATACTGCATACAACGGCCTATAACATTGGATAACTTATGCAGCTTTCCGTCATCCATGTCAAAAAGGGTATGCAGTATACGCCTTTGAACAGGTTTTAAGCCGTCTTCCAAATCCGGAATAGCTCTGTCCCTGATTACATAGGAAGCATACTCCAAAAAATTTCTTTCAAACAGATTCTTTATAAATGCCATTCTTTTTTCTCCCGGCTATCTTATATATCTGATAGATTCAAGAGTATTCTCCCCCCTAATAAAACTAAACCAAATTTCTGTAGCAGTGTTTTCTCTTAAAACCCTGTAAAAGGCAGAAAGGTTAGGTACAGGAATGCCGTTAATTGCGGTAATTCTGTCACCATTCCTCAGTCCCACTATGGCAGCAGGTGTATTCTCCAAAACCTGAGAGACAAAGAGTCCCTCTGCATTACTGCCAAGGTTTAAGCTTCTTCGTATATCATCGCTCATGGGTAGTACCAGCATGCCGGGAATTAAGTTACTGTTATCTGTAGTAACTTCGTCTGTCCTGGCTTCTATGCGGGCATTAAAAGTCATGGATACTCCATCCCTTAAAACTCTAAAAGTAACCTGCTCACCGGGTCTTAAATTTCCTATGGCCTGAACCAGATGGCTGGAACCCCTGATTTCTGCATCGTTCATGTGGGTAATAAAATCACCGGGACGTATTCCTGATCTGTAGGCAGGAGAACCAATAAAGACCTGGGCTGCCAATGCTCCCCTTGGGTTTGTTATACTTAGTGCATCAAGCATATCCCTATTTGGATCATAAAGTGAAACTCCAAGCCAGCCGTCTCTGACAGAGCCCGATTGAATTAAATCTTCTATAACTCTAACAGCATTATTAATGGGGATGGCAAAACCAAGCCCAACAGAGCCTCCTCCTGTATTGCTGGCTATCCAGGTATTAATACCTATTACTTCCCCTCTAAGGTTTACAAGGGGACCTCCGGAATTACCCTGGTTTATGGAAGCATCGGTTTGTATAAAATCATTTATATTCCCGCCGGGACCGCCTGTTCTGCCTACAGCGCTTACTATTCCCAGTGTTACAGAGAAAGCAAACTGCTCACCAAGGGGATTCCCCATGGCAATGGCCCAGTCGCCTACCTTTACGTTATCTGAATCCCCAAGTACAGCCAGGGTTAAACGGTCGTTTGTGGTAAAAGAAAGCACTGCAAGATCCCGTCTTACATCTCTTCCCACAACTTCAGCGGGATAATCTTTTCCGTCCATTGTCGCTACGATTATTTCATCAGCCCTGTCTATAACATGGTTATTGGTTAGTACATAATACATACCATTTCCATACCTAATAATTACACCGGAACCCATCGCCCTTGATCTATACTCCCTTTCCGGGCTGTCTCCGCGGGGACCAAAGAAGAATTCAAAAGGATCGTTGGTGCTTTGCCTTCGTTGGAGAGAGACAGTTTTTACCTCTACTACAGAGGGGAGTACCATATCTGCAACTGCATTAAAAGTTAGCTGCAGCCCCTCTGCAATTGCCAGTGCATTTTCGGGGATTTCAATATTTACAGGTACTGCCTGGGCTCTGGCAACATTTCCGCTGCCGGGAGTACTGCATGAAAAAGAAAGAAATGCCAGGGAAAATCCAAAAATTACCCCTATAAGCACCAGATTAAAAATTAAAAAGCTTTTTGAAGAAAGTTTTTTTTCAAGGTTCATAATACTCTCCTATTACATTAAATCGGAAATTAACACTGTGTGTTAATATCACTCCTTAAATACAAAATTCTATAAATAGTAGATAGTTACACTTTATATAGTTCAAACGCCGTAAGATCCTCTCCGCATACTGGTTCCGTTAAAAGTTCAGTCCTGTCAGGATATATTACAACTGTATGCTCCCAATGTGCAGACAGAGAATCGTCGGCTGTAACTACAGTCCAGCCGTCATCCAGAATCTCAACATCCCCTTTCCCCATGTTAACCATAGGTTCTATAGCCAAAACCATGCCGCCGGCGAATTTTGGATTGGCACCCTTTGGAACATTGCTTACAGGAGGATCTTCGTGCAGTGAAAGACCTACTCCATGACCGCAAAACTGATGTACCACTCCATATCCACAGGCAGAGGCATGACCCTGCACAGCTCTTGCTATGGATAAAAGCCTATTCCCGGTTTTGGCTTCTTTAATCCCCTTGTAAAGGCATTCTCTTGTTACTTTACTAAGGCGATGTGAATCGTCACTTGTTTTTCCCATCTCCAATGTAATGGCTTGATCACTAAAAAAACCATCCAGGACTATGCCGCAGTCCAGAGAAACAAGATCACCTTTTTGAATTTTACGTTTGGATGGAATTCCATGAATCACTTCATTATTAATTGAAATACAAATGGCAGCAGGATAAGGATTTTTTTTATCGTTCATTACCACACCCAAAAAGGCAGGTCTGCCTCCCGCTTTTTTTATCCACCTGCGTACCCACATATCAATTTCTATAGTTTCTATACCGGGTTTTATAAGAGGTATTAGCTCGCGGTACATGGCAGAAAGCATGCGGCATGATTTTCGTATACCCTGAATCTGCTTCTCATTTTTAAGCCGTATCATTAAGCTTCTCTCTATACATGCAGTTTCCGCCTAAGTTGTACAGTATTGGGAAGCTTGGGATCAAGCTTAAGGGCTTCCCTGAAAACTTTTTCGGCGCTGCTTATCTCTCCCATACGGATAAAAGTTTCTGCAAGGGATCGTAAAATACGAGCCTCGTATTGGGAGTTAAACCCAAGATCAAGCAGCGCTTCCAGGCAATCCACATAAGTATCGGTATTAACGCTTTGCCGTAAATGTAATCTTACAATTTCTTTTAAAAAGTTTTCAATTTCTTCTGTAAAGTGCTTAAAATATGGCTTTTTTCTTTCCTCTCGTATCAATTTTACAAGCAGTACAAAAGATTCGTAATAGCGGTTTCTTTTGGACAGCTCTTCGGCAAGGATAAAGGTACAGTCCATCCAGTCTTCCCTGTCCAGAAATTTTTCCATTTGGAAATTTAGCCCCCCCTGTTCCTCCCATATGGAAACAGCACTATCTTCTTCCAGATGCAAAAGTTCAAAGAAAATTAACTTGGATTGACTTACAGGATCATTCCAGCGTTCCCTTAGATAAGAACGGTAGTTAAAACGGTGTTTTCCGGAAAACCTATTATATATTCTGTCATATTCATAACGGCGGTTGCGATCAGAGAGGGTTTCATAGGCAGCAAGGAGCTTTCGCATTTCAGCTGCGCCTTTATCTCCTGCAATATCCGGGTGCAGCTTTTTTGCTTTTTCACGGAAAGCGCTCTTAATTTCTCTGGTAGAAGCATTTCTGGATACTTCCAGAAGCTCATAATAATTTGTCATCAGGAACCGATACGCCTGCCTAGAATTTCCGCTTGTGACGGGCTTAATATAACTTCACTCCAGTTAACCATCATACCTTCTTTTTCCATTGCCCTCATTATGTTGCGTACTGCCTTGGTAATAAAAATTGGGCTGGTTTTCTTTAAAAAGGCGGCTCCTTTTTTGCCCACAAGGCCGCTGCCTACAGAAAGTATTTTTGAAAGGGCCTCCGGCATATTCCCCCCCCAGAAAGAAACAGCCTCTGCACAGACTACAATATACTCATATCCCGGCAGACGAAAGCCATCTTCTGTCCAGGCATCTAAAATATCTACTTTATGCCCTGCAGATTCCATACCTTTTGCAAGGGACTTAACATACTCGGGAACATGCTTTCGCTGTGCCGGTACACTTACAACCACAATTCTCATTTTTTGCCTCTATATTATATTACTCTATTGGGACAATATTATCAATAATAGATACGCCCCCACATGCTATGGTCATGGGAAAAATGGAGTTTTGGTAAAAAATTAACGATTGCGTTTTTCTTCGGCTTTTTTACAGTCTATGCACATAAGAGCATATGGAATGGCTTCCAGTCGTTCTTTTGGGATTTTTTTCCCGCATTTTAGGCATATCCCGTACTTTCCATGTTGTATCCTGGTTAGTGCAGAATCTATCATCCCTAGCCGTCTTAACTCCTGAGAACCAAGAGCCTCTATCATCTTACGATCTATATCATCAGAAGCAACATCAACCAGGTCTTTTGGATCTACACCTTCTACAATCTGCTTAAAATCTTCGTTCGTGGATTCCAGGGAAGAGAAAATCTCTTTTTTTAAATCTTCCAGGGACTTTTCCATCTTTTTAACAAAATCCTGTTCTTTAGCGGCTGCTGATTTTGCCATATACACCCCCGAAACATAATTACATCCTGCGCATGATAACTTAAAAACCCATTTTCGTCAAGAGGAATTAGGGTAAATTGACGATAATATATAAAAATGTTACATTTATCTATCAGGAGGATTTGTGGCGAAAGAAGAAGCAATTGAAGTTGAAGGTATTGTAAAGGAAGCCCTGCCAAATACCATGTTCAGGGTAGAGTTGGATAATCAAAAAGGACACCTTATCCTTGCACATCTTTCGGGGAAGATGCGCAAACACTATATTAGAATAGTCCCCGGTGACAGGGTTAGAATAGCCCTATCTCCCTATGATCTCTCAAGGGGCAGAATAATTTACCGCGAAAGATAATTTTTTATTATCACCCAGGTAGCCCCGCTGCCGCCCTCTTTTGCACTGCAATATGCACTTTCACCTGCAAAATGGCAGTTCTCTATAAAGCGTCTTGATAGTAAACGCAGTACTGCCTCATTGTTGGGGGGATCACCTTTTCCGTGAATAATCTGCACTTTTTCAAAACCCATTTTTAAACTGTTCCTGAAAAATAGATCCAGACTTATCCAGGCTTCATCCTGGGTAAGACCATGCAGGTCTATTACAGCATCCGGTCTTTTTTTTAATAAACGGCTGCGTCTATCTTTTTTGTTTTCTTTAGTCTCTTTTAGGGTAACTTCCTTATCTTTATCCAGTACAGGTTTTTTTTCACTTCTTTTTTCCCATTCATCAAGAATAGTTCCAAAATCCATTTTTTCTTCCTAATAAATAATTACTGTACTATGATGTATCCAGCCGGATCTGCCGTCATTTGATTCAGCATAATGCCATTCACCGCGCAGTTCCCCTATACTAAGAGGTTGCCCTTCGTTAAAAAATGCATTTACTCCAGAGTTAAAATCAGGTATTCTGTGTACACTGGTTCTTTCAATGACAATGCCGCTGTTTGTAGAATCCAGGGGATTGAGTAAAAATTGTCTTACACCTTCCTCAAAAAAAATAAAAGAAAAACCTATTATAAGAAAATAAATAAAAACAAGTTTTAAACCTTTCGTGGATGAATGATTTTTCTTGTTTGTATTCATTACCAGTGCATAGTTTTTTATTATTGATTTTTTTTGCTTTCTTGGACGGTATATAAGCAAAAAAATTCCCGTAAAAATGATTAGAAAAATGGAAAAAATCCAGGATATAGGATGTATTCTTAATGGACGCCAGTTTTCATCTTCGGTAAAACCCAGTCCCAATACCTGCTCCATTTCCAGGCGCAGGGGTGCCAGGTAAATTCCGGAAAAGCTGTCTCTTTCATTGCGCCGTATTTCTGCAAGAGCTTCTCCCCTGCGTCCCTCATTCCAAAGGAAAGCAATATTGTCTACTATGCTGTCATAAACACTCTGTAAAGGGAAGAATACAGATCTTTCGCTGTCGGGGAAAAAATAAACATCTTCTGTTTCACTTTCAAGTGCAGTATCATCTGAAAAATAAAGAGTATCATCTTCTGTTAAAGATTGATCCTGCTGAAAGGAGGCAAGCACAGGAATTCTAAGAGCGGGTACAGTTAGATTATGAGCATCAACACGAAAGCTAAAGGATTCAAGACTTACCTGTTCTTCATCAAGAGGGATAATAACCAAGGTATAACGGTAAATATTATTGCCGCTTTCAAGAGGCGGGCTTTCTGTCAGTATGGCATTAACAGGCGCCCTTCCATGAAAAATACCATGGGGAAGATCCAGTTCAGGATTCCAGTCCCTAAGTTCCAGATGCAGCTCTCCGCGTTGTCCCGTGTAAAAAGAGCTTTCCAAACCGAGCCAAAAGAATCTGGGATCGTAGCGCCTAACAACAACAGGAATATCCCTAAAACTGACGCTTATTCTTTCAGTCTCCGCTTCCAGCCCGGGAACTGTAATAAGAAAGGGATCAAGGGTAAAAGTTCCGGGGGTTCTGGATATAAAAGTATATTCAAACCTGGTCCATCTTTCACCTCTGAAAATTCTGGCTTCCACCCTTACCCTGTTATCCATTTGCAAAGAAGCAGGAATTTCCGGAGGTCTGATGTTTACAAAGGATGGATTGGGATGATTCACCATTATTACATAAGTCCAGGGGCTATTTATTTGGGGGTTTGCGGGACTGCTTTCTATATGTATTTCTAAAACTTCGTCTGCTTCTTCCTCAATTACCTCTACTACTGTATCTTCTTCAATTACTTCTACACTTTCTTCTACTATTGTTATTTCTTCCCTTGTATCCTCTGTATGCTCTTCACTTTGAAGATCCTGAGAAAAACTCCTTACCCCGGGAAAGATAAGAAAAAAAACTAGTAATCCAATCCGGAATAACCGTAGTCCCCGTCCCATTCCCTGCTTCTCCATTGTTCCTGCTCCATCTCCCTTAAATACTCAAATATTATAACACTTACAGCATCTTGCCCCTCAGAATATTGTTCATCTTCTTCCTGCATAGAGGGAGCAGGAAGGGATGCCCTCCTTGATATACTCAGTAAACTCAATTCAAGATTCTGTTTGGCTTCTATCCTGCTGCTGTCTATTTTTAAAGATTCAATAAATGCATTTACAGCTTCTTCATATTCTCCATTAATAAAATAAATTATTCCCATATTATAAAATATTCTAAAGTGCAGTTCTCTGTGCTCGTCAATTATCAAACTCTGTATATTATCTTTTGCGGCGTTAAAACGTTCCAGAGCCGCCTCGCTTTCGCCCAGGGCATAATAAACAGAACCAAGGCCATATTCGGCATAAGGAACAGAATCCGGATAATCAAGTGCATTCATGTAAGAAGATATTGCCTGTGAGTAATAACCTCTGACACTAAAGAAGTTCCCTTCCATAATTGATAGTATACCCTGTACATTATTGCAGGAAGCAAAAAAGAAAAGTACAAAAATTACTCCAAGAGCTTTGGCGTTTTTCATTTTACTTTTTGGCTTCCCCACTCTCTTATAAAACCCATATGCCATTAAACGCATTCCCATAAATGACATAATAGCTGCGATAATAAATATCTGCCACCTGGGGCTTTCTTCCCTCCTAAAACCCAAAACTCTTGACTCGGCAGAAATATTTTCAATGAATTCACTTATAAGCTGCACCGCATCCTGCCTGCCGCCGTCTATATAAAAACCTCCTGATCTTTCTGCTCCGCTTCTAAGTAAAGCCGAATGCCTTTGGCTTATCACTTCCCTCCCGTTTGAGTCCAATAAAATACCATCAGGTGCATCGGAGCTTTCCTCTACAGGTATATAGCCGCCTTCTTCTGTACCCAGCCCCACTGCTGACACAAAGATAACGCTGCGCCTTGCCCTGTCTATTGCCGCATTAAAAGACCCGGATAAAGCTTCACCGTCAGAAAATAAAATAATTCCCCTTCGGCTGGGTACAGTATCCTGAAAAGCAGCTATAGCCGCATCAATAATGTTTTCCAGATTGGTGCCTCTGCCTGTCATGGAACTGTTTCCAAGGCTGTAAAGAAAGCTTAAAATTGTTTCATTATCATAGGTAAGCGGGACAGCAAGAACTCCGCTTCCTCTGCCTATTACTGTCCCTATTCTGATATCATCAAGGCGGTGACTTAGCTCCCTTGCAATTTCCAAAGCACGTTCCAAACGCGAAGCAGAATCTGCCTCATCCCTGACATTCATGCTTTGGGAAAGATCAAAGGCAAATATGAGATCCACTCCCCTCCTGTGATCAGGTACTATTCTCATTCCCCAGCGCGGTCCTGCAAGTGCAAAAATAATAAAACCAACGAATAACAAAAAAAACACTTCTGCTATTACCAGTCTTTGCTTTAATTCTTTTTGAAGGGCTTTTCTTTCTCCTGTAACAGAAGCAGCGGCAAAAAGAGCTGCGCTTTCCCTTTTTTTTCTGTATCTAACAAGAATCATGGGAAAAAAAATCAAGAATGAAAAATAAGCGTATAAAATTACAGGGTTATCAAAACTCATAATAGAGCTCCCAAAGCATAGCGCCTAATGGCTCTAAGACCCCAGAGCAGAGCAAGTGAAATTACAAGAAATACGGCATAAAGTGATTCTTCCCTTCTTATGGTACCCGAGCGGCTTATAACCATTTCTTCATCATCCAGACGGGTAAAAGCCTGGGCAAATGCATCTGCCTGAGGTGCATGTATCCAGTGCCCCCTTGCCCTTTCTGCAAGGGATATTAAACTTTCAGGATCATACCTTGAATCGTAAGTCCCCGTTCGCAGCAAGCCTGTAACAGAATCTACATAACTAATTGGTACAAGTCCGCCTGAGCCTATGCCTATTACCCATAAAGAAATTCCCATATCTCCTATCATGGCAGCAGCAGTTTCAGGATGTATGGCTCCTGCATTATTTTCTCCGTCAGTAATAAGTACAATTGCACGGCGAGGCGCAGTAGATTGGCTAATGTGAAAGGCAGCAAGTGAAAGTGCTGTACCTATGGCTGTTCCATCCCCCATTTCTCCAATATACAATGTTTCAAGGCGTGTAAGAAAACTTTCCCTGTCCGTAGTTAGGGGAATCAGGAGAGCCGCTTCATCTCCAAGTGCCATTAAGCCTATGGCATCCTGGGGTCTTCTTTCGGCAAAGTCCCGAATAAGTATGCGCGAGGCTTCAAAGCGGTTTCTTCCGCCCATGTCCATCCCTGCCATGCTGGGGCTTACATCGAGTACAAATAAAATATCTGCGCCCCTGTTTAACCATACCATTTCCGAATAGACAAAATGAGGTCCGGCAGCAGCGGCAAAAAGTAAAAAAATACCTATGCCTTCCAATACCTGCAGGAATCTGTTTAAATACTTCAGATTAAAAGGTGGTTTAAATGGAACTCCGCCCGGAGGACCCAGGGGAAGAGAAAGTGCAAAGAGAGGTTTAAGATAGCGGGATACCATATAAAAAAGTGGAATAAGTACAATAGCGGCAGCAAAAAATAAGGGACGCTCAAAAATTATGTTCAAAGCGATTCTCCTGCCATGGCTTCATTAAGGGTCTTGGCCTGCTCTTTATTTCTGTCTGTTTTAAAAGCAAAAATAGGTTTCTCTTTTTCTGCTTTATACAGGGCAAAAACTATCTTTCCTGCCTCTCTAACAGCATCCAATACATGGGAAGCTTCTATTACCTGACCGCTGAAACGTAAAATGTCCCACTTGCGAAAGATGCTATATAGTTCATGCTGCATAGGAATTTCTTCACTTGAAAACTCCAAAAATTCACCTGCACTTAAAGATAGGCAGTTAATCCCTGTAAAAAGACTTAAGAATTCCCTAAACTCACCGGAAAGCAAGCCAAGGTAAGAATGAACCTCATTCTCTTCTCTATTGGAACAATCAAGCCCAAGGCGGCGCAGAAAGGAAATCATTTTCCTGAGTAAATACCTCTTTCGAATTTTTAAAAAAATGTCACCAAAATGTCTTCTCCCAAGCACAGTACCTGCTATTCCCAGAAAAAGTACAAGTAAAATGATGCTTATGCTGCCATATACTAAAAGTCCGGTTCCCGGCTGGGCCAGGGGAGCAGCAGTTTCGGCAAGACTCATTCTGGCGGGGTTCAGTATGGAAGCAATTTCGACTTCCAAATCCTCTATTACAAGATCGTTTTCGGGTGAAATTTCCAGGGGAGGGAAAATCAATAAACCCGGAGAATAAGGAATGAAATCAATTAAAAGCCTATTAATATTGGCACGCCTTTCCAGCTCTATCCTTAAAATATGAAGTTCATCGTAATATTCCATAGCATCCAAAACAAAGGGCTCTATATGCATATATTCATTCCCCAAAGGAACAACAAGCCTTCCTGTATCTCCAACAAAGACTGTTTGAGGCAGTAAAAAAGGTGTATCCGGGGAGGGCGTAAGCTGAGCAAATATGTTTTGAGCAATCACAATGAAGAAAGCAATAAATAAAATAGTAAGGCTTTTTTTCATTGATGCCCCTTAAAAAACTGCATTAAAGCACTTATGGCATCATCATTTGTAGATAAATCCAAAAAACCGGCTCCTGAACGGCGACATATTGCTTCCCATAACTTTGTTCTTTCTTCATGCCACCTGGACCAGGAATTTTTAAAAGAGGGGAATGATGAGGAAACAGTGTATCTGACTCCTGTTTCAGGATCTTCCAGGATGAGTAAACCTCCATCAGGAATTTCCCTATCCAGGGGACCTGAAATTCTAAGTGCAATAACATCATGTTTCCTGGAAAGTTCCAGCATTTCCTGTTCCCAGTTTATACAGAGAAAATCGGAAATAATTATTATTAAGCTGCGCCTTTTTAATAGTCTGCTTGCCCCTATAATTGCCTTTCCAAGACCGCTTCCCTTTTCTGCCGGTCTTGCCTCAAAGGCCTGACTTATTACAGCCATAGTATGTGATCGCCCCTTCCTTGGAGGAATGATCTTGCTTATCTCCCTGTCAAAAAGAACCATGGATATGCGCTGCCCTGCCGCTTCGGCAGAAAAGGCTATAAGGGCAACTGCGAGCACTGCCTGTTCATAACGGTTTACAATGAAGCCCGGAGTACTGGAGAGCTTATCACCCGGGCTATGCATGGAATCAGAGGTATCAAGTATCATGCAAACATTCATTTCTCTTTCTTCGCGGTACATTTTAACGTAGGGAGTCCCAAAACGTGCACTTACATTCCAGTCTATAGACCTAATATCATCTCCTGCCTCGTAATGACGTACCTCATCAAATTCTATACCCTGACCACGAAAAACTGCCTTGTAATGACCGGAAACCAGTTCCTCTGCCAAACCCCGTGCGACAAGGGGAAAGGTAGCAATTCTCGTCATCAACTCATGGTAGTCCAAAACTAGAAGATCCTTATGGCATGGGCACTTGTGCCAGAATTCTGGAAATTATTGTATCAGGGTCCAGACCCTCGGCTTCTGCTTCGTAAGAAAGGACAAGCCTGTGGCGCAGAACAGGAAAGGCCGCGGCTTTAACATCATCGGGGCTGACAAAGTACCTGTTCTCCAAAAGTGCCATTACACGGGCAGCACGGAAAAGCGCAATACTTGCTCTGGGAGATGCACCAAAAGAAATATGGCGGTATATGCCTTCTCTGGATCGTACCGATATTTGCTTGGCGCCGTCCGGATTAGGGCTTTGACGTATAGTATGCGGGCGGGAGGCAGTAATTACAGAAATAATATAGCGCCTAATTTGCTCATCGGTAAAAACAGAATCGGCGGCTTTTCGTAATACTTCAAGCTCTGCAGCCCCCAGAACAGGATTTAAGTTAAGCTCGGAATTTCCCTCGTTTTTGTTTAAGTCATTTTCAAAGGGAGCAGAAAAACCAAGTATCTTTAATTCCTCATCAGTATCAGGATATGGTACAAGGAGTTTTAAAAGGAAGCGATCAAGCTCAGCTTCGGGCAGATCGTAAGTACCTTCATGCTCAATAGGATTTTGGGTTGCAAGAACAAAGAAAGGATTAGGCAGAGGATAGGAGTTCTCTCCTATGGTAACCTGTCTTTCTTCCATAGCTTCCAAAAGAGCCGACTGTACCTTGGCAGGAGCGCGGTTAATTTCATCTGCTAATATAAGATTGGCAAAGACAGGTCCGCGGCGCATGGTAAAAGAACCGCTGGACTGCTCCCAAACAAGAGTTCCCGTGACATCTGCCGGAAGGAGGTCCGGCGTAAACTGAATGCGCTTAAAAACAAGACCGGTAATTTCTGCAAGGGTCTTTACTGCCCTTGTCTTGGCAAGTCCGGGTACACCTTCCAGGAGTATATGCCCTCCGGCAATTAAAGCCATTAATAGACCATCAATCATTTCTTTTTGACCGACGATACGCTTAGCCATTTCCTTACGGGCTGCATCAATGATTTCACCTGCTCCTTTGGTAGAAGCAGCAAGCATATGTTGATTATCTTCCATATATTATAATTTATCAAAAAAAGAGTGAACCGTAAAGGATACAATCTATAAAGGTACTGTTATCTCTATTTTTTTCTTTGATAAGCCATAGCTTTAAAGCCATTACGCTTTATTTCACCAAGTTTTTTAAAAGATGAGCCCTTTTTTCGCTCAAAACGAAGGGCATCAGAGGATTCCATGGCAGAAATTACATAGCCGCCGGGAGCTGTTAGAAATGCAAGTGCTTCCCATATTTCTGTCTCCCTCCTGCACTCAGGTATAAAGTCGGGGAAAAGGCAAATCAAGGCAAAGTTAGCTGTTTTGCTGTAAGAAGAGATTTTATCTTTTTCCAAAAATAAATCTGCTATAGCTAAAACAGTGTTGCAATACTGCCCCTTTGCTGCATATAGAGCGGCTCTCGCTGCGCTTAGAGCTAGTATGTTCCTTCCTGATAAGAGCAAAGACAGTGCCGTCTCTTTGGAATAATTTTTGGAATAAAGGTATTCCAGCAGCCAGAGAGCAAAATGACCCTGACCTGCATCATGGACTAGAATAGTATTTTCTCTTAGCTCAAAATTCTTTAATTTTTCTCCCAGATCAAGTTTAACAGCAAGTTTTGCTGCAACAATCAGATCTCCGCCCGGGCTGTCAAAATCCGAGGCTCCATGAACAGTAACAAGAGAGTAGCTGATTTTTTCCATACTGTACTCTCCACTTTTCCTTATGTAAAAAGGAAAAGAAAGGGGAAAGTTTAAATTCATTTTAAGTGTTTTTATGTTAGGCGTAACTTCATCTTTTTTTTCATAAACAAAGACAGTGTGCTCTTTTCTTTTTTCTTCGTTTATTAAAAGGGCATTTTGCATTATTTCTGAACGAAAGAAATCGGCCAGTGTCTTTACAACTACCACAAAAACTCTGCTTTTACGGCTGCTACGGTTGCTTAGGTTTTTTAAAAGATCAAGGGAGCGGGGAACAAAATCTTTAAGAACTGCACTGCCGGCTTTTGCAGGAATGTTGGACAGGATAAGATCCCATCTGCAATTCTCCTCTTCTTCTGCAAGAAGAGCTTCTATTCCTGCACTAAGAGAGCCAGAAGCAATACCGTTTAACTCTGCATTATACTCTGTAAAGACTTTAGCAAGGGCATCCCTATCCTGGGCATGAATTTTAAGCTTCCCCTTTACAAGAGACTCTAAAGCCCCGGCAGCGCAGATGGCAAGCACCCCCATTCCGCAGCCTGCATCAAGCACAGAAAACTCTTCAATATTTTCCTTGTGCTCCTCTTTTGTTAAATCATCAATGTAAGCAGAGAAAACTTTTAAAAGAAAGCTTGTCCCTGCATCCACATCGTTGGAGCTAAAAAGGCCATGACTTAGGGCAAATCTATAATTTCTTTTCCTGTAAAAAAAATCTACTTCACGGTTTTTATAGGCATCAACAAAGAAGCTAGTCGTTGGCACGCTCAACATATTCGTTGGTTTCGGTGTTGATCCTTATTTTTTCACCCTGCTTGATAAATAATGGGACCCTTACGGTTAAACCGGTTTCGGTAACTATGGGCTTGGTTGCCCCGGATACTGTGTCGCCTTTTATATAGTGCTCTGCCTCTGCTACCAAAAAAACCATTTTAAGGGGTATTTTAATGTCTATGACAGCATCTTCAAAAAAGATAAGCTCATAGACTTCCTCTTCCAACAGGTAATACTTTGAGTTTTCATGCTGATTTATGGGCACTTCATAAAGATCGTAAGATTCGTTATCCATAAAATGATAAGTCTCTGTATCTTTATACTGATACTGACAACGGCGGTATTCTACATGGGCGTCTTCAACTTCCTGCTGTGTGGGTATGGTAAGGTTGAGGGTGGAACCATCTCTAATGCTCTTAAGCTTTACCCTGGCAATGGCTGTTCCCTTGCCCGGTATATGAAATTCCCTCTCCACCACCAAATAGGGCTGTCCATTCTGCAGTAAACAGCTCCCCTTTGTAATATCACCGCCTCTAATCATATATACTCCAATAAAATAAAATCTAAGCCTGGAGTTTTTGCTATGAAAAACTCCGAGCTAAAATTTTTGAACTATATTCAAAAATTTTAGCCAACATCCTCAATCAAATTTTTCATTATGTATTCCCGGCGCTCGGGAGTATTTTTTCCCATGTAAAATTCCAGCACCTGTGGTACTTGCTTTATTGTGTTAACCGAAACAGGAACCAGTCTTATATCCTCTCCAATAAACTGACCAAACTCCTTGGGATTAATTTCTCCCAGCCCTTTAAATCTGGTTACCTCTGCCTGGCTTCCAAGTTCAGAAATAGCCTTATCTCTTTCTTTAATATCATAACAGTAATGGGTATCCTTTTTATTACGCACCCTAAAAATGGGGGTTTCCAGTATAAAAACCCTGCCGCTTGTTACAAGTTCTTCAAAATAGGAAAGGAAAAAAGTCAATAACAAATTTCTGATATGAAAACCGTCAAAGTCTGCATCGGTGGCAATTACTATGCGTGCATAACGGAGGCCTGAAATATCATTTTCTATACCCAGAGCCATCATCATATTGTATAGCTCTGCGTTTTTATAAATGGCTGCCCTCTTTTTACCGTACATATTTTCCACTTTGCCCTTAAGTGAAAAAATGGCCTGTGTCATTACATCACGGCTTGACACCATGGAACCGGAAGCAGAATCACCCTCTGTAATAAAAATGGTAGAAAACTCTCCGTTAAGGCCGTCATCCAGATGAAACTTGCAATCCTTTAGTTTGGGTATGTTAAGCGCAATTTTTTTTGCAGCTTCCCTTGCTTCCTTTTTTACATGGTTTAGTTCTGTTCTTAACTTTTCGTTTGCAAGGATTTTCAATTCAAGCTGCTTTGCACTCTCTGCATTTTTATGAAGATAATCCTCTACGGCGCTTTTAACTTCCTGTACTATCCATCCCCTTATATCAGAATTTCCAAGTTTATTTTTTGTCTGACTTTCAAAAACAGGGTTCATTAACTTTACTGCCACAGCAGAAATTGCACCTTCTCTTATGTCTTCGCTTTTATAATCTTTTTTATAAAAAGCCTGAATTGCCTTAAGGAAACCTTCCTTAAATGCGGATAAATGGCTGCCGCCGTCACTTGTGTATTGGCCGTTTACAAATGAAAAATATTCTTCACCGTAATTATTTGTATGGGTAAATGCAAATTCTATTTGATTCCCCTTATAGTATCCAACAGGGTAAATCCCCTCTTCCCCTGTCTGCTCAGAAAGAAGATCATAAAGTCCCTTTTCGGAAACATAAGTCTGCCCGTTATAGGTCAAAGTAAGCCCTGTATTTAAATAGGCATAATTTTTAATACGCTTTTCTATGAATTCAGGATCAAACTGGTAGTTAGGGAAAATATCCGGATCGGGGGTAAATTCCACAAAGGTGCCGTTTTTTTGGTTATCTTTTAACTTTCCCCTGCGATCCTTAATCAAGGTACCCCTTTCAAAAACCGCCTCTGCATATTCACCATCGCGTATTGCCACTACCCTAAAATGTACAGAAAGCGCATTAACAGCTTTTGTTCCAACACCGTTAAGTCCAACAGAGAATTGAAAAACTTCGTCGTTAAATTTTGCTCCTGTATTTATTATTGATACACATTCAACCAACTTTCCTAAAGGTATGCCCCTTCCAAAATCCCTGATTTTTACCATTCCGTCTATAACAGTAATTTCTATGCGCTTTCCGTTGCCCATTATATATTCATCAATTCCGTTATCTATGATTTCTTTAAGAAGCACATAAATTCCGTCATCGGGATTAGAACCGTCTCCAAGACGTCCTATATACATTCCTGTTCTAAGGCGTATGTGCTCAAGTGAAGAAAGTGTACTTATTTTTGATTCATCGTAAACACCGGGAAGTTCCATCCCTCTTATAGGGCTTACTTTTGCCTTGCTGTCTTTTACTGACAATTCTTTAACAGCTTTTTTGGAAGAAGCAATTTTTGATGGAGACATTTTTGCAGTGCCTGTTTTTTTTACGGCTCTCTTGGAAGCAGTTGTTTTTGCTGTTCTGCTCTTTACTTTTAAAGGTGTTGTTTTTTTAGCTGTTGATTTTTTATCGGTTTTTTTTGCACTCGCATTTTTTGCCTTGCCGGGAGATGCTTTAACAGCCTGGGCTCTTGCCAAAATTCCCCTGCTTTGGGGCTTCTTACCGGAGACTTTCTTTGTTTTTACTGCCATGATTACCTACAAACCGCCATTTTGTTTAATAAAGAGATCAAGCTCATCAATACGATTATTTGCCTCGGAAATATCTGTCTCAAGTTTTCCTATGGCTTCTTCGGCTGCGGCTATTTTTTGCCTTTGCCCCTGTATTGATTTTTTTAGTTTCTCTATCTCTGCATTTTCATCGTCTATTTTAATTGCGGCATTTAGCATGGCGATCTTAAGATCCCTTTCTGCAATCTCAGCTTTTATGCCGCCTGTCTTTTCTATGAGCTGCTCATCATCAAGAGTTAATAGTGAAGTTAGCTCATCTCCGCTTTTCTTATCTGCTGCAAGGGTTCCAAAGCGGCACTCAAGTCCCGCGAATAAACCCTGAATATGTATAATGTGCTTTTCCTGTGCGCTTATACGGCGGCTGGGATTTCCCTCTGCGCTAAAGAGCTCGCTCATATTACGCCTTTCGCCTTTAAGCATGGCAAGATCTACAGCAAGTGAAGATATTTTATCTTTAAGCTCTTTTGCTTTTTCTGCGCTTTCCCCTGCTTCTCCGCTTAAAACCTGATCATGCCTTCCGGAAATAAATTTTTCTCCTGCACTTCGGTACAGGCGCTGGAGAGCATACTTATTTTTTAAGATAATGCCCTTGGAAACTGCTATTTGAGCATTCTTACCTATCCAGGCAAAAATTCCCCCCTCACGTTCCTCTAATTCTGCTTGTTTTTCTTCCTGCTCGTTTATTTTGGCAAGTATTGATACTTCCTGAGGTTTTAAAGGATCTTCCCAATCGGCATGATCCATTAATTCTTCCCCAAGTTTTAAACTGGTTTTATCAAATTCGCTTTCCAGTCTGCTTTGTTCTGCTTCTTTCTCGGTTATTTGCTCTTCAAGTTCTTTAAGCCTGCCAATATCCGCCTCAAGAGACTTAATTATCTCTCTTGATTCGGCAATATCTATATTAAGATTACGGAATTCTTTTAACAAAGCGCCGGGTGTTTCACCTTCGGATTCTGCAAAAGGTTCCCCTTCCCCTATTTTCTGGAATAAAGATGCGCCAAGATTCTCATAATGCTTGTTTACAGCATCTTTATCTATGCGGTTCTTGTCTTCCAGTTCCCTAATTACAGATTTTCTCTCATCCATGAAGGAATTGTAGCATATTTTTTGATTCTTGTCGATAGACAAAGCACTTTCTGCATGCTATACCGATAAAATGGCATTAGATAAAATACAGGCATCTTTTAGAGAAGCTGTTCTACCCATAAAAGACAGCTCAGTTATAATGATAGGCGGCTTCATGCTCTGCGGTACTCCGGAAAAATTAGTAGATGCAGTAGCAGAAAAGGGTGTAAAAAATTTAACAATAATAAGTAACGATGCAGGTTATCCCGGTAGGGGTGTTGGAAAGCTCCTTGCCAATGGGCAGATAAAGACTCTTATCACTACCCATGTAGGTTTAAACCCCGATGTTGCAAAGTATTTAAATGATCCCGTATTAAAGGATAGTTTTGAATGCATACTCGTACCCATGGGAACACTTGCAGAGAGGGTAAGGGCCGGCGGCTGTGGTCTTGGCGCCATACTAACTCCTACAGGCATAGGCACCCTTATAGCAGAGGGCAAGGAGATTATCAACATAGAAGGAAAAGATTATCTTTTGGAAAAAGCTCTACGTGCCGACTTTGCACTTATTAGAGCATCCAAAATTGATAAATTCGGGAACACAATTTATCACGGAACAAGTAAAAATTTTAATCCCCTTATTGCAACTGCAGCCGATCATGTCATTGCAGGTGCCTGTGAAATAGTAGAAACAGGAACTTTGGATCCCGATTTTATTCATACATCAGGAATTTTCATTGATGCAATAGTAGCAGGGGAAGCATAGTGGAAAATAAGTCGATGGAAAAAGACCCTAGAGAAATAATTGCAAAAAGGGTTGCACTGGAATTTAAAGAAGGTGATGTTGTTAACCTTGGAATAGGAATTCCAACACTGGCAGCAAATTATTTACCGAAAGGTATAGATATAGTAGTTCAATCAGAGAACGGCATCATGGGCATGGGTCCCTCTCCCTCTCCTGAAAGCATAAATCCCAATATTCAGAATGCAGGCGGAAGGCCAGTTACAATTATCAATGGCGCAATGTTTTTTGACAGTGCCGTTTCCTTTGGAATTATAAGGGGAGGACATGTTGATCTCAGCGTGCTTGGCGCTTTGGAAGTAGACGAAAAAGGAAATATAGCAAACTGGATAGTACCCGGTAAAATGCTCTCAGGCATGGGAGGAGCCATGGATCTTGTAGTGGGTGCAAAAAAGGTAATTGCCGCAATGATACACACACAAAACGGCAAAGCAAAAATCCTAAAAAAATGCACACTGCCCTTCACTGCTCTTGGAGTGGTAGATATGATCATCACAGAGATGGGAGTAATGGAACTCTGTCCCCAAGGTTTAATTTTAAAAGAGATTAACAATGATTATTCTGTACAGCAAATTATTGATGCCACAGAAGCCAAACTAATTATAAGCCCCGACCTAAAGACATATTAAGGCTATTCGTGTGGTTCGTGGTAGAGCTCTTTGTTCGTGGGGTTAGTGTGGTTCGTGGTAGAGCTCTTTGTTCGCGGGGTTCGTGGTAAATTCCCCTGTGGTTTGTGTGTGATCTCACACAATTCATTTTTTAGCCATATATGATTTTTACTTTTAATGATACAATGCACCATGTTTAACAGCTGTATAATAATGGCAGGAGGTTCGGGCACAAGGTTATGGCCTGCCAGCACTTCCCTAAAACCCAAACAATTTTTAAAGATCCCGGGCGGTGAAGATAAAACATTTTTTGGCGCTGCCATAGAAAGGGCCCTTGCTGCAACAGGTGAAGCAGAAGACGGCATTGTTATAATAGTAGCGGGAAAATCACATGTAAATCCAATAATTAATGAATGTGCAAGCTTAAAGGAAAGCGATAAAAAACGCATTTTACTTATCCCCGAACCCAGGGCAAGAAACACTGCTCCTGCAATTTGCTGTGCCCTGCAATATCTGGAACTTAATAGATCAGGCAAAGAACAGAGCATACTTGTTTTAACAAGCGATCATATTATAGGTCCCATGGATGTATTTCTTGACAATGCAAGAGCAGCAGAGAAAATGGCAGCAAAAAATAATCTTGTTGTTTTTGGAATTTCACCTGACAGGGCAGAGACAGGCTTTGGTTATATAGAAGCAGGTAAGAACACAGTAAATGAACAAAATATTTTTGATGTAGTTTCTTTCCACGAAAAGCCCGATCAAAATAAAGCTCAAAGTTATTTGGATGCAAAAAACTTCTACTGGAATTCCGGCATGTTTGCATTCACAAAAAACTTTCTTTTAAAAGAGTTTGAAAAAAATGCCATGGATGTTCTTACTCCCTTTAAGGAACTGAAAAAGCCTGAAGATGCATCATACAGAACTGAGATGGGACTCTGTATATTAGAAAAATGGGAAAAGCTGGAAGAGGTTTTTAACAGTACAAAGGTCATTTCTTTTGACTATGCCATAGCCGAAAAATGCAGTTCTACTTCCATGGTTAAGGCAAGTTTCTCCTGGGTGGATGTTGGAAGCTGGGACGATTATGCCGGGTTAAAAAAATCATCTATGGGAGAAATATACGGAAATAAAGAGGCTCTAGAGTCCTGCTATGTGGAATCAGAAATTCCTGTTGCACTTTGGGGTGTAGAAGATTTAATAGTGGTAGTAAGAAGCTCAGGCGAAGGCAGAGCTCCTGTAATCCTTATCACCAAAAAGGGAGAAAGCCAGGGGGTAAGAGACTTAACCGAAGAAATAAAAAAATCAGGAAAAACTGAATTGTTATAGTACTTTGGCAAGAGAAAGTTTTTATTTTTTATTGTTGCTAGATATTAAAGTATAATTTATAATGGACGGAAACTGAAGTTTCCAAACAAGAAAATACTGGAGAGGTGCATAAATGAAAACCCTATGCGGAATAGATTTAGGAACCCAAAGCTGCAAGCTGGTTCTCTACGATTATGAAAAAAAGAAGATCATAGAAACTTCCCAAATTCCTATAGATATAATAGCCGGAAATGACGGAACCCGCGAGCAAAAGACAGAATGGTACGAAGAGGCTTTAAAAGCCGCCTTTGCCAAACTGAGCAAAGAAGGCAAAAAAACAATTACCGCCCTTGGGGTCTCCGGCCAGCAGCACGGTTTTGTACCCCTGGATGCCAAAGGCAAGGCTCTTTACAATGTAAAACTATGGTGCGATACCTCCACCCAGGAGGAATGCGAAGAGCTAACCAAGGCAGCCGGCGGAGAGGCAAAGTTAATCAAAACTGCCGGGCTCCCCATGCGCGTAGGTTACACCGCTCCCAAAGTACTCTGGTTAAAAAAGCATAAACCCAAGGCATTTATAAAACTTGCCCATATATTACTCCCCCACGATTACTTAAACTATCTTTTAACTGATACCTACACTGCCGAATACGGAGATGCATCGGGAACTGCACTTTTTGATGTCCGGGAAAGGGCTTGGTCCAAAAAAGTCTGCTCCTATATAGACGAAAACGTATATAAATGCCTTCCTCCCCTTATCGCCGCCGGCACTCCTGCCGGAACAGTTTCCGCCAGAGCGGCAGTTGAGTACGGCATACCACAGGGAGCCCTCGTCTCCGCCGGCGGCGGCGATAACATGATGGGCGCCATAGGAACAGGCACGGTAAGTGACGGCTTTTTAACCATGAGCCTTGGAACTTCAGGCACCCTCTTTGGCTTTTCAAAAAAGCCGGTTATAGACCCAACGGGAAACCTTGCAGCATTCTGCTCATCTTCGGGCGGCTGGCTGCCCCTGCTCTGCACCATGAACTGTACCGTGGCGAGCGAAGAATTCCGCGGTCTTTTTGGCCTTGAGGTCAGAGACTTTGACGGCATAGCGGGGAAGGCGCCCATAGGAGCCGAAGGAATTTGCGTACTGCCCTTCTTTAATGGAGAGAGGACACCCAATCTTCCCAATGGCAGGGCGAGTGTAAATGGAATGACAGCCGGAAACTTTAAAAAGGAAAACCTCTTTAGGGCGGCTCTGGAATCTTCCATCTTTGGCATGCGCATAGGTCTTGAAGGCTTTAAAGAGCTGGGATTTAAGGCCAGGGAAATACGCCTAACGGGCGGAGGCTCCAAGAGCCCCCTATGGCAGAACATAGCAGCCAATGTAATGAACCTGCCTGTGCGTGTTCCAAAGAGCGCTGAAGCTGCCGCTTTGGGCGGAGCCATACAGGCGCTTTGGACTTTGGAGGGCGGCAAAAAATCCATAGACCATTACACAGAAGAGCACATAACGCTGGAAGAAGGGGCTGTAATCAAGCCGGATGCAGCTTCAGTAAAAGCGTATAACAGGGCTTATGAAGTTTATTCAAGGTATTTAGGGGCATTGAGTCCTCTTTACAAATAAAAAGCCTGCCCGAAAAGTTTATTGCTTATAGGGCAGCAAATAAAACAAAGCATATTTAGGAGGCAATTGCATGTCAGATTTTTACGTTGGCAAGAAGGAGTACTTTCCAAAAATCAAAAAGATTAAGTTTGAAGGACCAAAAAGTAAAGATCCTCTATCTTTTAAATTTTATGATCCTGAGAAAAAAGTGGGCAAAAAAAAGATGAAGGATCATCTCCGTTTTGCCGTAGCCTACTGGCATAGCTTTTGTGCCGACATGAACGATCCCTTTGGTCCGGGAACCCTGCCCCTTCCATGGATGCAAGGCGCAAAAAACCCCATGGAAGCTGCAGAAAATAAAATGGATGCCGCATTTGAATTCTTTACAAAGCTGGGCGTGGATCTATACGCTTTCCACGACAGAGACATAGCCCCGGAAGGTGCAAGCCCCGCAGAAAGCGAGAAGAATTTATTCGCAATTGTTAAAAAGGCAAAAAAACTTCAGAAAGCCTGCGGCGTAAAACTCTTATGGGGAACTGCAAATGTATTCTCCAATCCAAGGTTTATGAACGGCGCCGCAACTAACCCCGAATTCGGCGTAGTAGCTCTTGCGGCAACACAGGTTAAGGCTGCAATAGATGCAACAATAGAGTTAGGCGGCGCAGGTTATACCTTCTGGGGAGGAAGGGAAGGCTATAACAGCATGCTTAATACTGATCTTAAAAAAGAGAAAGA
>Ga0099364_10002235_pt1 | contig 30995 bp, 27 predicted proteins | sample TergutTh196P3_FD_73070 | JGI IMG/M metagenome (GOLD analysis project Ga0099364, IMG submission 73070) | Microcerotermes parvus P3 segment gut microbial communities from Pointe-Noire, Republic of the Congo - Th196 P3 | ecosystem: Host-associated > Arthropoda: Insects > Digestive system > Gut ... | reverse complement strand
CGACGTATTGACAATTCTACATAAATCGGCTATATTAGTATTATAAAGTCCACGAAGATAACGACTGCTTCTATTGCAGAAGCCTTGCAAAATCAGTTTGCATGATGCGCTTCGGGGCTTTTTTTTTGCTCAAAAGCTCATTTACTCCCATCCCGGCGGCCACCACTTGAATGTCTTGGGGTTATTATCCTCAGAAATTGCCTTGATACCGTACCCGCTAATTTTCCCTTTACTTGATGTCCTAATCTGATGTTTTATCTTCTCCAAGTACGAGACTTCAAAATTGCCAAACTTATCTGCAATCATAGCAGCGCCCAGAATACCGGCATAAAGATCAGCTAACTGGATACCGGAGTTAGTCTCTGCCGCAATCCATTTAGGCTGTTCAAGTAAACTGTCATATTGCCCCAATCGCCAGTTCCTTTTCTGAAAATATTCAAGTGTTGTGGAATGTCTAAAACTCTTAACATGCCCAAATCGGACACAAACTTTCGTTTTTAATTCTTCTGCATATTTAAGTATCCGTTCCATAGTGTAAGCGGCAACTATATTGTAAAATTTTTCATGATCGTCCGGCATTGTTTTTTTGTCTGAAATAACAAAAATAATTTTAATCCCCTCTACCTTAGCAATCTCCCCTGTAACAAATTTCCGGTACTCATGCAGTTTGCAGTGTTTTCGCCAGTGCAGGGGAACTTTCAAAGGAACGCCAAATTTTGTCTTTATCTTCCTCGGGGTCTACGTTGTCGAACAAGTCCAATGTATTATATGGGCGCTTCTTCGGGGTCTAACCGCGTGATCCGTGGCGGGGGCTGGGACGATTCTGCCCAGATTGTGCGTTCTGCATACCGGATCCACTTACCTGCCCCAAACGTCATATACAATCGGAACGTTAGGCGCAATATTATTAAAACATTGACAAAAAATATTTGGATAGTATATAATATAGATTATGAAAACACATAGAAAAATGATGTATTCTACAACTCACTTAGTGAATAAAAACAAAGAACCAAATGAGGATAGTGTAGAAATTCATTGTTATAAACGATTAAGAATAATGATAACATTAGGTCTTATTATAAGGAAAATAATTAAAAAAAAGAAAATAACAGAAGTCATATTAAGTTTTGAAGGAGCAAAAGTACAAGATGGGAAAGGTTGCAAAAAATTAAACACAGAGGCAGCGCATAATCTACCCCGTGATGTAATAATAAATGGAATTTCTATGTGGAAGTATATTGAAGACCCAGAATGTGATTTTCATAATAGGGTAAAAAAACAAATATACCTATCGGCTGCATCAACTGTCATAATAAAAAAAGAAGCAAATTACATAGATTCACAATGGGAAAAAAGTGGGTTATTAGATATTTTCAAAGATTTTTTATATGATTGTAGTATTATTGAAATAAATTCAGATAATGAATTAGTTTTACTTTTACAAGCGGCAAATGAATTTATTAATGGATGTAAAGAAACATTAAAAAAAACAGAGAAAAATATTGAAAAAAGAAAATATTTTATTTCAAAGAAAATAGAATTTGATGAAATAATAAAGAAATACCATGAGGTTATTAATGAATATGATTATAGAGAAAGAATAAAAACATGGTTGAGTGTTTATCAATTACCACAGTACAAATAATAATACTGCGCCTAACACTATTTATATGTATACGCCGCCGTGAAGGCGGCTAAGCTACGACAGGAACGTTATATGCCATTTCCCAACCGAAAAATCCCCAATTTGAACAAAAAATATTTGAAAATAGCGTAAAATATTGAAAAATTTAGACTTTCTTACTTGACTAATTAGGCATAATGTTATAAGATAACGAATATAGGGGGGTAAAATGCCAGTTTTATCAGTATTTTATGGTATTATTATTCGTATGTATAAAGAAATTTCTGGAAAACATCATAAATCGCATATTCATGTAGAATATTCAGGAGATAAAGTTGTAATTGCTTTAGATGGCGAAATTCTGGAAGGTTCAATTCCAAGATCAAAAATGAAATTAGTAGAAGCTTGGATAGAAATACATCGTGATGATTTAGAAGCTAACTGGAAATTACTATCAAATGGTGAAGAATATTTTAAAATTGAACCATTAAAATAAGGATTATAAATTATATGTCATATCCAAAAATAATTAATGTAGAACCACTTGAAGATTATAAATTAAAATTAAAATATGAAACAGGGGAATTAAAACTATTTAATGTTTTACCATATATATCAGGAAAATGGTATGAAGAGTTATATGATAATAGATATTTCAAAACAGTTCATTTGATTTCAGAAGGGGAAGGCATAAAATGGGGGCATGGACAAGATATAGCTCCACATGAATTATATGAAATGAGTATAATATTAGAATAAAAAGCGTTTTTTAAAGCCTGCTGTGTTATGTTCTGTTACAGACGGCGCGCCTTTTCTTGGTTTTCTTGTTAAGCCGCACGGTATTTATCTTCAGCAAAAAACAAAAAGGCGGTACAATGCGCGTATAGTTGAAATAGAATATAAGCGCAAGAAAGGTATTTTAAGAGATATTGAAGCAGGCTGCCGCGCCGAATCTGTAACAGTCCATCTGCTAATTGCGCGTTCCAGAAATTTCCGCAATAATGTATTATATGGGCGCTTCTTCGGGGTCTAAGCGCGTGATCCGCAGCGGGGGTGGTTGATTTCGGTGGTAATTATAGAAAAGAACCCTTGTCCCAAAGGCCTTTTCCGGGTAAAATTCGGTAAATGACCGAGTTTGTCCATCTTCATGTTCATTCCGACTATTCTCTGGCGGACGCTTCTGTCAGCGTAAAGGCTCTGGCGGACAGGGCGGAAAAGCTGGGTATGACCCACTTGGCTCTTACAGACCACGGCAATATGTTCGGAGCCATGGACTTTTTTGCCGCCTGCCAGAAACGCAAAAAGCCCGTTATTCCTATAATCGGCTGCGAAGTTTATGTCTCTCCCGGTTCCCGTTTTGAGAAAAAAGGCTCGGAAAACGAAAATAAATACTATCATCTTGTACTGCTGGCATCTAATCGTGAAGGTTACTTCAACCTGATAAAACTTTGTTCCCTCGCCTATACCGAGGGGTTTTATCACAGACCTCGTGTAGATGAGGAAATTCTGGCCAAATACCACAGCGGGCTTATAGCGCTTTCCGCATGCGCTTCCGGGGAAATATCCCGCCTTATTCAATTGGACAAAATAGACGAAGCGGAAAAAAAGGCCGTTTTTTACCGTGATCTTTTTGGCAGCGACGAGCAGGGCAGACCGAATTATTACCTTGAAATACAGGAGCACGGCATTCCGGCAGGAGCAATGCGTGGAGTAAATCTTTCCGAAAAAGAAATCAACAACGAAATCGCGGCGATTTCCTGCAGGACCGGCATTCCGCTGGTTGCCACTAATGATGTGCATTATCTTGACCAAGAAGATTATATCGCGCATGACATTTTATTATGTATCGGCACCGGAAAATTCCGTACCGAAGAAAAACGAAAAAAATATCAAGGGGATCAGTTTTACTTTAAATCAGGCGATGAGATGGCCGCTGCTTTCAGCGAATACCCGGAAGCTGTCGCGAATACCGTACTTATCGCGCATCGGTGTAATACGGATATACCAAAGATAGAAATTGAGGATTTACCGCGTTATCTGCCGGAATTTGATATACCCGAAGGTTTCGAGAACGCCGATCTTTACCTGCGCCACCTTGCGGAAAAAGGACTGGAAAAACGTTATCCAAAAGAAATGGCGGCTAATGGGAAGGAATGGCAGGATATACAAAACAGGGCAAGTTTTGAGCTTAATACGATTATCAGCATGAAGTATACCGGTTACTTCCTTATTGTAGCGGATTTTATAAACTACGCAAAAGAAAAAAACATTCCCGTAGGTCCAGGCCGCGGATCGGGGGCGGGTTCCATTATCGCCTACGCGTTACGCATAACAGATATCGATCCTCTTAAATACGGTCTTCTTTTTGAACGCTTCCTAAACCCCGACCGTATTTCCATGCCCGATTTTGACATTGACTTTGCGAATGAAGGGCGTGAGGAAGTAATCAGTTATGTTACCCAAAAATACGGCAAGGAAAGGGTAGGGCAGATAATAACCTTTGGTACTTTGGGAGCGAAGGCTGTAATAAAGGATGTAGCCCGTGTTTTGGGAATATCAATTCCCGAATCTGAAATGATCACTAAACTTATTCCAAGGGATCCAAAAATTACATTGGATAAAGCTATATCGGAGGAGCCAAAACTCGTCCAGCTTGAGCAGGAGCCAAAATACACAGAACTCTTTACCCTCGCCCGTAAGCTAGAAGGTTTAAACCGCCATTCAAGCATACACGCCGCAGGGATTGTAATCGCAAAAACAGCCTTGATTGATTATGTGCCTCTCTATCAGGAAAGGGAAGATTCCAAAAGCGGCAAGAGCGGAAGCGTAGCAACCCAGTACAGCATGAACTTTCTTGAACCGTGCGGTCTTATTAAAATGGATTTTCTGGGTCTTAAAACACTTGATGTAATAAAACACGCGAATGAGTTGGTACGTCTGCGGGGCGGTAAGTATTCGGATTTTGATATTGAAGAAGCGCCGGAAGACGATAAAAAGACATTCAAAATGCTGGGTGAAGGAAAAAGCTTTGGTATATTTCAGTTTGAATCTGACGGAATGCAGAATATCCTTAAACAAACAAAGCCGACTTCTATAGAAGACCTTATCGCGTTAAACGCCATGTACCGTCCTGGTCCTATGCAAAATATTCCCCGTTTCGTGGACTCCAAAAACGGCAAGCAGGCAATAACATACCCAGACGCCAGCCTGGAAGGGATACTCAGGGAAACTTACGGAGTTATTGTTTATCAGGAACAGGTAATGGAAGTTGCCCGTATCATAGCGGGTTACAGTATGGGACAGGCGGATCTTCTGCGCCGCGCCATGGGAAAAAAAATAAAAGAAATTCTGGACAAGGAAAAAGTGCCTTTTCTGGAAGGCGCGGCAAAGCTGGGGTATTCGAAGGCAAAGGCCGGAGCTATCTTTGATATGCTGGTTCCCTTCGCAGGGTACGGCTTTAACAAGAGCCACGCCGCAGCCTATTCGGTATTGGCGTACCAAACAGCATACCTTAAAGCGAATTTCCCCGCAGAATTCATGGCGGCGAACCTTTCTAACGAAATTAACAGCGCCGATAAAAACAGGCTCTCGGAATGTATCGCCGAGACAAGGCGAATGGGAATAGAGGTATTTCCGCCAAACGTGAATCATTCGGACAGGCTTTTTACAGTAGCGGGGGGCGGCATAGCCTACGGTCTTTTGGGAATTAAGGGGCTTGGAGAAGCGTCTGCGGCGGAAATTGTTCGCGGCAGACAGGATGTTCCTTACAAAAGTTTTATCGACTTTCTTGATAGGGTTGACATTAAAACCGTCGGCAAAAAAGTAATAGAACTTTTAATTAAAACAGGCGCTTTTGAAAGTTTTGGCGTGTCACGTGAAACCCTGGCAGGTAATCTTGAGCGGGTTGTGGAATACGCGTTAAAAAAGAAAGAAGATCAGCTAATGGGTCAGGCAAGCCTTTTTGAAGATTCCGGCGAAGCTGAATTTGCGGCTTATGAGTTTGAAGAGTTTCCGAGGATGAGCCGTGATGACAGACTCTACCTTGAAAAGCAGCTTATAGGTTTTTATTTTTCCGGCCATCCTATGGACGAATACCGTGAAATATGGCAAAAAGCGGTAAAGGTTAATATTGGACAACTTGAAACCCTGAAACCCGGAAACTGCATTCTTATCGGGATTATCACAAATATAAAAACCATTACGACGGGCAGGGGAGCGAAAATGACTTTCGCTGTTCTCTCGGATTTTAATGGCGAGATAGATATAACTTTTTTCGCCCCTGCCTGGGAAAGATGCGAAAGCAGTATTGTTCCAGACAGAGTCGCCCTTTTGCAGGGAAAGATCGATTATCAAAAAGATAAAGACAAGTACAGTTTTATAGTGGAGAACTGTATCAATAAACAGGATATTGACGCAGCGATTAAGGAAACCGAAGAGCAGGAACGAAAATGGGATGCATACCGCAATACCTGGGCATATATGGCGGATTTAAAAAGCTCATATCTTGCAAGAGCGAAAAAAGGAAGCTACACGGCGATTGGTTTTCTTAAATCGCTGCGTGAGTTAAAGGATAAAAATGATAATGATATGGCCTTTGGCACATTGCAGGATTTTGATGGCGATATTGACCTTGTTTTCTTTTCCAGACCCTATGGCGAGTGCAGAAATTTTTTAAAACTTGATGAGATAATAGCGCTAAAAGGAAGCCTGGACCCGGAAAATGATCGTAACCGAGAAAACCCTTCTTTTAAGGTTTCCGGCATCGCCGATATCGCTCAATTGGGACGCGCCGCCTCCCGCAAGGCAGCCGCAGGAGAAAAACCTCCTGAACATGACGCTGCCGCTGAACCCCAAAAACCAATTGAAGACAAGGTTGAGGAAATACACATAAAGTTAGTTAAAGATGCGGCGGACAGCGAGGATAATCTGCTTCCGTTACGTGATTATCTAGCGGAAAATACCGGTACAGGTTTGGTGTTTATTCATATTCCGGTACCGGAAGGGAAAAAAATAATCCGCGCCTTTTCGGGTATAAATATTTCAAATGGAATTGATGTAATTGGTGAAATAAAAAATTGCGAATGTGTAGCGGAAGTATGGAGGAAATAATGAAAATGATTTTTGGTTTTTTGGCGTCAGCGGCGAGTATTTATTCTATACTATTATTTATCAGAATAATAATGTCATGGTTCAACAGGAATTATTTCTCCAAACCGGAAGGAATACTGTACCGTATTACAGAGCCTTATCTTGACTTTTGGCGGCGTACTTTGAATTTTCGGCTTGGTTTTCTGGATTTTTCCGTACTTGTCGCGATAGCATCTCTTTCTGTGTTACAAAGTATCTTTTATTCCCTCTCCGTATTTGAAAGGATCACTTTAGGAAATTTACTTGCCATTGTTCTTATGGCGGTATGGTCTGTTGCATCTTTTATATTGGGTTTCTGTATTATCATTATTGTTTTACGGATTATAGCTTATGCTGCGAACCGGGATATGTACAGTCCTTTTTGGAAGGTGATAGATACAATCTCACAGCCGCTTTTGTTCAGCTTGAACAGAATTTTTTTTGGCGGACGGGCGGGCTTTGTTAAAGGAATGATTTTTTCCTGTCTTTTGTTAGCTGCGTTATGGATTGGCGGAAGATTTGCCATTCCCGTTCTCGCGCAATTTCTTACTCAGTTACCTTTGTAATGTTTCTCCGCTGTCTTGATTTTCCGGTAAAATCCATAAACGGCGCCGGTCCTGCCGCTGTCTCCAGACTAGAGTACATGGGAATACATAACGCGGGGGATCTCCTGTCGCATTATCCCAGGGATTGGGAAGATCGCGGCCGCGGAATTCCAATCAAAAATTTTCACAGGGAAATGGTATCTACTGTTGTTACTGTTCTGGCGCGGGACTGGATTGGGTTTGGCAAAAACAGAACATTAAAAGTTTATGTAGAAGACGAAAGCGCTAAGGCTGCGTTGATATGTTTTAACCGTCCCTGGTACGAAAAGCAGCTTGTCCCCGGCGAACAATATAGGCTTTGGGGACGTTTTAAGTATCAATACGGAGAAATTCAGTCAAGTTATTTTGAGTTCGAGCCATTCAGTTCAAAAGCGGGTTTTGACCGTATACTTCCTGTTTATCCGCTTACTTCGGGACTTCATCAGGCGAAACTGCGAAGTTTTATATCAAAAATTCTGCTAAAATATGCTGATGATATAGAAGACGAGCTTCCGGCGGAAATTATCGAACGTTACAATTTAATGCGTAAAAGAGATGCCATAAGAACGATACATTTTCCCGATTCCATGAGTGATCTGGAAAGGGCGAAAAAAACTCTTATTTACGAAGAGCTTTTTTACCTTGAAATGATGATAGCCAAACGCGCTCTTGAAAGGAGGGGGCTGAAAAAAAACACAGTACCTTCAGGCAAGGACATACAGTATTCGCCGCTGCAGAAACGGCTTCTTGAAAGACTGCCCTTTTTACTCACTTCCGGGCAGAGCGAGGCCGTTACGGAAATAAACCATGATATGGGAAACAATTATCCGATGGCGCGTCTTTTACAGGGCGATGTCGGTTCCGGCAAGACATTAGTTTCTTTTTTAGCGGCGCTGCGGGCTGTCGAGGAAAAAGGGCAGGCGGCGATTATGGCTCCTACGGAATTGCTCGCCCGTCAACATGCCGAAAACGCTGCACGTCTTTTGGAGCCGCTGGGTGTAAATATAGCTTTTCTTACAGGAAATGTCAGGGCTGCTGGGCGCAAAGAGCTTGTAAAAAATCTTTCGGCGGGAACTATTGATATTGTCGTGGGGACTCACGCTCTTTTTTCAAAGGATGTAGAATACAAAAACCTTAAGCTTGTTGTAATAGACGAGCAGCACCGTTTTGGCGTAACGCAGCGTTCGTTGATAATGACAAAGGGGGATAATCCCGGTCTTTTAATGATGAGCGCTACACCTATTCCCCGCACTCTGGCGCTGACAATTTTTGGAGATATGGATGTTTCTATAATCAAGGATATGCCTCCCGGAAGAAAGCCCGTCAAAACCCATCTGGCGAAAGAATCAAACGAAGGAAAGGTTTATGATTATGTCCGTAAGGAACTGGAGCAGGGGAGGCAGGCTTATTTTGTCTACCCGTTGATTGAAGGTACAGACGGCACTGACTTAAAAGACTCGGTTTCAATGGCGGACAGGCTGGCGAAGGAAGTATTTCCAAAATACAAAGTCGCCCTTATTCACTCAAAATTGGCAGAAGACGAAAAACGGCAGACAATGGACGATTTTCGCGGGGGAAAGATAAAAATTCTTGCCGCTACCAGCGTTGTGGAAGTGGGAGTGGACGTACCTAACGCCACATGCATGGTTATTGAACATGCGGAACGGTTCGGCCTGTCCGCCCTGCATCAGTTGCGCGGGCGTGTCGGCAGGGGGCAGGATCAATCTTATTGTTTTCTTGTTTATTCCGATGAGCTGACCGAAGACGGAAAAAACCGCATGAAGGTAATGCTGGAAAACTCTGACGGGTTTGTAATTGCCGAGGAAGATTTAAAACTGCGGGGACCCGGTCTTATTACCGGGACTGAGCAGTCGGGTTATCTTGTTTTTGGAATAGCCAATCCCATCCGTGATTTTGAGGAACTGCAGCGCGCTAGAACAGATGCGTTCGCTATCCTTGAGAATGATCCGGATCTTCTGTTAGCCGATCATCGAGTTATAGCCAGAGTACTCGAAGAAGCGCCGCCATTCGGCGAAGTCGCGTTTTAAGTAAAACGCGCGCGCATCTGCGCTATAAAGTCTTCTGCCTGAACATCATTAGCTATTTCATTTTTAATTTCGTGATAGTTGATAAGTTCCCCGGGAATTTCATCAAGGAAGGGAGAAGGGGAACATTCGACTGTATTTTGCAGGCGGCGCCTTTTTTTACAGCTTGTAACATAAAGTTTTTCCCTGGCTCTTGTAATCGCCACATAAAAAAGGCGGCGTTCTTCTTCGATATTTCCGGCTTCACCCTCGTTTTCCGCGTCTTCCATGCTGCGTTCATGCGGAATTAACCCGTCTTCCACTCCCGCTATAAAGACAACCGGAAACTCAAGCCCCTTTGCCGCATGAATAGTTGAGATATTTACCTTGCCTTTATTGTCGTCTTCCCCGTCATCCCTTGTGATCAGGCTAATCCGGTTGAGCCACGGATAAAGCCCGGAGTCAAAATTGTCCGGATCATTTTCCCAGTTTTCGATCATCCTGATAAAATATTCTATATTACTATACTTCCATCTGGCTTTTTTCTCATCCTTGCCGTGTTCCAGAACAAGGTAACTCCAGTAGTCGATGTGATCAATCAGGGCGCGTACACACTGGGACAGCTTCCATGGTTTACCGGCTTCTCCTTTTCGTTCCAGCATAAGGGCGCGGAAATTTTCTATCATTTCGGAAAATTCCTCAATATCTGTCATTGTCATTTTGTCTTGAAAAAGCCCTTGCTGCCCCTGAGAACGCGCGTAATTCAATTGAGCTAACGCTTTCCAGATACTGAACCGGTTTTTTTTGGCGATTTCACTTAACGAGGCAATGACTGTTTTACCAATTCCCCTGCGAGGTGTATTGATAATTCGCAATAGACTTATATCGTCATCGGGATTGGCTATTGCCCGCATATAAGAAGTGATATCTTTGATTTCCTTGCGCTGGAAGAAACTGGTTCCTCCTGATACACGGTACGGAATGTTATCCGCCAAAAAAAACTCCTCGATATTGCGCATAATGGAGTTTGTCCGTGTCAATACGCCGAAATCATGGAATTTGTAATCTTCCATAATTATCAAGTGCCTTATTTGACCCGCTAAAAACTCCGCTTCGGCTGTTTCATTTTCAGGATAATACAACTCTACGGGCTTTCCGCCTTCCCTTGGCGACCAGAGGTTTTTTTTCTTTCTGTCTGTGTTATGCGAAATAACTCCGTTGGCGGCATCCAGAATTGTGGACGTGGAACGGTAGTTTTGCTCAAGTTTTATCTCCACCCTGTCAGGATAATCTTTCTCGAAAGAAATAATGTTTTCGTAATTCGCTCCCCGCCATGAATAAATTGACTGGTCATCGTCTCCTACTACACAGCAGTTGGCTTTTTTTCCCGGCGCCAATAATTTCATCAGCCGGTACTGGATAACGCTTGTGTCCTGAAACTCGTCCACCATGATATACCGGAACCTTTTTTGGTATTTTTCCCTTATAGCGTCATTTTTTTCCAGTAAATCAAGCGGAATCGTTAAAAGGTCGTCAAAATCAACCGCGTTGTAAATTTTCAAAGCGCTCTGGTATTCCTCGTATACCGGCTGCATATCCTCGTTATCTGACCATTGGGAAAGTCCTGTTTTAATCCTGGAAAACAACTGCCCAAGAGCGTAAAGGTCAACTTTAAAGGAGTTCATGCGACATTCCCTTAAAGATTCTTTTATAAGCGATATTTTGTCGGTTTCATCGTAAACAGAAAAGTTTTTCCTGTATCCAAGAATTTCAGATTCTTCTCTTATTAATTTAAGGCCGAAAGCGTGGAATGTGCTTACTGTAAGGCTTTGCAGTTTTTTTCCGGTTAATTCCTTTACCCTTGTTTCCATTTCACGGGCTGCTTTATTTGTAAAAGTCAGGGCAAGTATTGCGGATTGAGGAATTCCCTTTTCAAGCATGTGGGCGATACGGTATGTAATGACTCTTGTTTTACCTGAACCCGCCCCAGCGATAATAAGTACCGGCCCTTCAATTGTCTTTACCGCCTTATTCTGCGGCTCATTAAGCTCCGCTTTGATGTTTAATTTAGCCAGAATTTTCTCCCGAATTGATATATGAGAAAAATCATAAATAATTTTTTACCAAGGAAGCGATAATCTTCCCCGCTTTTCCTCTGTGGCTTAAAGCGTTTTTCTCTTCAGCCGAAAGTTCCGCCAATGTTCGATCAAACTGGGGCAAAAGAAAAACAGGATCGTATCCAAAACCGCCGTCACCTCGCATACATTTACGGCAATTGACTATTTCCCCTTCAAGGGTTTCCTGAACAATAATAAAACGGTCGTAGTTGAACAGTAAAACCATGGCGCATACAAAACGGGCGGTTCGTACTGGGTTATTTCCCAATTCTTCCAAAAGCAAAAGGTTTTTTTGTTCGCTTGTCAGTTTTTTCCCGTCTGTCTCACCGTAATAAGCCGATTGAACCCCAGGCCTTCCAGCAAGGGCGTCAACACATAAACCGGAATCGTCCGCTATTACAAAGTCATCCTTGCCGGGAAGCAGTTTTTTTAATTCCCTTGCTTTAAGCAGGGCATTGTCACAGAAAGTTACTCCTGTTTCATCTGGGTTAAACTTTAGACCTTCTTCGGCTGGGATTTTAAGGCTTGTATTTAATATAGCCCCCAGTTCCTCTTTTTTGTGAACGTTGTTAGTGGCAAACCAAATATTCATTTTTTTATTTTAGAACAATGTCCTTTCCAGTTCAAGGCGGGCTGTAATGTTTTGTGGATCAAGTTCCAGGGCATTCTCAAGGGCGCGGCGGGCCTCGCTGGATCGGGCAAGGGCGGAAAGGCATCGCGCTATATGAATCCATAACCGGGACGCCGTTTTGGGGTTTGTCACCATCGCTGCGGCAATTTCGTATTGTTCCAGAGCGCGGCCAGCGGAACGCCGCGACTCCAGAATACGCCCAAGGTTGGCGTAAATATACCACCGCTCTTTATCATCTTCAAGGGCGAGGCGCAGTATAGATTCGGCTGTGTCGATATCTCCTTCCCGGACCGCTTCAATCGCTCTGTAAACAGGAACCCAATTCCAGGCCGCGTACCTTTCATGGTTTAGGCGGTTCAACAAAATTCGCAATTCATCGAAATATTGCTGGAAAGACATCGACCACGCCGCCCACCGGTATAAATCCTCGTTCTCAAAATGGCGATCCAAAAGAAGCCACGCTTCGGCAATCTTGCGTCCGGGTTCCTGCCATTCTGTGTACCGCCTGTGTATTTCAAGGTCGATTAACGGAAAAAGGGAAGGGCTTAACTTTTCCGTACTCTCAAGCGCGTAAATCGCCTGGCTGTACGGTAGAAGACGGCTGTATCGGATAAGCCCTGCCTGTCGGCTTTCCGTGTCGGATACGCTTTCCATACTGTTAAGTTTTTCCAGAAAAAAACCCGTTTCTTCCTGGTTTAATGCGGTAACGGCAAGGTTGTACAGACCGCGTTCAGTGTGATATACCGAGATGTCCGGCGTATCTGGCGGCAGGGGAGGGGAGGGGTCTGCCAGAATTGTCCACAAAGAACGGGCGCTGTCATGAAATCCCGCCAGATACAGGGCGTCGGCCTGGCGGCTTAAAGCGGCATCATCTTCCAGCCGGGAAAACAATTCCGCCGATCTTCGTAATTCGCCAAAATCGTAATAGTACTCAGCGGCGAAACGTATAAAATCCCCAGTCGGCGGAATACGTGAATTAAGCGTGGTTTGTATATCAACGGCGGCGGAATCAATATCCTCGCGGAGAACTTTCATAATCGCCAGGTTTAATGTGATTGTTTCTGTTCCGTCAGAAATAAGGTCATCGGGTAACTGGGCGGCTTTTTCTGGACTCCCAAAGTCCCCAAGCAGGACATAAAGGCTCAGACGCAGTGTGTTAAAAGAAGTATCCGTAAGCAGCGGAAGAAAGCTGCGCAATTGTTCTTCGGTTTCTTTGTTTATGGCTGTATCCTTAACCATCGCCGCCGCGGAGAAAGCTATCAGGGGCTGTGATGCCGGATAGGCTTTCAGCGCACGCCTGATTGAATCCCGGTAATTTTCGACAGAAGGCGGAAAAACCAGAGTTAGGGCTTTACGTCTTTTAAGGACAGACAGCCAGGATTCAACGCCGATAGCCCTTCTTTCCAGCCGGTCAAGCTCCCTGTTAAGGCGTTCATATTCCCTTTCAGTACCCCTGCCTGTTCCGGCGATTAAGTCCGCTGATATATCGTACTCCCGCAGAATACGGTAAAAATCGTCCTGCCGGCGGGTTGTTCCTGAAAAGCTTCGTTCCATTAAAGTAAAAACTGTTAATAAGCCGCCGGCTGATACCATCAATATCAGTCCCGCCAGGCACGTTATGCGCGATAAGCCGCCGCCGGCGAATTTAAATCTTGTTTTTTTGCGGCGCATAATTTTGCCCCTGCAGTGTTTTTCGGATACTGTCAAGAATTCCGTTTATAAATTTGTAAGAATCGTCGGTTCCGAATTCCCTGCTGATACCAATAGCTTCGTCTATAGCGATAGAAGGCGCGATTTCACTCTGATACATCAGGGTATATACCGATATCCTTAAAATAGCGAGGTCTACACGGTTAATCCGTGAAATATCCCAATTTTGAAGATGGCTTTTAATTAAATTATCAATGTCTGTGATATTCTCTACAGTCCCGGCGATCAGTATCTTTGTAAAGACGGCTATACTTTCGTCCAGACCTTTTCTTTTATGTTCTTCCAGCCAGGCAAGAGTTAAAAGCTCGTCTACAGGCACCCGGTTTGATTCCCAGAAGTAAAGAGCCTGAAATGCCAGAATGCGGCCTTTCCGCCGGGATGCCATATTTAATTACCAGTTCAGGTTATTTTCAAATATTTGAAAAGGGTTACCCACCCTCAATTCTGTAATCAGTTCCTGAGAGGCTTGAGCCAGAATTGCCTGCTGCCTTTCCTGCAACAAGGTCTGGCCGATAAAGTCCCTTACAGTCATTCTGGTTCCAAGCTGGAAAATATCGTCCAGTTCCAGACTTTTCATTTCGTAACTTTCTGTTATCTTGATTATCTGAAAACCCGGTGTCCCCTCGATTAACCTGGAAACTTCTCCCTGCCTTAGACTGAATGCGGTATTAATAAAGTCCTGACCAACGATAGACTGGGCTTCATGGTTTCTCGGAATAAAACCTCCATCCCCAGCGACATAGCCGGAATTGGGCGCCACGCTGCGGGCGGCAATCTCATCGAACCTGGTAGGGTTTGAACCGATTTCCCTTGCCAGACGTTCAGCAAGTTCTCTGGCTCTGATTCGGGACGCTGCGTCAGGTCCGTAAGGAACCTGGATCATGGAAAAACGGACTGTCTGGGGCCGGACAAAATGCGCCCTTGCCAGTTCGTATTGTTCGGTAATTTCCGCTTCTGTAGGTACACTGATAGAACTGAGAAGATCTCCTTTTTTTGACATCAGGTATTTTTGCACAACTAGCTGTCTGCGAAGCTGCTCCCTGAAAGTATTCAGGTCCATACCGCTTTCAGCCAGTACCGCCTGGTTAAATTCCGCATCAGTCGGTTGTCTTCCTATCTGTTGAGTCATGGCGCCCCTAAGCTGCTGGATCTGCTGGTTTAGCTCGTTTTCGGAAACCGTGATCCTGTCCCGCTCCGCAGCCTGTAAAGCAAGCCGTTCATTGATAATGACATCCAGCACCTCAAGCCGTTCATCCCGCGTCAAAGTCCGTCTGGCGGCGGCTTCCATGCGTGTAATCTCGGTACGAAGCTGCCCGACTGTTATCGGCTCACTTCTGGTCAGGTTAACAATAGCCGCCGGCTGCAACCCAGTCTGGGAAAAGCCGGAAACAACGATTAAAGTGATTAAAACAATAAAAAATAATACCCGTTTCATAACATTCCTTTTGTTAAAATATATCACAAACTAAAACATATCGCAATCTATATCTAGAACAAATAGAGTGGGGAAAGGTTAATTTTGGGAACTAGGGAACGGGGTATACAGATAGTAGAGTGCTCTCTGCCCCTGCTATTTATCCCAGCACGGCCCTTATCCGTCTTACTCCCGCTGACGAGGACTGTTCTTTCTGAATGTTGAATTTCCCCAAAATTCCGGTTTTTTCCACATGGGGGCCTCCGCAGACTTCTCTGGTGAAGTTGTCCGCAGCCGATTGCCCGATTGTGTATACTTTTACCAGCGACTCATATTTTTCCCCGAATAAGGCTATCGCTCCTGACGCTTTCGCCTCGTCAAGGCTCATTGTTTCCATGAAAACCGGCAAGTCCTTCTCAATCTGCTCGTTCACGATTTCCTCGACTTTTTTTATCTGTTCCACGGTCATTGGAGTGTCGTGGGAAAAGTCGAACCGCAGGCGTTCCGCCGTGATATTACTGCCTTTTTGGGCAACCTGCTCCCCAAGGACTGTTTTAAGGGCTTTGTGCAAAAGGTGGGTAGCGGTGTGGTATTTAACAGCCATCTCTCCCTGATCGCCAAGACCGCCCTTGAAAGAACCGGCCTGGGAACGGGAAAGTTCCTGGTGTTTCTTAAAAGCCTCGTCAAATTCCTGGCGGTTGACCTTCATTCCCTGTTCCGCCGCGAGTTCCTCGGTTAATTCTATGGGGAAACCGTAAGTATCGTAAAGTTTAAAGGCAAGCCGTCCCGACATGATTTTTCGGGGGTCTTTAAGCAGATTTGGAAGGAGTTTTTCAAACTCATGCTCGCCCTTTTGCAGGGTTTCCATGAATTTAGCTTCTTCTTTATCAAGTTCTCCTATTATAAAGTTGTAGTTTTCTTCAAGTTCTGGATAAGGCCCTTTAAAACGTTCCACTACAACGGCGGCTATGGGGGAAAGGATGGATTTTCCCCCTCCTGACAGCTTGCGCCCATGCCGCACGGCTCGGCGGATAAGGCGGCGCAGTACATATCCTGCCCCCACATTTGAGGGGGAAACAGCCTTGGGATCTCCCAGAATAAAGGCAGCAGACCGTACATGGTCGGCGATTATTCGTACGGAAAAGTCCTTTTCTTCTGTCTCTCCGTACTTGCAAAGGTAAGCCGCTTCGATAGCCTTTATGATTGGCTCAAAAATTTCAGTATCGTAAACCGATTTTTTCCCGTTAAGTACGGTAACAGTGCGTTCTATGCCCATGCCTGTGTCCACGCACTTGCGATCCATCGGTTCGTATTTGCCGGAGGCGTTTTTGTTGTACTGCATGAATACGTCGTTCCAGATTTCAAGCCACTTACCGCAGGGACAGCCTGGTTTGCAGTCAGGGCAGCACGGTTCTTTTCCCATATAGTAAAACATTTCGGTATCGGGACCGCATGGACCGGTGGTTCCAGCGGGTCCCCACCAGTTATCTTCCCTTGGCAGGTACGCTATACGGTTAATCCCCAATTTTTTCCAGATTTCCACTGATTCCTCATCGCGGGGGATATTTTCCTCGCCTTCAAAAACCGTAACCGCCAGTTTCTCAATCGGAATATTGAGCCATTTGGGCGAAGTAAGGAATTCAAAGCTCATTTGTATGGCTTCTTCTTTAAAATAATCCCCAAGCGACCAGTTCCCGAGCATTTCAAAAAAAGTAAGGTGGCTTTCATCGCCTACGGAGTCGATGTCGCCTGTACGTATACATTTTTGGTAATTTACAAGCCTTTTGCCAGCCGGATGTTCCTCTCCCAAAAGATAGGGAACCAGCGGGTGCATTCCGGCTGTGGTAAAAAGCACGGTAGGGTCATTTTCGGGCAAAAGCGACTTGCCCTGTACCTGGGCATGTCCCTTTGAAACAAAGAATTCTATGTATTTTTTACGAAGTTCATTGGCTGTCATATGTCTATGGTAGCAGAAATGTAATAGACAGGGAATACTTGGCAGATGGCGGCAGGGGATAAAATATTGACACTATGATTGACCACTATTCCCAAATTCTTTAGAATTAGACAATTGAGGAAATTGCAAAACTTTAGTTTTGTAATTTCTTTCTAATTAAATACCAATGAAGAAAGAGGTCAAAACATGCCAGTAAAGAAAACAAGTAAAGAAGCCGTAAAAAAACCCGTAAAAACAGAAGAAAAACCAGTTAAGTCAAAAAAACCTGTAGAAACAAAAAAGGAACAATCAGAAGCTGAATTAAGCTGCTCATTTTGCGACCAAAAAGCAAGTTCTGCAAAAAGATTAATAGCAGGCCCGAATCAAATAAATATTTGCGATGAATGTGTTGGGGTTTCCATGAGAATATTGGGCGAAGAAAGCGGGGGGTATTTTTGCCCTCTATTTTCATTAAAAACCAATCGTTTAATGTCAAGTTTAGGTTCAGAGTTAAACCGTTCTCCTGCCCAAAGAACAAGAACCAAGTATGAAGTTTTGTATCTTGCCCCTAATAACCCACTTTCAGAAAAAATATATAACACTCATGTTTTACCCATAGCAGAAAAACAAAAAATAAAAGTCAAACATTTTTCAGAAATTCTTAATTCAAAACTGTCTTTTAATAAAGAACTTTTGGACATTTACAACGCTTCCTTAGTTATAGCAGATATACACGGACAAGACCCTAACATAATGTACTTTTTAGGAATGTTAAAACTAATAGGCAAACCGCTTATCATGCTTGCCCAGAAACCAGAGGATTTACCCGAAGGTTTAGAAAGCGAAAAAACAATTTTTTATAAAAATGCGGAAAAATCTCTGTCCGATATTACATCTCAAATACAGCCTGTTTTTCTGGCCATAAAAAAAATTAAAAAGCTGACAAAAAGTTCAGGCAGAAAAAAACAACCAAAATGATAACTATAGTGAGGCTCTTGCAAAACTAACCGAGTTTTGCAAGAGGCTTGAGTTGTTCGGAAATCTCAGTTTCCGAAGGCATCACCACAAACCGGCACCGCCGATTTTTAAAACTTCAACGCTGTAACCAGAACTATATATGCTAAATGCCGAATTGGTTAACGCGGCTCTGGCAACGGCTTCAAGATAAAAAAGTTCCAATGCATCTTCCCAAGTCCCTTCATCTACTTCTGTATTTGCAGAAGCATAGTATTGGCTCATGGTTTTGCCGTCAATTATTTCAGGCCTAAAATACACCCTTCCGTCTGCGTAACTATCCTCTTCTGGACCTGTTTTAAACGAGTATGTTCCTGTTCCAATAGAAGACTCTTCATCATCACCATCCCCGTAATAATATCTTGTAAATGTGTATTCAGCGGCTGTAAAAGTATACTCACCCCACGACATCATAGAAGACCATTCAAAGGTTTTCCCGTTTAGTTCATTAGCGCCAACACTGACAGGCAATGCTTTCTGTATAAGCAGCATGGCATCGCTGGTGATGGTATAGTGCAATGTTGTGTCAAACGGAGTTACATCTTCCAGTGTTGTATCATTATTATCCCACTCATAATTAGATTCCTTTGTTGTTGTAAGCGTTATGGTGTTAGCCCCTTCATTAACCGTGTATGTACCGGAAGCTATGGCTACCGAGTCTTCAAGCCCGCCAGACCAAGGTATGGTAAAAGTTATGAATGTTTCATCGCTGGCAAAAACGGTTCTGTAAGACGTACCATTATACCATGTTTTACCGGCTATCTCGTTTGTAGGGGTGCTGCCGATTGCTGCGATTATAATGACATAATCGTTAGCCTCATAGTTGTTATAGACTAATACAAAAGAATCTTTTGTATATAGAACAGTACCTTCTTCATCGGTGCCTGTAGCAGGGGCACGGTCTCCCCACCCTTCGCTTTCCAGCCAGGTATCAATGGTGCGGCCAGAAGAAGCCCAAGTTAAGAGCATTACAAGATCATCGTCTTCGTCAACTACCCATGAAATACTTGATGCTTCTTGTGGTTGAGTTGCTGGCAGCGCATATTCTGACAATATACTGCTGTAAGGCCAGCCCATTTCGTCAGCAGCAGCGTCGGTTGCGGCGAATTGATACGAAAGGGTAACTGTCGAGCCTGTGTTGTTGGCAATTGTCGCGGCATTGCCGTTGATGGTTGCGGCAGCAAGATCGGTAAAGGTATAGCCGGTATTTGCCGTCAACGTAACTGTGGCGGTGTATTGTGTATCTCCCTTAAATGGATTATCGTTCGGATTCCATAAAACCGTACCGGCGGAGAAGTTGCCGCTGCCGGTTGCCGCGGTGTTTGGCGCATTGCCTGTCTGCGGGGCTGTTACGGTGATACCAACACTGGTAATGGGCGTATCTTCCAGAAAGTCACACCCGGCAAATCCGATAGCGAATACCGCAACAATAGCTATAAGCCCGAATAGTTTTAACTTGTTTTTCATTTTTATCCTCCTAATGCTGATTATTTTAAAATACGGTTCGTACCAGAAGCGTACCAAAACAGTACCAGAAGCGTACCAGAACCGTACCAAAGGTGTACCAACAGGAGACTTCTAACATTTTCACTCGTATATTTAGATCAGGCGTTTTTTAAATCCATTGGTATATGCGCTGATACTGTGTTTTTTGCCCTCTTTTGCGGTATAATATAAATAACTCAGTTAAAATCAAGGATAAATACGATTATGAATAGAAACAGGTACAGTAAACCGGCAAAAATAATTCTATACGTGGTTTTTTTGACATTGGCAGGATGCAGCCACACAAATTCGCTGGCTGTTAATACTGCGGACGAGGATATACACAATACTGCTGATACAGATGTTATTCTTCAGATACAGCCGCCCGACCCTGTAATGGTCTATTATGAAGGACAGGTACGCCACATTTTTTTTCATCCGCTTGTTGCCTGGCCGGAAATTGCTTTTACAGGCAGTATGAAAGAACATATGATGGAATGGTTTGTTACAGCGGATGAATACAAAAAAATATTATTTGAATTATACATGGCGGACTATGTACTGGTACATATTGATGAACTTTATGATGTAACCTATTCGGACGGCGTCAGGACAGTGACCGGTAAAAAAGCGCTGGTTCCCGAAGGAAAAAAACCTATAGTTTTGAGTATTGACGATTTAAGTTATCACAAATATATGAAGGAAAACGGGGTTGTTCATAGGCTTGTATTTGATGAAAACGGCGAAATCGCGGCCTGGACAGACAATGGAAACGGCGGTGAAATATCTTACGACCTTGATGTCGTAACAGTGCTGGAAGATTTTATCAGAAAACACCCGGACTTTTCCATACGCGGGGCAAGAGGCATTATCGCGCTTACAGGATATGAAGGCGTGTTAGGGTATAATACACACGAATTGGACGCTCCCGGATATCAGGAAGAAGTAGAAAAAGCGATTGCTGTTGTAAATAAATTAAAAGAACTGGGATGGCGTTTTGCTTCGCATAGTTGGGGACACCCAAATTTACCAACTGTATCCATGACACGGTTTATGAGCGATACAAACCGCTGGGACATAGAAGTACGCCCTATCGTAGGCGATACCAACCTTTTCATATATCCATTTGGCGCGAGGCTGGAAACTCAGGAAAATAGACATAGTGTGTTACGGGAAAGGGATTTTTATATATTTTTTGGCGTTGGCGGTGGTTACGGATATAGTCAATTTCCGGGATTTATAAATATTAACCGCAGAAACATAGATGGTTTCTATTTCAGAGAATACAGGAACCGCCAATATCCCGAAAAGCTGTTTGATTTTGAAAAAGTAATAGATAAAGAATCGCGTGGAATAAGATAAAACCTTTGTTCAGGTCTTTTTCCAAAAGCCGTTTTCCACAAGAAATTTTCTGCTAAGGGCGAGGCTTTCAAACGGGTCAACAAGAAAATCGGCATCCTGCTCAATTACCGCGTAGGGGATGCCGTATTGCCAGCAACGGGAAAATATGGCATTCCAGTCAAGGTTGCCCTGGCCGATTTCGGCATATTGCCGCTGCCGCCCTACAACGCGGTAATCTTTTAAATGAAGAATTCTTATTCTGCTTTTTAGCTTGTCAATGTAATCGCAGGGATTTGCTCCTCCTGCCTGTACCCAGAAAACATCAAGGGTGAACTCCAGCTTGGGACATTCCTGAATCATTCTGTCTATGGCGCATACACCATTGAATTTCTGAAACTCCAGTTCGTGGTTGTGATACCCAAAGCCAAGGCCGGCTTTTTCTGTCTGATCGCATACTTCGTTGATTTTTTTTATAAAATCGGTGTAACCCTCGCAGGTATTCGGGTAACTGTTCGGTATTATGCCGATACCAACCTGAGAGCAGCCAAGTTTTTTATGCTCATCAATTAATTTATCAAGTTCCACAGTGTCCGAGACGCGTTCCCAGGGGGAATGAGTTCCGCAGGCTTCAATCCCGTTGTCCTTGAGCATACCCGCGAGCGCATCGACATCGCATGGACCAATGCCGGAAATTTGAACCATGTCAAACCCCAAATCCCTTATCCGTTTTAATGAGGAATTGATCTCCTGCGGAGTTTTCAAATATTTGCGTACTGTGTAAAGCTGAACGCCGATTCTCATTTATTTCTCCTTTTATTTAGCTCCGCCAGAAACAAATCTTCGTCAAACGGTATTTCGATTGTTTTTCCCAGCCAGCTTGAAAGGTGCATCGCGTTTGATAATGAAAGAGCGTTAATACCTTCCTGTCCTTTCGCTACAAGCGGTTCGCCCCTTAATATATGTTCAGCGAAAGATCGCATAACTCCGGTGTGCTGGGGATTGTCATCTTCTATTTCGGGTTTTTCTACAGTACATTCGGGAGCGGCGTAACAGTCTTTTGATGTTTTACAGAATTCCCTCTGATTGGCAGCCAGTCTGTAAACAGTTAAATCGCTGCCGCTGTCGTTTACGATTTTTCCGTTTTCCATACATATCTCGAACCGGTTTGTTCCTGGAGTTTCCCCGGTGCTGGTAATGAATGTTCCGGTCGCGCCGTTAGGATATTCAAAGTAGGCTGTAACGTCATCTTCAACTTCGATATTGTGCCATTTGCCTTCATGACAAAACGCCCGTACACGGCTGGGCATTCCGCAGATCCACTGAAACATATCAAGCTGATGCGGGCTTTGATTAAGCAGAACTCCTCCGCCTTCACCATCCCAAGTCCCTCTCCAGCCGCCGGATGTATAGTAGGCTTCCGTGCGAAACCAGTCGGTGATAATCCAGCTTGTCCGCATAATAGCGCCCAGACTTCCGCCTGTAACAAGTTCGCGCATTTTTTTGTAACGGCTGTTTGTCCGCTGATTAAACATCATGGCGAAAACTTTCCCGCTTTTTTCTGCGGCCTCGTGCATTTCACGGACTTTTTTGGTATAAACGCCCCCCGGTTTTTCGCATAAAACATGAAGCCCCGCGTTGAATGCTTCTATAGAAAGATCCGGATGCCCATAATGAGGAACCGCTATAAGCACCGCGTCAACTTTCGCCTTGTTGATAAGCTCGCTTCCGTCCTTATAAACGGGAAAATCCGCCCCAAGAAATTGAGAAGCCCATTCACGCTGCTGTGGTAAGATATCGGCTGCCGCCGAAAGCTCAATATCCGGTGTTTGCCCGTCCGCTATGATTTTAATGTGATGGATACCGATATTGCCAATACCGATAATCCCAAGCCGTACTTTAGTCATATTGGACTATAACATGTCTGTGAAGGCATGACAAGGGCAGGATAATTTAATATAATAATATTAATGAAAGGCAGAGGCAGCGTATACGGCGAGACATCAGTTTACGCCTTTTTTAAATCATTTTTTGTTCCATCCCTGCGTCCGGCTTTTTTTAAATGTATTTTTTCAATTTTTTATAATTTTTTCTTTCGCCAGCATCTCGCGGCTTTCCTGCCCGGCAGGATTCCGGTAAGCAATGTTGATCATCCCCTGGATAAAAAAATCCCCTTTGTTCCCTCCTGGGTTACGATTTACCTTGATTTTGTGCATTATTGGATACGGATGCTTTCATTTCTGCTTCGCCGTTACGGGCGCGGGGCCTATGCCCCAGTAAGGAATTTTATTCTGTCAATGGGCAAGTTGTATGCCTTTGCCGCGCAGGTTTACGGTAAAAATCTTTCTACTACAAAACGCCCGTTTTACATTGCCCGCCCGCGTTTTTTCGTGATTCATCTTTTAGACCCGCACCTGATGTGTATTCCAAGCCTGCATGTAATGGTTGTTATCCATACATATACAATGCTTGCCGCCATTGCCAGAGAAAAGGGAGATTACGAAAAATTAAAAGAACAGATAGAGGAGATGAAGCAGGGCGCTCTTGCTATAACCTCGGCCATTCTTTTTGTAAAGCAGCACAGCGTTAATTGTATTCCCGCAGCGTTATACGCCATGACCTGTTACAGCCCCGATCTTTTCCCTGTAGAAGAAGCCGCCGCTTTCACAGAAAGGCTTTTTTCCCCTGCGCCCGCCGCCAATGACTGCCAAAACAGCCGTGTTCACCCTTCGGCATCACCTTTGACAAAACTGCCCCAAGCCGACGTAGCGGAAATAAAAAGCCATATACTCAATCTTTACAAACATTTCCTTTGTGAAAAAGCCAATGCCGCCTGTTGGGATGAACCCCTTCTTAAATTTCTTGGGTCTTTAAATTAGACATATCAAAGATTGCGTGGTATTATTAGGATATCGAGAATTAAGGAGTATTAAATGAAAAACAAGAAATTTCTCTGGTTCTTTTTAATGGCGGCTTTGGTATTTTTTGGTTGTAATGAAGATGATGAATTTGATCCCCCGCCTGAATTTGATGATGATATTATCCTGCATACCAAGTGGCCTTTCCCCGTGGGCGTAGCCGTTCCTGGCGCCGCTACCAACAATGCCCCCAATAATCCTAACAACAATGCCCTTCTTCCAGGCAGCCGCCAGCATGAATTGCTCAAGCATTTTAATGTGGTAGTTGCGGAAAATGAAATGAAGCCCGACCAAATAATGCCCACTAATTCCGGCGGCGCTTACCGCTGGACAAACGCCGATGCGCTGGTAACTTACGCGGAAGCAAATGACAAAAGAATCCGCGGCCATGTGCTTATCTGGCATGATCAAACTCCGGAATGGTTTTTTAGAGGCAGCGGCGTTTCAGGACGGGCAACCAAGGAGCAGCTTTATGAACGCATGGAAAACCATATAAGAATAGTATTTGAACAATACGGCGGCAGGATTGATACCTGGGATGTGGTAAACGAAGTTGTTGATCACGCTATTACTACTGATGGCGGGGCGCGTTCCGATTCCATGTATACCCTAATTATGGAAGATTCAGGGCTTACAGGTATAGACCGTTATGAATATGTAATAAAAGCCTTTGAATTAGCGCGAAAATACGCCGATGAGAACGGCGGCGAGAACGTTAAGCTTTATTTGACCGATTTTGGAATTGAAAGAAGATTCCCCGGTACCTCCAGAAGCAAAATAGATGTTTTTGAAGAATTAGTAGAATACTTGATTGAAAATAACGCGCCTATTGACGGCGTTGGTTTCCAGGGGCATTTCAGGCTTTATGATCATCCTGTTGATGAAATTGCTACCGGAATTGACAGATTCTCCAGCATAAAAAGAAAAGACGGGAAAAATCTGATGGTGCAGGTTTGCGAACTTGATTTTTCAGTTTTCAGCGGGGCAAGGGGTGAAGGTGATAATACGAGAATTTCCGGCAGTTTACTTAATACACGGTTAAAAGATCTCGCGGATACTTACCGTGAATTCTTTGATATGTTTGAGCAAAAGTACAATGAAGAAAAGCTCGACATGGTACTTATTTGGGGTTTGGCTGACGGCCATAGCTGGCTGAACAACCATCCCGTTTCGGGAAGAATAGATCATCCCCTGTTGTTTAACAGGAATTACAAAGCGAAAGAAGCGTATTTAAGGCTGGTTCAGGACCGTTAAAGATTTACTTTCGATCCCCATCCGTAGTTTCTCATAAATGATTCGCTGAACCGCTTCTCTCAGTCTTTCTCTGGAAAGCCGTCCGTCTTCCAGAGCAGAAAGAATTTCCCGGTGGGTTCGCCGTAAGTCCTGCGGCCAAACAAGAACTATGTCCGATCCTGCGGCGATGGAAGTTACTGCCAACTCCTCGGGGTTTTGCCCGCCGGCGGCTGCCATTCTAAAATCATCGCTGATAATTATGCCGGCAAAACCCAATTCCCCCCTAAGCCAGTCTTCCATTACTGCCGCTGAAAGGCTTGCTATCACATTGTCTATTGCCGGAACCGCTGTATGGGCAGCCATTACCGCCCTTATTCCATCGCCGACAAGCGCCGCGAACGGGTAGGCAAGCTCGTCAATGGCGGCTCTGTCTCCCTTAATTACCGAAAGAGAGTAGTGCGGGTCAGGACCGGCGCTGCCGGGAAAATGTTTGACAACGCATAAAACCCCCGCCTGTTCCATCCCCCGAATAAAGGCGGCGGCGGCCTGGGCTGTGAAAACCGGATCCGGCCCGTAGGAACGGCTTGCCAAAAATTCACGATTGTCATCGTTCAGATGTTCCGCCACAGGCGCGAAGTTTAAATTAAATCCCAGATCAAAAATTTCGCTTCCCGCCCTTAAACTGTCTTCTTCGATTTTTTCAAGAGCCGCCTGTTTGCCTTCCGCCAGAGCAAGTTCCCAATAGACGGAGGCGGCGGGCAGGGTAGCCACGCCTCGCTGGAAACGGTTTACAGTTCCGCCTTCATGGTCAACGGCTATAAAGGGGGCAATACCGGATTCTTCACGGACAAGGGAGACTGTTTCATCCAGCAGGTTACGAATCTCGTCATTTGGGGTATTAAGGTTAACCCTGAAAAACATAACTCCGCCTGGCGGATATTCCCCAAGCAGGGCTATAATGTGAGGCGGAAGAGTTCCCCTGCCGTCAATCCCGCAGATAAATACCTGCGCGGCAAGAAGGCGGTCATCCAGCGAAGAAACAATTTCCGCCGCTTGTATCTGGAGCGGGTCAGGCGCAGCCACAACGATTTCCTCGATTATTTCGTTAACCACCTCTGACGATTGGTTAACGTTCCAGCGCCTCGTACAGGAAGACAACGGGAGGATTAGTAAAAATAACCACACAAAGGCGCAAAGGCGCGAAGTTGTATGTAAATTCATAGTATTATTTTTTAAGTTAACGTTCAGATTTTTTCTCAAAGTGGGAAAATTCCATATTAAAGGTTGCTCGGCCTTGGGAAACACTGCGCAGGCTGGTCATAAAGCCAAACATTTTTTCCATGGGGGCCTGTGTCTTTATCTCATCTATATCGGCTTTTGAGTTCATGCTGAGAATTTGGCCTCCACGCTGGGTTACAAGGCTCATGACCTCGCCGACAAATTCGTGGGGGCAGACAAGGTCTACAGCCATTATCGGCTCAAGCAGGATGGGGTTTGCGGTGCGGCAGGCTTCGTCAAAAGCCATGCTGGCGCATGCTTCAAAGGCGAATCCTGTACCGGTAAGTTCTGAATACTGAATGTCTATAACGGTAGCCGTTATGTCAATGCAAGGGTAACCCATCATTATACCGGAAGCGAGCGCGCCGTTTACGCCTCGCTCTATTGCCTCAAAAATTTCGGCGGGAATCTCGTTTCTGCCGGTTCCCGCTTTAACGGCGCAGATATACTTGTTGCCGCTGCCGCGTTGAGCCGGCTCTACCCGTAAGGTTATACCGGCGGCGTTTTCTTTTCCGGCTATTGTTTTTGTAAAAAATTCACTGCGCTCATTTGCCTTATTAATTGATTCGCGGTATGTTACCTGCGGGTTCCCAACTTTTGCGCTCAGCTTGTAGTCTTTGAGTATGCGCGTAACAAGCACATCAAGATGAAGCTCTCCCATGCCGGAAATGATTAACTGCCCGGTTTCCTCGTTTTCCCTGATGGAAAAGGTGGGGTCTTCTTTTGAGAGAATCGCGAGTATGTCCTTTAGTTTATCCTGATCGGATATTGTTTTCGGCTCTATGGAAATGGAAATGACCGGTTCGGGAAACTGCATTCTTTCCAGCAAGACTGGCCAGCCTTCGCTGCTAATGGTATCTCCAGTCTGCGCCAGTTTCATACCGATAATAACGCCAATATCTCCAGCGGCAAGGCTGTCCATTGGATCAGACTTGTTGGAATGCATCCGCAGGATTCTGTTTACCCGCTCTCGTTTTTTCTTTCCTACATTATATACAGAGCTTCCGCTGGAAAATACGCCGGAGTACATTCTTACATAACAGAGGCTTCCGGCTTCACGGTCGTTTTGAATCTTGAATACAAGGCCAATCGGCTGACCTTTTTGGTCGCATGGAATTTGTATATCTTCTTCTTTTTTTACATGATGCCCAATGGCGATGACGGCTTCATCGGGTGCTGGCAGATAATGTACAATGGCGTCAATCAGAGGCTGTACGCCCATATTGCGTTTTGAAGATCCTGTAAACATCGGGAGTAATTCACGTTTAATAACAGCTTTGCGAAGTTCGGCGCGTATAAGGTCGGCGTCCAATTCTTCTCCGGCAAGATATTTTTCCGTAACAATATCAGAAACGCCGGACAGGGCGTCTATCAATTTTTCCCGCCAGTTTCTCGCCTCAGCCTCACGTTCCGGCGATATAATGCGGGTACTCATTACGCCTTCTTTATCCCAGTGAATTTCCTTCATCTCGATAAGATCGATAACGCCTTGGAATGAGCTTTCTTTTCCGATTGGAAGCTGCAGGGCAACTGTATTTATTTTTAGTTTGTTTTTTACATCTTCCAGAACAAAGTAAAAATCCGCTCCTATGCGGTCCATTTTGTTTACATAGCCGACACAGGGTACATTGTAGCGGCTTGCCTGCCGCCATACGGTTTCGGTCTGAGGTTCCACACCGCGCACTGCGTCAAAGATAGCGATTGCTCCATCCAGCACCCGCAGCGAACGTTCAACCTCGGCAGTAAAATCCACATGCCCGGGGGTATCGATTATATTTATTTGGTATTTATTCCAGTAAGTTGTGGTTGCCGCGCTTTGGATTGTAATACCGCGTTCCTGTTCCTGTTCCATCCAGTCCATTATAGCTTCGCCGTCATCTACCTCTCCTATACGGTGGCTTTTTCCGGTATAAAAGAGGATTCTTTCGGTTGTGGTTGTCTTACCGGCATCAATATGAGCCATGATACCGATATTTCGCATATTACTTAGCATTGTTCAATCTTAGATAAATTGGAAAAAAAAATCAATGAGTGAGAAATGGTAACAACACTTCAGTTTTTATATTTGTCGGCAAGGGTATTTTCCAGAACTTCTACTATTACATGTCGAATCTCTTTAATTATGTCTTTGTGCAGCCTCTCCATGGCGTTTTCAGGAGAAGGAGGCGCTGAAAATAGTTCGTAGGCTTTTATACCAAGGGCTTTGGCTATTTTTTCCAATACTTCGGGGGTTGGAAATTGCCGGGAAAGTTCAATCATAGCAATATATTGGGTTGATATTCCAGCTTTTTCTGCCAGTTTAGATTGGGAGATACCGCATTTACGTCGTTGGGCCTTCAGGTTATTTGCCAAAATCTCCCTAAGGCTGCTCGAATTTTCATTCACTTGCAATAAGGTTATTACAATGCGGGCTATTGACAATCAATTATACATTGATTATAATTGGTTTTGCGTTGATTATTTTGCTGGAAAATATCTGGAATTGGTAGAACCTTACAATAATGGGTGTTTTCGCTATGAAAAAATTAATGCTTATAACTCTTTACGGGAGTATTTTTCTTCCTTGCGCACTGCAACGGAAGCAGGTGAAGAAACACAGATTTGCTCGCTATGCGGAGAAGCCGGTATAAAACGTCCTGTTCCTGCGACACCGGCGGTTATCAGTTCTGTTACCATTAACATCAGCGCTCCTGTGAATGGCGGAACACCGGTTACAACGGCTGTTACAAACAACACCGGCTGGAATACCATTTCTTCTGCCGTAGGATCTGTCGGCATGGGTACCAATTACAATGCCAATTCTTCGTTTACCCCGAACGGCAACATTACCTTGTACGCCAATTTGGGCGGTTTTTTGCTCGCTGTTACAAGTTTTGTAAAAAACCCGCTATACTTTATTGAAAATATATAAAGATTATAATTGGAAAGAGGAGGATAAAAAATGGAAAAAAGATTAAGAAGGGCAGTTGAGACAATGGAGTCTATGATGCTATTGGGTCAGTTAATTCAGCAACAGGATCATCATCTATTCTTATTAATACAGAGCCTTCAGAATTAAAATCATTATTTGTGAACCTGATTCTATTACCATCGTTGAAAACAACACTGCTGCAAAATGCCCGGAAAACAGAAAAAATTCCATACTACGCCACATGCCTATAGCAAGCCATGTGGGGCCGTCAATATTTTCAACCGGAAGATATACGCCTACTATTTCAAAATCAATATCCATAATTTGTGCAAAGGTATTGTTTACAATTATGAGTGTTAATAAAAATAAAACTGATTTTTTCTTCGTCATTTTTTATCCAAATATAATAATTGATTATATCCTGTATCGTTTCTGGCCATTAATACACCCAGTACTAATGTGTCATTGGTTATAAAGTACAACAAATTATCATCAACTATATAGACACTACTGATACTACTAAGATAATTTGTTATTCCATCAATTTTTATGAAAGGATCGTTTATTTCATAAGTTGTAATATTTTTTTCTTTTAGATTACCGTCTTCATCATACTCAATAATATTTGCAACATCATTATTAAACTCAAATTCATACCGTATATTGTTAAATTCTAGATTCCAATTTCCCATTAGGTGTTTTCCAACCTTCTTCATGTTGCGTTCTGTTTTTTTTGTAAATATTTCTAAGTATCTATCTTGTAAAAATAATTTGTTTTTACTTACAGAGTAATTAAAATATGAATTCCTAAAAAAATAATTGTTTTTATCGGGATTCTTAATAAAAATAATATTATCTATAACTTTGTATCCCCGGATAACTTCTTCATAAGGATGATCTCCAAAGTGATATGTTCTAAGTTTTACTTCGTCTTTTGAAAAAGTAAGTTCTCTTAAATGTTGATAAGGTTCAAAGTTAACCCATGTTCCCAACAGTTTGCTGTCATAGGTTTTGGAACAGCCTAGTAGTAAGATAACCAATAGAATGTTAATTAATGTGATTCTTTTCATTTTGATTCTCCTTCATTCAATTTATTTTTTATAAACATCCATCGTAAATGGTATTATTATTAATACATAAATAATACAACAATAAAATATTGAAATCAATGCCAAAGCTAAGTTTGGTCCTATCGCGGTCTTGTCTTCAAGATTTATAAGCACATTTAAAATTCCAATAATTACTGATATAGCTCCTGTAATCCAAAGTATTTTGTTATACATTTCAAAAAAACGAAAGGCTTTTTTTAATGTTTCTTTATTGGGATATTCTGTTGACTGAACCGAAAATGCCAAAACCATTTCCTTAAAACCAAATAATATACTTACAAAAAGAAATGGTACTATTCCAACAATTATTAAACTGGGTATATCAAGTAAATTTAATAAATTTCCCCCTGCCATTAAAACTGTAAAAATAATACCCGCAAAAAATATTATGAACGAAAACCAATATCTAAAATTAAATTTTTTATGCGACCTTTTGTATATAAACGTAGTTAAAATAAAGCTCAACAAAAAACTAAAAATAATTCCTTTTTCGATTAAAGATTCTGTTGCCATTTTAAGTAAACCGATAATCGTCGCAT
>Ga0099364_10002234_pt1 | contig 30995 bp, 27 predicted proteins | sample TergutTh196P3_FD_73070 | JGI IMG/M metagenome (GOLD analysis project Ga0099364, IMG submission 73070) | Microcerotermes parvus P3 segment gut microbial communities from Pointe-Noire, Republic of the Congo - Th196 P3 | ecosystem: Host-associated > Arthropoda: Insects > Digestive system > Gut ... | reverse complement strand
CATTCTTTACAATGGCGGTAGAACCGCAGTAAAAGCATTTTTTTGTTCATATATTTTAAAAGGCGGCAAATATATGAAATTTAATCGTTTAAATGGAGTTTCATCACCACTTTTGACTATTAAGCCAATTTTTGGAAGATTTGGAATTGATTTGGGAGCTTCGGCATTGGATACCTAAGCCTTAATGGTAAAATTATACATTACATCATAAACCGATACAAAAGATTTTTAAACCTTGTCTTCTCAATATAGTGGTTCACAAAAAGTTTTATTTACAACCCTGTCCCTCATTAAGACTTTATCTTTAAAATTACGTGAAATATTACTGACAATATCACTATAATTATTCTCTGTATCACTTTTTTTATGAAAAAACGGCTTAATAGAAGCACAGTTTTCATGTTCAAACATGGCCTTTAAAAGTGTTTTATCAGAAGTCCCACAAGAATGCCCCATAATAAATATTTGATAAGGAGCTATTTCAAGAAAGCTAATTAGTTTTCTATAATTATCAGTATCTGAATAACGTATTGATTTTATATTCTGAAGATATTTATTATCATTTAATTTTTCTAATTGATGATAATCGTCATCTGATTCATCTCCATACCCAAAAATCATAGAATTATTTTCCTTATTAATTTCACCATGTATATGAATGGTTTCAACTATGGACGAAGGTTTAATGTATTTTTCTTCAGTGTGAGTATAGTTAAAACTTAGAAATAAAAGATTATCAGGTGCTAAAAAATAATCGGGGATACCTCCTTTTTCTATTTCATGTTTAAGAATATGTTTTGGCAAGTCTAATTTACTAAAATCAACAATATGTTTCTTATTAAAGCCAAAATTGTCATAAACTTTAATATATTCATCGTAAGCAAGTTCAAAAATCTCCTTTTCTCGAAGGGATGCCATTTTAATGGCTACATCATTTACAAAAACATCAATAAAAGGAAGGGACATATCTCTTAATTGAAATCTGGAGAAAATGTTTTTTCTTATTTGAGGAATTGCAACATCAGTGGAATGGTCTTGTTCTATTTTAGTTAAATATTTTTCAAGAGATTTTCTTATTGATTCCAGATTATTATTAAGGGTTTCTATAGACAATCTTAAGTAGTCACGACGACGAGGCTTATTAAATGATGTAAGCTGTTTATAATATTCATTTTCAACATCTACCCATTGTTTAAGCCCTATTTCTTCGCTAATATGTCCAAGAAATCTATTATTTGAGAAATCAATTGCAATATTTAAATATCCATTTCGTGTTATTAGTTTGGAATCATTAAGTATTTCTATACGTCTTACAAACTCTTGATAAGAATCCACAGACTGTAAATCTATGACATCTCTAAAAGAAGTAGGGATATTCGCTTTTACTTCTAAATCCTCATTCTTGAATGATTGATACGCATTTGAGGTGTTTTCTGTCACCCCTTTGTAATAATTATTGAGAAAATCCACATAACTGGTTGGCATTCCATGAGCCTTATCGAAACCATTCCCAATAAGTATAATTCTATTCATAGTATTAATTTTAAAGTAAAAAAGGGAGTTTTATTCCTAATGATAATTTTTAAATGCAAATTAAGGTGTTAGTTACTATTCTTCGCTAACACCTTAAACCATAGATATTAATTAAGCTATGCTAAGCTAACTAATATCCATGTTGCCGCATGCCCACCACCCCAGCTACAAGGGGGAAAAGTTTCTCCTTTAGATAAGGGGATTGTGTTACTCGGATGCACAGAACACTTGTACACACCACTTTGGGGGCATTTTTGACCAGTTGAATAACTCATACTTAAATCAAAAAAAAGTTAAACAATATAAGAAAGACTTAAGTAAACTTAAAAAGTCAAAATATTTTTGTATCTTTGCATTGAACCTGATAGATACAAAACACTCTATCTTTCTGAGAGTCTTGTAGTCCTTTCTTTTAACTACAAGACTTTTTTATTTTATATTTCACTCTTATTAATGATTCTCCTGTTTAGTTTATATATTTTAGTTCCATTATAATCAGTTGGATAGATGTCGAAAATAATAGTTGTTTTCGTATCGGTGTAGTCAATATTCAATTCATTTAATAAATTTTTTGCTTTAATATAATAATATTCACCTGCCTTACTGATATTATAAGCCTTTCCATCATTTTCCTTTTCCATTACCATGTATAATACCTTACTTTTCTCATTGTTGTTTTCATCGTAAGCAAATTTGCAGTATCTATTAACTGTAATATCTAATAATTTCATAGCGCTCTTAGATATACCTAATTTTCCTGATTTATGTACAGTCAATTTCGCAACACCGTTATCTTCAATTGGATCTATAAATTTTAGATTAATCATAATTTATTTTTTTGCAAAATTAGATATTGTTTTTCATATATGCAAATTTTTAATTAAAAAACATTCAACAATTTTACTTGTTTGTTTTTTTGCATGCTTATTTGTGTGTGTTTTTATCATTTTATAACATGTTTTTATAAAAGATGTTTATAAAACATAGTGTTTCACATTACACTTAACTAAATTTTTTCTTTTCATAAATTATTTCAAAAGTTAATTTTAATATTGAAAGTAAAAGCCTTTTCATGAACTAATAAAATGTAATTCATTCAATATTAGTATTTTATAGTGAAAATGTTTTAATAGTATCATTGATAAAGCTGTTGGTTTAACTCTTGATAATCATGCAAATATGGTCTAATGAACATTGGGGAATACTCACATAGTGTTAGAGGCTCTATCTTCTTCCTTTAACATTCACAATTAAATCCACCAACTATTTATTATTTCACCAATCGTACTTAATTATACTATAAAACACAAAATATATTATGAAATATTTAAGCATTATAAAAAAGCCTCATGTTACCACTTATCAAGGTAACAAAACTTGTTATTTAGCAAACTCAAATAATTTGTTTAACCCTTTAAATCCTTATGATATGTTTTGATAAATTAAAAATTATAACATCCCCAAATAATGTCCAAGACATTAATATGAATGAATTCCAAGCTGTTTATAAAAATGGTGATTTACAATATTACAAATACAACCAGAAATTCCCATCATTATTTATTATGAAAAACTTCTTGAATGATGAACTTGCTATTGAAATTACATCAAAAATCTTAAAAGATAACTGTATAAACCTTATTAACATTGATAACATATATGAGTGTTTTGAAAACATCAATAAACTAAATATTTGCCAGTTAAATATCCATGATATTATAGACCACTCAATGGTGGTTAAATGTGATCCATGCAAAGATATAGTTTATAGTTCCATTAAGGGCATTAAGGACTTCATCACAACCGAAGAAATTTTAAAAAATGGGCTTGTAAGCCCCATAAAATGGATTTACATTACAAAATATCGCAGATACAGCCAGATATAGAAAACGTCTTATTATTTATAATAAGGGGTGTAAGTACCCGAAACAATTACAACATCGTAGGGGATTATCCTGAAGATTATAGCGCAAAAGATTTTAAAAGTCGTCCCGAAATCAAAAAAATGATGGACTATTGCAGGAAACACCCTAATAGTGTTGATGAAATCCTATTTCTGCGTTGGGATCGATATTCTCGTAATTTGGAATATGCGCTAACCAATATTAGACAATTAAAAAAACTTGGTATAACAGTAAATGCCATAGAAAATTTTTTAGACCATAACTCCCCTGATTTTCCTACCATGTTGGGGGTGTATATTGGTAATGCGGAGGCGGAAAACAATAAAATATCCAGGCGCACAAAAGAATGTACAGTAGCGCATCTTGAGAAAGGGAGGTGTGTAAACAAAGCACCAAGAGGCTATCGAAACGTTAGAATTAACGATAAACTCAAATACGTTGAAGTAGTCGAAAAAGATGCTGAAACTATACAAAAACTGTTCCAAGAGGTTGCTAAAGGCGTGGAAACTCCATGTTATATTCGGAGGCAATTTATTAGAAAGGGGCTTAAGCTATCAATGTCTCATTACTACAGACTGCTAAGAAACCGTTTTTATGTGGGGGAGGTATTTGTACCCGAATTTAATGAGAAGCCTGCCCACTATGTGCAAGGACAGCATGAGCCAATCATTCAGATAGATACCTTTAATGCGGTACAGGATGTATTAGATGGTAAAAGGAAAAATACCCCAAAGCTATCAAAGAAAATACATCCTGACGCTTTTTTAAGAGGGTATTTAAAATGTCCTATCTGTGAGGGTACTATAACTGGTGCTGAAAGTAGTGGTCGAGGTGGAAAATACTATTATTATAACTGTAGTCGTAATCCAAAACATTTTAGGTGTAGGGCTGACGAAGCCATAAAAAACTTCACACGATTTATAGCAGGATTAAAACCCAATACGGAAGTGCTAAACTTATACCATGAAATTCTTTGTGATTTAAAAGGCAAAAAAGATGGGGAAAGAAAAGCCGAAGCCATCAATTTGGAAGCAAATTTATCTGTAGCGACACAAAGGTTGCATAATATGGAAGATATGTATATAGATAAAAAAATAACCGAAGAATCATATCTCAATATACAACAAAGGTATAATACTGAAATAAACGACTTAAAGAACAAAATAGCATTCCTAAAAGATAGTAGGCAGTCTAATCTCGAACCAAAGTTAGGATACTCTATTAATTTGATAAACAGAATGGATAGCTATATATCAGCAGCCAAAGTAGAGGTCAAATGTAAGCTACTTGGTTCGATATTTCCACAAAAAATCACCTATGACGGAAAAACTTATCGAACCACCAATTACAATTCAGTGCTTGACTTAATCTATAAGCAGACCAATACTTTACGAGGGGTAGAAAATAAAAACGGAAAGAATTTTAACACTCTTTCCGCTGACGTACCCGGGGCGGGAATCGAACCCGCACAGGCATTACTGCCCACAGGATTTTAAGTCCTGCGTGTCTACCTATTCCACCACCCGGGCAAGAACATTTTATATAAAAAAAAGACCTCGTAACTAACAGAGGCTTTTTTAGAGCGGAAAACGAGGTTCGAACTCGCGACCCCGACCTTGGCAAGGTCGTGCTCTACCAACTGAGCTACTTCCGCATTTGGGGCAACAAATATACAGCTTTTTTTTGAATTTGCAAAATTTTCTCCAAAAAAACACAAGTTTGTTGATTATTTATAAAAATTAAAAGCAAGCAAATATTAAATTATCAATTGTTTATCCGCTTAACGTTTCACATCTTAGGCTTAATTTTTATATTATTTTTTGCTCTATCGCCATTTTCACCAAAACAGCGGTGTTTCGGGCTTGTAGTTTAAAAAGCAGGTTTTTACGGTAACTGTTAATGGTTTCGACGCCAAGGCACATTTTGTCGGCAATTTCGATGTTGATATAGCCTTCACAAATCAAACGCAACAACTCCTCTTCTCTTCCGGTAAGCACTACGGCTTGTCCTGACTGTTTTTTCAACAGGAGATTTACCTCTTCGCAAATGAATTTTTCGCCCATATTCACGGTTTCAATGCCTTGAAGAATTTCTTCGGCCATGGCATTTTTCAGCAGGTAACCCAATGCGCCGTTGTTCAGCATTCGATTAACTACGGTGTATTCAGAAAAACTGGTCAGGGCGAGGATTTTCATGTTCGGGTATTTGGTCAGGATTTCGGCGCAAAGGTCAATTCCGTTGCCATCGGGTAAATGAATGTCAAGCAACAGCACATCGGCTTGTTCGCCCGAAAGCATTAACCTGCCTTCACGGACGGTATAAGCCTTAGCAACGACTTGGGCTATTCCCGATTCATTGATTATTCGCTCAATTCCTTCGACGAACATTTTGTGATCGTCTATTATCATAACCTTGATTAATTGAGAATTGATTGCTTCGTGCCTCGCAATGACTGTTGAGCATGGAGGGTTATTTTGATCTTTCATTTTAATTAATTTTTAATATTTACTATATATTTTATTATTACCCAATTCTCAATTCTCAACTCTCAATTAAACTAAACTCCACGCTTGCTTCCGTTCCGCCGCCGAATTTCGACCAGATATCCATGCGCCCGTTATATAATTCCACGCGGTTACGGATATTCTTCAGGCCTGTTCCGCCTGTTTTTTCCGAAAGGTCGAAGCCGCACCCATCGTCCTGCACGGTGAGCGCCAGTCGGTCGGCTTCATGCACAATTTGCACGACAATCCGATTAGCCTCTGCATGTTTCAAGGCATTATTCACCAATTCGTGCGCTGTGCGGTAAATCATCACCTCCAGTTTTGGGTCAAGCCTTTCATCATTTCCGAAATAATGAAATTCTGCAATGGGAATACTGTTGCAGAAATCGTTTAAGGAAACTTTCAGTCCGTAGCTGGTAAGCGAATCGGGCATCAGGTTGTGCGCCACGCGGCGAAGCTCGTGAACTGCATCTTCGAGTACGTTTAAAGCCTGATTGAAGCGCATAACGTCTTCGCCTTCCATGCTTGCACCTTTTTTCACGTCATTCAAATTTAGTTTGACCACCGACAACATGCCGCCCAAACCGTCGTGCAGGTCGCGCGCCAAGCGTGTGCGTTCGGCCGTTTCGCCCTCCAGCACCGCCTGTGTGGCCATTAATTGTTTTTCCTGTTCTAATTGTTTGACCTGTTGCTCGGCCAATTTACGTCTGTTCACAGCCAATCGCTGTCGTACAATGAAAAATGCCAACACTAATAATAAAATCAATCCGCAGGCAATGCTTAACCAAATCATAAGCAGTCTTTCCTCTTCCATTGCAGTTATTTTAAGTTCTTTTTTCTCGGTTTCGTATTTGACTTCCATCTCGGAAAGAGAAGATTGAAAATTTTTATTGGAAAAATCTGATATTTCATTATCCAATTTTTCCCAGTAAAAAATAGCTTTTTCAATGTTCCGTTTAGCAGCGTAGGCCATAAGCAGATTAGCATAAGCTATTTTACGGATAGGATGTGCCTCGGAGTCTATTTCCAACATTTTTAAAGCAGCCTCTTCGCAATCATTATATTTGCCGAGTTGGAAAGAAATATTGGCCAACAATTGGTAACTGTCAGCTTCCGTATATGGGAAATTATGCTCTTGCGCCATTTTCAACGCTTTTTTAGAATATTCAAGCGCTTTTTCATAATCTTTTTCGACCGAATACAATGATGCGTATCCTTGATTTACACGAATTTGCCCTTTAATAAGATTTAGGTTACAATACAATTTATCAGCTTCTTTGAGACATTCCAAGGCTTTGTCGTAGTCTTTTTTGTCGTGGTAAATCAAGGATAAATTCAGGAAATTGACAGCCATTCCCTCTTCGTCATTTATAATTTTTTTTATTTCTACAGATTTCAGAATATATGCTATTGCTTGATCATAGTTTTTCATGTCAACATATATGGCTCCTATATTGGAGAGTATAACTCCGACTACATATTCTTTACCTTCTACTTTTTCGTAAAAAGCCAAGGCTTTGAAAAAATGTTCCAGGGCTTCGGAAAATTTGGATTGCACTCGACAGGTTGACCCTAAGGTAATAAAAACATCAATTTCCCTGTAAATGTTTTTAGCTTTTTTCGCATATTCAATAGCTTTATAAAGATGTATTGTTGCGCTGTCATATAAATTCATACTGGTATAGGCTATTCCAAGAAATCTATATAATAGCGAGGCTGTTGATTCGTCTTTTTCCTGTTTTGCCAGTCTGATTCCTTCATTGCAGGTAGCTACGGCTTTTCTGGCATCTGCATCTATATACAACCATGATAGTTCTTTTATAGTTGCAAGCCGCTCCGTCGGCGTCTGTTCTTTTGTTTGCAGTATCAGTTCAAGCGAGTCAATGGTTGAAGACTGTGCATACATATTCGGTGTCCGGGTAAAATAACCCGCCATTAGACAAAAAAACAGCAATAAGATGTGTCGTGTTTTCATAATTTAAATTTATTAATATCCTGACAAATGTACAAAAAAATTATCTTATTTTCATTCCTGAAAATCAACTTTAAATGTATGGTGCAAAGTTAGGGCTTGCGGTTTTTCTAAAAAACCCCTTTTTTGGGGTTTCCTGTCGAAAAATTGTCCCCTAATTTTGTCCTTGTAAATTTGAATTATAAACCTTTAAAAAAAATTATTATGAAAAAACTTCTTATTTTATTAGTTGTCGTACTGATGGGTACTCCGCAAGTATTTGCACAGAAAACCTCAGGTTACGAAGGCACCATTGATTTCGGCTATGGGATAGGTTTAGATGACAGCACTGCTGATTTTCTTCATTTTTCGGCCATCAACGGCTATCGGTTTAGTCCTTATTTTTCAGTCGGTTTGGGAACAGCATTAAGGTACAATATGTCCACCGAAGGGCTTTCTTTTCCGTTGACTGCAGAATTTAAAGGCGTCTTTTCCAACAGCAAAGTTGCTCCTTTCATTGGCTTGGGCGTAGGTTATACTATTTCGGTCTCGCCTGTTTTTGACGGAGTCGGATTTTTATTTACGCCGTCTCTCGGTGTTCAGTACAAACTGAACGATGCTATGGGTTTAAATCTGAGCGTCGGCTACAGCGGACAGTTGTATAACGATTATTGGGACGAGATTGACCTTGCCAGCGCCATTACTATTAAAGTAGGCTTGGTATTGTTTTAAAACAGCGCTTTGTAAAATGGAAAAGGGCAGAAGCAAGGGCATAAAGCCAGGTCTCCTGCCCTTTTTTCAAGTTTATCAAAAGTTAAAAGTTAGGACGAATAGGGTTATATATTAAATTTTAATAAATCATTTAATAACAATAATTATGTTTAAAAAATTTTTATTCGGCATTTTATTAACGGCTTGGGCCTTTTCGGTATATGCACAGGAAACGGAAGGCGCCACCGTAATTTTTTATCGTGATAAAATGCTTTTACCGCAGCATGGAATGGCTGTTATCAGCGTTGCTCACGATGAGGTATTGGTATTTCTCAAATACAAAACCTTCTTTCAACATCATACTACAGAGTTGGGCGAATGGAATTTTATCGGCGGCGTGGGTAAAAACCTCAGCGCTCAGTTAAATTTAACGCTTGAAGAGGGCAAAACCTATTATGTAAGATGTTGGATGGCGGAAGCAGGCCTCCTGAAATATACCGCTAATTTCGAACTGGTGGACGAAACCACAGCCTTGCCGGTCATCAAAAAATATAAAGAAATGAAAACCAAAAACAAATAATTGAATTTTAAAATAACGATGCAAAGGTGTTTGTTACCTCACAAAATTCGGGCAGCAATTACGGCGCAGGCCTCCGCATCGGCTAAGGCGTGATGGTGGCGGCTGAGGTCAAAACCGCAGTGTGCGGCTACAGTCGGCAATTTGTGGTTAGGCAACAACTTGCCGAATTTTTTCCGCGAAGCACGGCAGGTGCAGTAAAAAGTGTAGTTGGGATAAGGTATCCGATAAAGCGCATGCACAGCCCTCAAACAACCCTCGTCGAAGGGACTGTTATGAGCCACTAAGGGCAAGTCGGCAATGAGGGGTACAATGGATTGCCATACATCAGGAAAGTCCGGCGCCTCATCGGTATCTTCGCAACTTAATCCGTGTACGCGGGTATTCCAATAGCTGTAAACATTAGGGCGCGGACGAATTAATTGATATGTTTTCTCCATCATTCGGCCTCCGCGCACAATGACTACGCCCACGCTGCAAACACTGCAGGGCTGTCCGTTGGCGGTTTCAAAGTCTATGGCGGCGAAGTTGGTCATGTTGTTATAAATGTTACATAGTTTTCCGGCGTAATGATTTGCGTTTCGGCTTTAGGATAAGCCTTAGTAAAGGTTTTGGTAATTCTTGCTTTAGTGTGAGAATTCCATTTAAATTCAAAGGCTCGCAATTCGCTGTTTTCTTCTTCGAGATAATCAATTTCCTGTTGATCTTTAGTGCGCCAAAAATAGCGATTGACCCAACGTTCATTGTTTTTCAACAATTTCATTCGTTCGGAAATCAAAAAATTTTCCCACAAAGCACCTGTGTCGGCACGAATTTCCACAGGAGATAAATTATCAATCAGCGCATTACGAATACCGTTATCATAAAAATAAATTTTACGCGATTTTGATAATTCATTTCGTAAATTACGGGAAAAACCACCCAAGCGAAAGAGGACAAATGACTGTTCCAACATGATAATATATTTTTCAACCGTTGCAGTATTAAGGCCAACTATTTTACTGATTTCGTTGTATGATACTTGATTTCCGACCTGAAAAGCCAAGGCTTGAAGAAGTTTTACGATCTTATCGGTTTTTTTCACACTTTCCAACAAAAGCATGTCTTTATAAAGAAAATTCTGAACCAGATTTTGTAAAATCTTTTTGCTATCCTCAGGTTGTACGACCACATTAGGATAATATCCGTAAATCATGCGATAAGGCAATAACCGTTTTTCTTCTCGCAAGGTATGAAAATCTGCCATTTCTGAAAAAGACAAAGGGCATAGCTGGTACTCGAAAATTCTGCCCATTAACGATTCGTTTAAACGATTGGATAGCTCAAATGCCGAACTGCCTGTTACCAAAAGTTGAATTTTTTTCAGATGGTCGGTAATCAATTTCAGGCCTAATCCCACATTAGGTAAGCGTTGCGCCTCATCAATAATTAAGTATTTTATTCCTGAAAACTCTGCCTTGAAGCGTGTTATCGTGGGATTTTCAAACAAACGTTGTATTTCCAATTCATCTCCTGTCAGCCAGAGCGTATCATTCCATGCTTTGGATAAATCTTGCAACAATGTGGTTTTTCCGACTTGTCGTGCGCCTAACAATATTAATGCCTTATTTTTGTTTAGGTCTTTTTGGAGAATTTTTGATAAAGCTCGTTTTATCATGGTCATATTTTTCACAAAAATACAACTTTTTTCTATTAAAACAAAAAAAAGTTACAACTTTTTTCTATTTCAATAGAAAATATAAGAGATTTTAAGAACAATAATGAAAATAAATAGTTACTATATGGCCTCGGTTAATCGTTTTGCCGCAGCCACGAAAGCCCTGATATCCTCTTCAGTAGTGTCGAAGGAGCACATCAGGCGGATTTCGTTGCGTTCTTCATTCCACACGTAGAAGAAATACTCTTTCAACAGAGCATTAATGACCTTGCGTGGCATGGCTACAAACACGCCGTTGGCTTGTACGGGATACGCCAATTTAACACCGGGCAGTTTGGCCAATTCCTCGCCCAACAAGGCCGCCATGCGGTTACTGTGCAAAGCTAAGGTTTTCCATAAATCGTTGGCAAGAAAGGCTTCAAACTGCACTGACACAAAGCGCATCTTGGAATAGAGCTGTGCGGCTTGCTTACGCATGTACAGCGCATCGCGCGATAATTCGGGGCGCAACAATACTACTACTTCTCCTATTAACAGGCCGCATTTGGTACCCCCGAAAGAAAAGGCGTCCACGCCGCAATCGGTAGTGAAGGCTTTAAAAGGCATGTTCAACGCCGCTGCCGCATTGCACAGGCGCGAGCCGTCGATGTGCAGGAACATATCATGCGCATGCGCCAAATCGGCCAGCGCTTTAATTTCGGCAGGGGTATATACGGTGCCCAATTCCGTGGCTTGTGAAATGGAAATCACCTTAGGCTGCGAATGGTGCTGAAAGCCGAAGGCCTCAAAGTGCTTTTTCACCCTATCGGGGGTTAGTTTGCCGTCGGTTGTGGGAACGGTAAGCAGTTTGCAGCCCGTATGTTTCTCCGGAGCGCCGCACTCATCGACATTGATGTGGGCTGTGTCGGCACAGATGATGCCATGGTGCGAACGGGTCATGGTTTGCAGACATACCACATTGGCGCCCGTACCGTTGAACACCGGCACAATCTCGGCCTGCTCGCCGATCAACTGCTTAAATAATAGCTGCAAACTTGCGGTAATTTTATCATCGCCATAAGCTAAGTCGTGTTCAACATTAGCCGCTGCAATGGCTTTCAAGATGTCGGAATGTACGCCCGAATGATTATCGCTTCCAAAACTTTTCATAGTATGAATAAATATTTACAAAGATAGTAAGAATTTTATTTTTTATTTGTAATAATAATTTCTTATCTTTGTAAGATATTAAATTAATTGCCTTATGGAACTTTGGTGGACATCTTTGGACCTGTATCTGCAAATCATGTGGGGAATAGCGATTCCCTTTAGCGTTATCTTTATTATTCAGATGATTATGACCTTTATCGGCATGGGCGACAGTAGCGATGTTGCCGGTGATGCAGACGTAGATGCTAATGCGGGAATGCCGATGCACTTTTTTACCTTCCGCAACTTGGTCAACTTCTTTCTGGGGTTTTCCTGGACAGGGATATCATGTTACGAAATTATCGGTAATAAAGCCTGGCTGACCCTGTTAGGCGTATTTGTCGGCTTGCTGTTAGTATCTATTGTCATGGGGCTTTTATATGCGCTCAGCAGGGCTACCCAAAGCGGCAATATTGATATTAACAATGCCGTAGGCCATACGGCTACCGTATATTATACCATTCCTGCCGCAGGGAAAGGCGCAGGGAAGGTGCAGATGAGCATACAACAAGCCATACGCGAATATGATGCGCTTTCCGAAGCAGACGAAGCTATTCCCACCGGCCGCATGGTACGGATTAAAAGCGTAGTTGACGCCCACACACTGCTTGTAGAAACCCTTTAGATTTAAGTTCTTTGTTTTTTAATCCATCGTTCTTTAATCCCCAATAATAAATAATCAATAATAAATTATAGATATGAATATCATTGCTCTTTATGTTGTTTTTGCAATAGTGGTTTTTGTCGCTTTTGCATCAGTTTTGTCGCGTTATAAACGTTGTCCTTCCGACCGTATATTGGTTGTATATGGTAAAACCGGCAAAAATAAGGAAGGAGGAATCAATTCCGCTAAGTGTATTCACGGAGGCGCGGCCTTTATCTGGCCGGTGTTCCAAAGTTATTCTTTTCTGAATTTAACGCCTATTCCTATTGAATGTAATCTTACCAATGCCTTGAGTAAGCAGAATATCCGCGTTGATGTGCCCTGTCGCTTTACGGTGGGTATTTCAACCGACCCCGATAATATGACCAATGCGGCGGAACGTTTGCTGGGCTTGTCGCAGGACAATATTCAGGACCTTGCCAAAGATATTCTCTTCGGGCAATTGCGTTTGGTTATTGCTACCATGGACATTGAAGAAATTAATGCCGACCGCGATAAATTCCTCATTAATGTTAGTCAAAACGTGGAGTTGGAATTGCGCAAAATCGGTTTAAAGCTGATTAACGTAAACGTAACCGACATTCGCGACGAGTCGGGCTATATTGAAGCCTTAGGTAAGGAAGCAGCTGCAAAGGCTATCAACGAGGCGAAGAAAAGCGTTGCCGAGCAAAACCGTTTTGGTGAGATTGGTAAAGCTGAGGCCGATCGCGATAAGGACATTCGCATTGCCGAGACCCAGCGCGACACCCGCGTACGTACAGCCGACGCCAATGCAACCGCTGTGCAGGGAGAAAATGTGGCTAAAGTGTCGATAGCCAACTCTGATGCCGAGCGCCGCGAGAGAGAAGCAGAGGCCATGCGCCGCGCTATTGCTGCGGAAAAGGTACAAAGCGCTAAAGCCCTTGAGGAAGCATACGCTGCCGAGCGTCAGGCTGAAGTGGTGCGCGCCGAGCGTGAGCGCGCTGCCCAAACCGCCAACATTGTGGTTAGCGCCGAAATTGAAAAGCAGAAAGTGGTTATTGAAGCTGAAGCTGAAGCCGAAATGGCTCGTCGTATAGCCAAAGGAGAGGCTGATGCTATTTTTGCCAAGATGGAAGCGCAGGCGCGCGGTATTAACGAAATTCTTACCAAACAGGCAGCCGGTTTCGGCGAAATAGTGAAAGCCGCCAACGACGATGCTGAAAAAGCGGTGTTGATGATGATTTCCGACAAACTGCCCGAATTAGTAAAAACGCAGGTGGAAGCTATTAAGAACATCAAGATCGACAAAATTACCGTTTGGGACGGACAAAATAGCGCAAACTCCAACGGCAAGACCTCTACCGCTAACTTCCTGTCGGGCCTCATGCAGTCGGTTCCGCCGCTGAATGACCTCTTCAACATGGCCGGCATGCAACTGCCTAAGTATTTAGGCGATGTGAAGATAGAAGAAGTAGTAAAACCCGAAGCGGAAAACGAAGCGTAAGTATTATAAAATGCCGCTTAGTGCATGATAATACAACAAGTCCCAACAAATTCAAAATGAATTTGTTGGGACTTGTGATTTTTGTTTTCTCATCTACAATAATAAGACCGTAAAACGAGATGAATATCCCGCCTTACGGTCTTACGTGTTTTTTGGTGCTAATACAAACGGTTTTAAACCCGCCTATCCGACGCTGCTATCAAACTTTGATTTCTACCTCAACGCCGCTGGGGAGTTCTAATTTCATCAAAGCATCAACGGTTTTGGCGGTTGAGCTGTAGATGTCAAGCAAGCGGCAAAAAGAGTTTAACTCAAATTGTTCGCGTGATTTTTTGTTCACGAAGGTCGAACGGTTTACCGTAAAAATTTTCTTGTTGGTAGGAAGAGGAATAGGTCCGCTCACTACTGCGCCGGTGGCTTTCACCGTTTTTACAATTTTGTCGGCCGATTTGTCAACCAACATGTGGTCGTAAGATTTCAGTTTTATTCTTATTTTTTGACTCATAATTTTAAGTCTGTTTTTTATTAATTTTTACTCTTTATAATTTAATTATTCATCATCGTTTTGCGTTCTGCGTCCACCTGCTTTTTCAATGATTTCATTGGCTAAATTGGCGGGCAATTCGGCATAGTGCGAAAATTCCATAGTGCTGGTAGCGCGTCCCGACGAGAGGGTACGCAAGACCGTTACGTAACCAAATTGTTCGGACAGCGGAACTTCTGCTTTTATAATACGGACATTGCCTTTGGAGTCCATATTGGTAACATGTCCGCGGCGTTTATTCAGGTCGCCAATGATATCGCCCATATAATCTTCGGGAGTTACTACTTCCAAGGCCATGACTGGCTCCATCAACACAGGCTTGGCTTTCGGCAAGGCGTGGCGGAAAGCCGCACGGGCGCAGATTTCAAACGACAGGGAGTCGGAATCCACAGGGTGGAACGAGCCGTCTTTGAGGATTACCTTCATCGAAGGCACTTCGAAGCCTGCAAGCACGCCATTGGCCATAGCCGATTTGAAGCCTTTCTCCACGGAGGGAATATATTCGCGGGGTATGTTACCGCCTTTCACATCATTCACAAATTGGAGGCCGGTCATACCCTCGTCGGCAGGTCCGATTTCAACAATAATATCAGCGAATTTACCACGGCCGCCGGTTTGCTTTTTGAACACCTCGCGATGTTGTACAATACCGCGAATGGCTTCTTTGTAGTTCACCTGAGGAGCGCCCTGGTTGATTTCAACGCTGAATTCGCGTTTCAGGCGGTCAACAATAATTTCCAAATGCAATTCACCCATACCGCTAATGATAGTTTGACCTGTTTCGTGGTCGCTACGCACGGTAAAGGTAGGGTCTTCTTCCGAGAGTTTGCCTAAGGCAATACCCAATTTATCCAAATCTTTTTGGGTTTTGGGTTCTACCGCCAAACCGATAACCGGATCGGGGAATGATATTGACTCTAAGATAATCGGGTGTTTTTCATCGCACACGGTATCGCCGGTGCGCAGGTCTTTAAAACCTACCGCCGCGCAAATATCTCCGGCTTCAACAAACTCAATGGGATTTTGTTTGTTGGAGTGCATCTGGTAGAGACGGGCTACACGTTCTTTCTTGTCGGAGCGTGTGTTGTACAGATAGCTTCCTGCATCTAATTTACCTGAGTAGGCGCGAATAAAGGCTAAACGGCCGACAAAAGGGTCGGTAGCAATTTTGAATACCAATCCGCAGAAAGGTTCTTTCGGCTCAGGTTTACGTTCTACCTCTTTCCCTATGTAGGGATTAGTACCAATAACATTACCTTTGTCGAGAGGAGAAGGGAGATAACGAGTTATCGCATCAAGCAGAAATTGCACGCCTTTGTTTTTGAATGAAGAACCACAGCAAGCCGGCACCACTGCCATATCAATGGTAGCTTTCCGCAAGGTTGTGATAATTTCTTCTTCGGTAATAGAGTCCGGGTTTTCAAAGAATTTTTCCAAGAGGGCATCGTTGTATTCGGCAATGCCTTCAACGAGTTTAGCGCGCCATTCTTCCATCTCGGCCTTCATGTTGGCGGGGACCTCTTTGATTTCGTAGTTCGCCAATTCTTTCGAATCGTTATAGTAAATTGCTTTTTGTGCAATAATATCAATAATACCTTCAAACTTATCTTCGGCGCCAATCGGAAGGCATACAGGCAGGGCTTTAGCGCCTAACTTATCGTGAATTTCATCAATAACAGCCAAAAAGTCGGCGCCCACGCGGTCCATTTTATTAATGTAAGCCATTTTCGGAACGCGGTATTTGTCGGCTTGACGCCATACGGTTTCCGATTGCGGCTGCACGCGGCCTACAGCACAAAAAGTAGCCACTGTGCCGTCTAATACGCGCAGCGAACGTTCCACTTCAACAGTAAAGTCAACGTGCCCCGGCGTGTCGATAAGGTTAATCTGATAGGTTTGTTCGTTGTAATTCCAGAAAGCGGTAGTAGCGGCGGAGGTAATGGTAATACCCCGTTCCTGCTCCTGCACCATCCAGTCCATAGTAGCGGCGCCTTCATGCACCTCGCCTAATTTGTGGGTCTTTCCGGTATAATACAAGATACGTTCCGACGTGGTTGTTTTTCCCGCGTCGATATGTGCCATGATTCCAATATTTCGTGTATATTTTAAATCTCTCGCCATTCCGTATTTTAGAATCTAAAGTGCGCAAAAGCCTTATTAGCTTCAGCCATCTTGTGCATGTCTTCCTTACGTTTGAAAGCACCACCTTCTTCGTTGTAGGCCGCCAAAATTTCGGCGCACAGTTTTTCTGCCATTGATTTTCCACTGCGTTTCCGCGAATAGTTAACCATGTTTTTCATACTCAATGAAACTTTTCTTTCGGGGCGCACCTCTGTAGGAACTTGAAAGTTAGCGCCACCCACGCGACGGCTTTTTACTTCTACCTGCGGGGTAATGTTGTCGAGCGCTTTCTTCCAAACATCGAGAGGAGCCTTGTCAGAATCTTTCATCTTCTCGCCTACCATGTTAATAGCATCATAAAAAATGCCGTAGGCAATACTCTTCTTCCCCTTTAACATCAGATTGTTAACAAACTGTGTAACAAGTACATCACCGTACTTTGGATCAGGAAGTAGAATCCTCTTTTTAGGCTTCGTTTTTCTCATTTGTTTATTTTTATTATTAGTTTACGGTTAGTTATTTCTTCGCTGCTTTAGGACGTTTGGCGCCATAGAGCGAGCGGCTTTGTTTACGGCCGTCAACGCCTGCAGTGTCTAATGCACCGCGTAAGATGTGGTAACGCACGCCCGGAAGGTCTTTCACACGGCCGCCACGCACCAATACAATGGAGTGTTCCTGCAAGTTATGGCCTTCGCCCGGAATGTAGGCATTCACTTCTTTTTGATTGGTGAGGCGTACACGGGCTACTTTACGCATAGCCGAATTAGGTTTTTTAGGCGTGGTGGTATATACACGTACACATACTCCACGGCGTTGAGGACAAGCATCTAAGGCGCGTGATTTACTCTTTTCTACGATTACATCGCGCCCGTTACGAACAAGTTGTTGAATTGTTGGCATAATTTATTGTTAATCTTAATATTATCTTCATTTTTGACCATTTACATAAATGGGGCTGCAAAGATAGTAATAATTTTTGAATTGCCAACAGGTTTTTAACAATTATCCTCCTTATAAGAATGTATATTATCATTGAATTTAGTCAAGTGACATGTATTTGTCTGTTTTTTAAGCAGTTACTAAGAAATCGTTTTGAATTTTAAAAATAACATATAAATATTTGTTTATCAGTATATTAATTAAATAATATTTTGTGTCTTTGTACCATGATAAAATTAATGCTTATGTAATTTCAATTAGCAAATGAAAAATTTAAAACAGTTGCTGAATTAAGAATTTTTTGTACCTTTGTAAGATATACTTAAATTTTATGCAAAAGACAAAAATAATATTAATTGCCTTATTATTGGGAATTTCAACAATTGCGTTCGGACAAGCAGCAGATTCCTTGAGAGCTACGGATACTATTATTGTAAATATTGAATCCGTATTGTCGGAAAAAGATGCTGTTGCCCAAAAGCAATCTACTATAGAGCGTGTTGCCGCTTGGTACATGGACAATATGAATTACGGAACAATTGCACTCCTGATGACTGTTGAAAGTTCGTTCATTCCCTTTCCTTCCGAAGTGGTGGTTCCCCCTGCCGCTTATAAGGCTTGTCAAGATGATAGTGATTTGAATCTTATTTTGATTGTTATTTTTGCTACCATAGGAGCCATTATAGGGGCTTTAATCAATTATTACCTTGCCTTGTGGTTGGGGCGTCCCATTATTCATAAATTTGCCGATAGCAAATTAGGAAGAATGTGTTTGCTGAGTTCGGATAAAGTACAGAAAGCCGAAGATTATTTTGTGAAACACGGAAAGGTCTCTACCTTTATAGGACGCTTAATTCCGGGCATTCGGCAATTAATATCTATTCCGGCAGGGCTATCCAAAATGCCGCTTATGCCCTTCCTTTTATATACAACGCTGGGGGCAGGAGTATGGAATATTATTTTAGCAATTATTGGCTATCTTGCTCATGGACAGGCCTCATTAATAGACAAATACAGCAGGGAACTTGCTGTTATAGCACTCATCTTAGGCGTACTTTTCGTACTTTATTTAGTTTACAGTGGCTTTATAAAGAAACGGAAAAATTAAAAACTTTTAAGGTGGCACAAAAAAGTGGTTGACTAAAGCGATTAAGATAAAATTCCTTATCTTTGTTGTATGAACTCAGGATTTTTTTCCCGCACATTAACTGCAGCGAAAACAGCCATTCCCGGCGCTTCCCGCACTGCCTGGTGGATGGTTAGGTTAGTCGTAGTCATCTCTTTTGGAGTAGAAGTATTGCGTTATTTTGGCATAATATCCTTGTTATCGGACTTCTTATCACCCTTTTTTGAATTGATCGGCTTGCCCGGCGAAGCCTCGCTTGCTTTTATTTCCGGCTATTTCGGCAACGTATATGCCGCCATAGCTGTGATGAGCAGCCTTGAGTTGACAACCCGCGCTATTTCTATTTTGGCTGTTATGATATTGTGCGCTCATAATATGATTCTTGAGAGTGCAGTGCAAAAAAAATGCGGGACTTCCTTAGTACGTACTTTCGTTACCAGAACGCTGAGCGCTTTTATTTTAGGCTTTGCGCTGAATTTCATTATGCCCGATTTGAGCGGTAGCGTATCGGCCGTGGCAATAGATGATATTGTTACCCCATTAACTATAGTTGGTTTGTTACAAAAATGGGCTGTTTCCACTTTATTGCTGATAATTAAGATGATAATACTCATTTTCGGACTTTCTATTATGCAGCGCTTGCTTTCGGAATTTGGAATTATACGCTTGTTATCCAAACTGTTCAGACCTCTGTTAACGATTTTCGGACTGCCTGCCCGCACTTCTTTTTTGTGGATTGTAGCCAATGTCTTGGGATTAGCCTATGGCTCGGCAGTGATGATTGAGGAGGTAGAGGCCGGTAACATTTCACCGAAAGATGCTGATTTACTGAATCATCATATAGGGGTCTCGCATAGTAATTTAGAAGATGTGTTCTTATGCTTTGCCGCCGGCGCGTTGTTTTGGTGGATGTTGCTGTCGCGTTGGGCTATGTCGCTGATTTTGGTATGGGAACGCCGATTAGAAAGAATAATTGTTCATAAAATTTAGGGAAAAATGAATGAATAAACCTGAAAATATAGTTACTTTGTAGCGTTTTAAATATTTTATTAATATGAAAGCTGATGTTGTACTTGGCCTCCAGTGGGGCGATGAAGGAAAAGGTAAAATTGTAGATGTGCTGACACCTGCTTACCGTGTAATTGCTCGTTTTCAGGGAGGACCGAATGCAGGTCATTCCTTGGAATTTGAAGACAAAAAATTTGTGTTGCATACTATTCCATCGGGGATTTTCCACGAAACGGTAACGAATATCATCGGGAACGGCGTAGTGATAGACCCTGTTATCTTAATGGCCGAGATAAACAAACTTAATGCGCTGGGCGTGGACGTTAGCAAACGCTTGCTGATTTCCAAAAAGGCGCACCTTATCTTGCCTACCCACCGCATTATTGATGCGGCTGCGGAGGCTGCCAAAGGAAAGACCAAAATAGGTTCTACCCTCAAGGGCATAGGCCCGACGTATATGGATAAGACCGGCCGTAACGGTTTGAGAGTGGGCGACATTCTTTCGTCGGCTTTCATGGAGCGTTATACCGCTTTGAAGAATAAACACATCGAATTTCTAAAACAGTTTGATTATGCTTACGAGGTTGAGGAGTATGAAAAACAGTGGATGGAAGGAATTGAAAACCTGCGCTCTTTTTCGTTTGTAGAGAGCGAATATGCAATCAATAAGTATTTTTCGGAAGGCCATAAAATTTTAGCGGAAGGCGCTCAGGGTTCTCTCTTAGATGTTGATTTCGGTTCTTACCCTTACGTTACTTCTTCGAGCACCATTTGTGCGGGAGCCTGTACCGGTTTGGGCATTGCGCCCGGAAAAATAGGAGTGGTAATGGGGATTTTTAAGGCTTACTGTACCCGCGTAGGTTCGGGGCCTTTTCCTACGGAGTTGGATAATGAGGTCGGCGAACGCATTCGTCAAGCAGGACGTGAATTCGGCGCTACTACCGGCCGTGCACGCCGCACCGGCTGGCTCGATTTGGTAGCACTCAAATATGCTGTGATGATAAGCGGCGTTACGCAACTTATCATGACCAAAGCCGATGTGTTGGACGATTTCGATGAAATACAAGTAGCTGTGGCTTATACGTCGAACGGAGAAGAAATACAACATTTACCCTTTGAAATTAATGACCCTTTGGAGCCTGTTTACAAAACCTTTAAGGGCTGGAAGAGGCCTATTTCGGGAATTAAAAATGAGGCGGAATTGCCTTTTGAATTGATGAATTATGTGCGTTTTATAGAAAAAGAAACCGGTGTTCCGGTAAAAATTATTTCGGTAGGCCCCGATCGTGCACAAACCATTGTTCGATAAAATTTAATTATTATCATAAAACTTAATACTATGAACACTTTAAGAGATTCAGTAACAGCTCGTTGGACAGCTCTCGTTTTTCTGTCCTTTGCTATGTTTTGCGCTTATATCTTTATGGATATATTGTCGCCGGTGAAAGATATTTTGGAATCAACAAGAGGGTGGAGTTCTACTGCATTTGGGACTTACGCCGGTTCCGAAACATTTTTAAATGTATTTATTTTCTTCCTGATTTTCGCGGGGATTATTTTGGATAAAATGGGAGTCCGTTTTACGGCTCTTTTATCAGGTGTAGTAATGATTATAGGCGCTGCCATAAATTGGTTTTCGGTAACCGAAATGTTTGCCGGCACCGGTTTGGAAACTTGGTTTAACAATAATTTGAACTACATTCCGGGGTTTGACGAATTAGGGGTTTCGCCCTTTTATGCAGGAATGCCCGCTTCTGCAAAATGCGCCTCGGTGGGTTTCATGATATTCGGTTGCGGGGTTGAAATGGCCGGCATTACGGTTTCGCGCGGTATTGTAAAATGGTTTAAAGGCAGAGAAATGGCTATGGCTATGGGCTCAGAAATGGCCTTGGCACGTTTGGGCGTGGCTACCTGTATGATTTTCTCACCGCTGATTGCTAAGGCAAATATATTCGGAGGCGCCAACGTTTCCCACTCTGCTGCATTTGGCGTTATCTTACTGATGATTGCTTTAATCATGTTTGTCGCTTATTTCTTTATGGATAAGAAATTAGACCTTCAATTAGGCGCATCGGAAGAAAAAGATGACCCGTTTAAAGTTAGCGATATAGGTAAAATATTTACCAGCGGCGGTTTCTGGTTAGTAGCTTTGCTTTGCGTATTGTATTATTCAGCTATTTTCCCCTTTCAAAAATATGCGGTTAATATGTTGCAATGCAACCTTACATTTACAGCGCCGCCGGAAGGTTCGTTTTGGGCAGCATCTCAGATTACATTCATTCAATATGGCATTATGTTGATTGTTGCTGCAACGGCATTTATCAGTAACTTCCAAAAAAAGACCTTAAAAATCACACTTCTGGCAACATCTGTCGTGTTTTTGGTTATCTTCTGCATTATGGGCTATATGCGCCAATCGGCAGAAACAATCTTTGCAGTATTTCCGCTGTTAGCTGTGGGGATTACGCCTATCTTAGGAAACTATATTGACAAAAAAGGAAAAGCGGCCTCTATGTTAATGATTGGTTCTATACTGCTGATTGTTTGTCATTTAACCTTTGCATTCATTTTACCGATGTTTAAGGGGCAAGAAATCGGAGGCGTAATACTGGCTTATATAACCATATTGGTATTAGGCGCTTCCTTCTCCTTAGTGCCGGCTTCCTTGTGGCCTTCGGTGCCAAAATTAGTTAGTCAAAAGGTTATCGGATCGGCTTATGCCCTTATATTCTGGATACAAAATATTGGTTTGTGGCTCTTCCCCTTGTTGATTGGCAAGGTCTTAGACAGTTCAAACCCTGAAATAATAGCGCAGGTAGAAGAGGGTGTTTTGACCTCAAAAGAGGCTGCGGTAATGTACAATTATACTAATCCGTTAATCATGCTGGCCTGCCTTGGGGTTGCTGCCTTAGTTCTTGGCTTTGTACTGAAAATTGTAGATAGGAAACAAGGCCTCGGCCTCGAACTGCCGAACATCAAGAAATAGCGACCTCAGCGATTAGCGGAAAATTACGTCCCTTGCCGTATTGCAAGGAAGTTCCATGTTGCAAAATGCCGTAGAACGCGCATTACGGGTAACTATTGAATCTATATAAGAAACGGAATATGAATGCAATATAGAAATAGTAACAATATGGGAACATTAGTAAATCACTTACTTGCCTTTTTATCAATACTTCTTGTTACAGGCTGTGCTTCGATGAAAATGAATCAATTAAGTCAGTTGAGTTCTAATTATTCTTCTATTCCGGAAACTGTAAAAGAACTTGATATTCCCACATACGAAGAAAAACAACAATTCAATGGTTATCCTTTTCTTTATTGGCATTTTTCCAAACAGAAAGAAAAACAACTTGGTTTAGAAAGTGCCGAACTCGCTAATGACAGTTTGATTTTTCGCGTATGGATAACAAATCCTATTGGAAAAAGGGGACAGCCTCACGGATTAATTGAACTCAAATATGACTCTTCTAAATGGGTGGCTAATCTATACGCTATGTATGTAGATTTTAACACAAATAATCTTTCAGAGACGATTGTAAAATTTGAAAAAATGGAAATTACTCCAAAGAGAAATGATTGGGATTTTATAGTCGATAGTCTTTATCAATTGAAATTTGACATTTTACCAACTGATGAATCTATACCAAATTATTATAAAGATAATTCGGGTTACAGTAACAATTTGCCTACTTTTTCTTTTGAATACGCAACAAAAAAGCAGTATCGTTTTTATCAATACAATTATCCTGCGCGAAAATCAAATGAATTTTGGCAGGCAAAAAACGTTTTGAAAATTTTAGATTTACTTGACGATGAATTTACTTGGGACGACTTAATGGGCAATTCTTTGGACTCGCTTTCCAAATATGTAAGTTACATAGACCACCAATGCACAGGAATATATTATGGTTGGAGGATTGACGCAGGTGTTTTTGTTCCATTGGATAACTTAAAAAATACTTTGGGAGTAAGTCCTCATATTGGATTATACTTTGGTGTTCCTTTGACTGAAAAATATAGAATAGATTTGGGCGTAAGTGTGTTTATTCCTGTCAACCGAAAGGAAATGGAATATTTCTTGCCTAATGAAGCACTAACAGGAAAACCAAGTTTTAGCGGAACAATGGGAATCTATGCAAGCAGGGCAGATTTGCTGAAAAATTGTTGGGTAATTGAAAATAGATTTGGTACAGGACTTGGGGTTTTTGGAACAAACATAAAAAAAGACAAACCTAAACACGAATATGCTGAATGGTACAGTGCAGAGACAATTTTTCTTTCTCTTGGGACAGGTATAAGAAAAGGAAACCTTGGTTTATCTCTTAATTATTTTTTTATTCCGTACAACGCATTTAAGAAAAATTTTAAGACTGACTTCGGAAGTCAATATTTGACAATAAGTACTTATTTTACTTTCTAAAATTTATACTGAGGGATATTCAGTAAAATCAAAAACATCTTATTGCTCACAGCCTCTTCACTTCCACTTTAATTACCGTTTCTTCCAATTCTACCTCAAAGCCGGAGGGTAAATCGGCTACCAAGGTTAGGGAGTCAGCCAAGGTTTGCGACTTAATCAACTCCAGCATATCCGTATCGGCTACTACCGACTGTAATAAGTTTTCGCCGTCCTGCAAGGTTATTGTTATGCGGTCGGTTACATTGAAACCGCTGTCTTTGCGCAGGTTCTGAATACGGTTAATGAGTTCGCGGGCAATACCCTCGCGGCGCAAGGCCTCAGTTACCGTTACATCTAAGGCTACGGTCAGCTTGCCTTCCGATGCCACTAACCAGCCGGGCATGTCTTCAGATGTGATTTCCACATCTTCGGGCAGCAACAGCGCCTCGCCGGAAGCCAAAATTAAACGGTATTCGCTGCTTGTTTCTATTTCGGCTATTTGCTGTTGGGTGAAATTATTGACAAGATCGGCAATTTCTTTCATCTGCTTGCCGTATTTCTTACCCAAAGTTTTAAAATTGGGCTTGATTTTTTTTACAATTACGCCGGTAGTATCGTGCAGAAATTCCATTTCTTTGACGTTAACCTCGTTCAATATCAATTGCTGCACTGCTTCCAATTGTTGCTGCATGGCGGCGTCCAGCACCGGAATCATAATCTTGGTCAGGGGTTGGCGTACCTTGATATTGACCTTGCGGCGCAAAGCCAGCGCCATAGAGGAAGCGCGTTGCGCCAGCGTCATCTGTTCTTCCAATTCACGATTAATGTAATTTTCGTTATAGTTTGGGAACAAAGCCAAATGCACGGAATTTACCGAATAACGATTGGTAACGGCACTCAAATCGCCGAACAGCCGTTCCATAAAGAAGGGAGCGATGGGAGCGGATAACAAGGCTACGGTTTCCAAGCAACTGCAAAGGGTTTGGTAGGCGGCTAATTTATCGGTAGTGAGTCCGCCGCCCCAAAAACGTTTGCGGTTTAAGCGCACATACCAGTTGCTCAGATGGTCGCACACAAAGTCCTGAATCAAGCGGCCGGCAAGGGTTACATCATAGTCGGAATAAGCCTCGTCAACGGCTTTTATCAGTGAATGCTGTAAGGAAATTATCCAACGGTCGATTTCGGGGCGTTCTGTTATCGGAACTTCTTTTTCATTCCCTTGATAGTGGTCAACATTAGCATAGAGGGCAAAGAAAGAGTAAGTATTATAAAGCGTTCCGAAGAATTTACGTTTCACTTCGTCCACGCCGGACAGGTCGAATTTCAGGTTGTCCCATGGCTGCGCATTGGTAAGCATATACCAACGCAGGGCATCGGCGCCCTGTTCGTTCAACACCTTGAAAGGCTCTACAGCATTGCCCAGACGCTTACTCATCTTGTTGCCTTCCCTGTCGAGCACCAATCCGTTGGAAATTACATTGCGGAACGATACGCTGTCTCTTACCATTGTAGCTATAGCGTGTAAGGTAAAGAACCAGCCTCGGGTTTGGTCCACTCCTTCGGCGATAAAGTCCGCAGGAAATTGCTGCGGCGTTTCATTGCCTGCGCCTACGAACTCCTGTGCAAAAGGCATGGCGCCCGAGTCGAACCATACGTCAATGAGGTCAAGTTCGCGTTTCATGGGTTTGCCTGAGGCCGACACTAAGGTATATTCATCAACAAAGGGACGGTGCAAGTCTATTTTATCATAATTTTCAGCGGTTTTTTCGCCGAGGATAAAGCCCTTTTCTTTCAAGGGATTTTTTTCCATGAAGCCTTTGGCAACGGCTTTTTCTATTTCATCATAAAGTTCTGCCGTCGAGCCGATGCAGATTTCTTCGCTGCCGTCTTCGGTACGCCAGATAGGTAACGGCGTTCCCCAGTAGCGACTGCGCGACAGATTCCAATCCTGCAAGTTTTCCAACCACTTACCAAAACGTCCCGTACCGGTGCTTTCGGGCTTCCAGTTGATGGTGTCATTCAACTCCATCATGCGTTCTTTCATGGCCGTAGTGCGGATAAACCATGAGTCGAGCGGGTAGTAAAGAACAGGTTTGTCGGTGCGCCAGCAGTGCGGGTAGCTGTGAACAAATTTCTCTATACGAAAAGCCAATCCTTGCTGTTTCAGCATCACGCAAATATCCACATCAAGCGTAGTTTCGGAGGTCGGTTCTCCCCCTGTGGAGGAGTTGGAGGGAGCTATGTACTCATTCTTCACATACCTTCCTGCAAAAGCTGCATATTTTTCGACATTTACCTTCTCTCTGACAAAGGTTGCATCAAGGTCTTCTATGCGGAAAAACTTACCGGTTCTATCCACCATGGGTTGGCGGTTGCCGTCCTTATCAATCAAGAGCATGGGCGGAACGCCGTTGGCCTTGGCCACGCGGTCATCGTCGGCACCGAAAGTGGGAGCAATGTGCACGATGCCCGTACCGTCTTCGGTGGTTACAAAATCCCCACAAAGCACGCTAAAGGCAGTGTTTTCGATTTCCCCAAGATAGGGACATGACCAGGGAATTAACTGTTCGTATTTTTTGCCTGCTAACTCTTTACCGACATAGGCAGCCAATATGGGCGAAGTTTCCAAACCATAGCGGGTTAAGGCTTCCTTCGCTAAAATTACCTTTACCGTTTCTTTGGTGTAAGGGTTGGCAGTTTCCACCAAAACATAAGTAATAGCAGACCCTACCGCCAGTGCTGTATTAGAAGGCAGTGTCCACGGAGTGGTTGTCCATGCTAAGAAAAAAGCGTCTAATTCGGCACATTTAAACATGGCCACGCAAGAAGTGTCTTTCACATCGCGGTAACAGCCGGGCTGGTTCAATTCGTGCGAACTTAATCCTGTGCCTGCAGCGGGAGAGTAAGGTTGTATGGTATAGCCCTTATAAAGCAGGTTTTTTTTATAAATTTCTTTTAATAAATACCACAGGCTCTCAATATAACGATTATCGCAGGTAATATATGGGTCTTGCATATCCACCCAATAGCCCATGCGGTTGGTCAGCATTTCCCACTCTTTAGTATATTTCATTACCTCCTTGCGGCAGGCGGCATTATATTCTTCAACGCTAATTTTTTTACCTATGTCTTCCTTGGTAATTTCAAGCATCTTTTCTACTCCTAACTCTACAGGCAAGCCATGGGTATCCCAGCCGGCCTTGCGCTCTACCAGAAAACCTTTCTGCGTTTTATAACGACAAAACACGTCTTTAATCGCCCGCGCCATTACGTGATGAATGCCCGGCATGCCATTCGCCGATGGCGGCCCTTCGTAAAAGATGAAAGTCGGACTTCCGCGCCGAACTTCCAACGATTGTTCAAAAGTTTTTTTCTCAGCCCATAAAGCTTGAATTTCCTCATTAATTTTAGCTAAATCAAGCCCCTTGTACTCCTTAAATTTGTTCATAAAAATCATAAATAACCTGCAAAAATACAAAAATAAAACGTATATTTGTCATTTAATTCTAAAAATTGTGAAAAGAATACTCGGAATAGGCAATGCCTTAGTTGATGTGCTGGTAAACCTGCCGGACGACTCTCTTTTAAACGAATTTAACCTGCCCAAGGGCAGTATGCAACATGTTGACGAAGCTACGGCCAATAATTTGTGGAATAAAATACAAGCACTTGGCACACAGGTGGTAGCGGGAGGATCGGCAGCTAATACCATAACCGGTATTGCCCAATTAGGTCTTGACTGCAAATTTATTGGAAAAACAGGAGACGACGATTTAGGTCATCGTTTTGCCCACGACCAAATTGTTAATGGTATTCAATCGCTATTGCTGAAAAGTCGGACGGCTACCGGCCGCTGCACCGTGTCGATTACCCCCGATGCCGAGCGCACCATGGCCACCTACTTAGGCGCCGCCATTGAATTAGCGCCTGAAGATTTGAACGAGCAAATGTTTGATGGCTACGATTATTTCCATATTGAAGGTTACTTGGTACAAAATCATGCTTTGGTGCGCCGCTCCGTGGAATTAGCCAAGGCTAAGCAACAAATCATATCCCTCGACTTAGCCAGTTACAATGTAGTGGAGCAAAACCTTGAGTTCCTTCGCGACATCTTGCATAACTACGTAGATATTGTGTTTGCCAATGAGGCTGAAGCTGAGGTTTTCACCGGAAAGCAGCCGCAGGAAGCCTTGCACGAACTCGCTAAGTCTTGTACTGTTGCCGCAGTAAAATTGGGGCGGCATGGTTCATTGGTAAAATCGGGAGACAAGAGCTACACCATTGCTCCTTATCCCACTAAGGCCATTGACGCCACCGGCGCAGGCGATTTGTACGCTTCAGGTTTCCTCTACGCGCACGCCTTGGGCATGCCTTTGGATAAATGCGGCGACATCGGCTCTTATGTATCCGACAAGGTGGTGGGCATTATCGGGCCTAAGCTGACGGAAGCGATATGGAAAGATATTCGGCAATTTGTTTTAAAGTTCAACAAATAAAACAAATCAACAATGAGCATTTTCGATATTATCATACTGCTGATACTTGTAGCAGCCTTTATTTTTGGAATGATGAAAGGCATTGTCCGACAGGTTTTCGGTCTGTTGGCGCTCTTTCTCGGCGTATATTGCGCCTTTAAATTTTCGTACTGGGCAGGCGGTTATATCGCCCAATGGTTTCACACCGGCGAGGCGCTGACTCGGGGTCTTGCTTTTACCGTAACGTTTACGGTTGTAGTTGTAGCCGTTATTCTTTTCGGAAAGTTTGTAGCGCGGCTAATCAATTTAGCAGCCCTCGGCATCTTTGATAAAATTCTCGGCGGGATTTTCGGGGCACTCAAATTTGCTTGCATATTATGCGTCTTGCTTTACATAGCGCAGCATTTCGACACACAGTTTCATTTTTTATCTTCGGAAATAAAACACTCTTTTTTCTATCAATTTTTCGACACCCTTACCAAAATGAGCTTTCCGTATTTGCAATAAATAATTGAGGTATCGGGATATGAGATACCTGACCATATGGGGGACAGCGCAGCGGGACAATGAAGCACGAAAATAGACGTTAAGTAAATGAATAACAATAAATAATAATTTAAAAAGTAAAGATAGATGAAAAAGTTAATTTTCTTTTTAATGTGTAGTGTACTTGCCAGTTGTAGCAATGGACAGGAACCTATTTCACAGGGAAACACGCTTTCTGATGCAGAAAAAATTGTCGGCTTGTCGAAATGTTGGTCTGAAGCAAAATACAACTTTGTGTATTTCGACAGACTGACTTTTAATTGGGATAGTTTATATCAAGCAACCATTCCTGTTGTGCTTGCCACGAAAAACGATTTTGAATATTATCGGGAATTACAGCGTTTCGTGGCAACTTTACAAGATGGACATACTAGAGTTTCGTGGAATCGTAGAGACTTATGGGATAATTGGGTAACTATTCCTGTCATTACAAGACTAATTGATGGAAAAATGATTGTTACTGAAGTTCTTAACAATGAATTAGGCCAACTACAAGGGATAAAACGTGGATTGGAAATCATTAAAATTAACGGAGTAGATGTTCACGAATATGTTTCAACTAATATCAAACCTTTTGTTTTTTCTTCCACAGAACAGTGGACGAATTTGATGGCATACGGAAGAGAAGCAACAAGAGGCAAAAGGTCGGAATCAATTCGTTTAACTTTCAATGACGGAAACAATCAAGTTTTTGAATCTACCATTAGCCACTCTATGTCGGAAAATGATTTACGGCCAATGCCATTATTCGATTTCAGCGTAATGGAAGATAATATCGGTATGTTGAGAATTGATGACTTTTGGCGCGACAATTTCACAGCGCACTTTGATTCGATTTACACAAAAATACTCGCAACCGATGCCTTAATTATTGATATACGAGGAAACGGTGGAGGTAACTCCAACAACTCGGAATACATTTTATCTCATTTGACAAATGAAAGTTTCAACATGTCGGCTTGGAGTAGTCCGCGTTATGTTCCTGCCTTTGCTTCGTGGAATCGTCCAAAAGAGTGGCATATTGGTGAACCTTGGATTGGGCAACCTGTCAAAAACAAGTCGTTTTACAATAAACCTGTAGTGGTGCTTATAGACGAAAGTACATTTTCCGCAGCGGAAGATTTTTGTGTCGGCTTCCGAAATATGAAAAGAGGTAACATTATCGGAACTCCAAGCGGAGGAAGTACCGGAAATCCTATTGGATTTGGTCTGCCGGGTGATGGTTGGGTACTACTTTGCACTAAAAAAGATACTTATCCCGATGGTACTGAGTTTGTCGGAGTGGGGATCTTACCCGATATTGAAGTGCGGGAAACAGTTTCGAGTTTTTTATCCAAGGCGGAAACAGGTATTGACAACTCCAATGCGACACGCAAAGCGAAAGAAGTATTGAAAAGTAGTATGAAGTGAAACGCCCGCAGAAACATTTGTGCTAATTTGCAAGTGCATCGCCCGCCCGAACCTTTGTGGAACCCCCGCCTGCGTGAAGCCGCTTCTACGATATACGACATGAGATATGAGATTTGCCACAGCACAATTAAACCTTAATTCATAATTCATCAATAATAAATAATTAGGTGTCCCCAATCATACAAATAGACGACAAGCTAATCAGCGCCGATGTTTTTGAAAAACACTTTGCCTGCGATGTGACGCAGTGCGCCGGAATATGTTGCGTGC
>Ga0099364_10002233_pt1 | contig 30997 bp, 27 predicted proteins | sample TergutTh196P3_FD_73070 | JGI IMG/M metagenome (GOLD analysis project Ga0099364, IMG submission 73070) | Microcerotermes parvus P3 segment gut microbial communities from Pointe-Noire, Republic of the Congo - Th196 P3 | ecosystem: Host-associated > Arthropoda: Insects > Digestive system > Gut ... | reverse complement strand
CCCCAGGCGGCCGCGAGGATCATCACGGCCACCACCACGGCGCAGACAGGGTCGAGGTACCAAAGGTTCCAGCCCTGGCGCGCGCCTATGGCCCAGCCCCCCAAGGCGATGGTCGTGGGGATGGAACTTAGGGCGTCGGATCGGTGATGCCAGGCGTTGGCCACCAGGACCGAAGATTTCAGGGCCGTCCCCTTGGCCGCCGTCCAGCGGTAGAGCCATTCCTTGGTGATGATGGAGACCGCGGCCACGGCCAGGCCCGTCCAGATGGCCGGGAGGGAGGCCAGCGGCGCGGACGGCGGCTTGGCCAGGGCCTTTACGGCACCGTAGGCCAAACCAAGACCCACCCCGGCCAGGGCCAGGCCGATGGCCACTATGATCATGGCTTCTATTTTGCCATGCCCGTAGGGGTGGTCGGCATCGGCCGGGGCCGTCCAGAAGCGGACCCCGGCCAGGATCACCAGGTCCGTGGCCAAATCGGACAGGCTGTGGACGGCGTCGGCGATCAAGGTCCGGCTGCCGGACCACCAGCCGCCCAGGAATTTGGCCGTTATGAGGATGAGGTTGGTGGCCATCCCCACCCCGGTCACCCGGGAAATGGCCCGTATCTGATCGTTTGAAGTATTCATTATTCCTTGAAACCATATAGGGTGACCCAGCGGTCGGCGCGGATCTGATCGGCCAGCTTGAACCCCAGGGATTCCAGGCGTCCCCACAGGCGCTCGCCCTCGCTTGGAAGGAGGCCGGAGACGATCACCCGGCGGCGGTCCTCGTAGGCCCCCAGGTCCAGGAGCTCCTCCTGAAGGCTTAAGTGGAGATTGGCCAAAAGGAGTTCCCCCGGCTGGCGGTGAAAGAGCTGGGCCGGGGCCCGGTGAAATTCCACCCGGTCCTCCAGGCCGTTTAAGCGGCGGTTGTTCAGAGCCGCGGCCACGGCCAGATGGCTGTAGTCCACGCCCGTCACCCGGGGCACTCCCAGGCGGGCCGCGGCCAGGGCCAGTATGCCTGTGCCAGTGCCCAGGTCCAGGGCTGAGCGGGGGCTGGGGCGGGTTTGGACGGCCCGGGCCAGGCAGTCCAGGGAGGCCTTGGTGGTTGGGTGGCCGCCGAAGCCGAAGGCCAGGCCGGGGTCAATTACCAGGCGCGGCTCGGGCCCGGTTCCGTCCGGCCCGGTAATGGTCAGTCCGGCCGCGGTGAAGGGGGCGGCGCCGGCGCCGTCCTGCCATTGGCCGTAGGTCAGGCGGTGGATGTGATTCAGGGCCAGGTTCGGCCTGGCGGCCAGGAAGGCGTCCGGGGCGGGCCCCGGCTCGCCCTGGAAAAAGACGAAGGCGAAATCGGCCTCCCAATGGAGCCCGGCCAGGGCGGGCCCCAGAAGGTCCAGGCTGGCCGGGTCTTCAAAAATTCCCCGGGCCGCTTCGTCCCTGGCCCGCAGTTCAAAAATGGTCAGGGCTTGTTCCGGACGCATGGCTCGTTGACTACCAAATCCTTTAAGACGGCCCAGGCGCGGCGGTCCAGGCAACCGCCGGCCCGGGCCTTTTCCGCCGTCGCGGGGCCCAGGCGCGGCAGGGCCGCCAGAAGGAGGGGCGGGGTGTCGGCGATATCCAGCCTACGGCCCAGGTTCAGGCGGGTCAGGGCGTTGGGCGGCAAGGTCCCCGGGGGCCCCAGGCTCTGGCCTCCGTCCGGGCGATAGGCCGCGGGCCCCGGGGGGAGGTCCGGAGGCGGGAGGAGGCCTGGGCCGCCCCTCATCAGTCCGGCCAGGGCCGCGCCGGAAACCAAGGCGGCCAGAATCAGGTCCAGCCTGCGGCCGGGGGTCATATCTCCGCCAGCGCCAGGGCTACGGCTTCGGCCAGGCCGCCCTGGCCGGCCGGGGCGATGGGCCTGTGGCGGGCCAGAAGGTCCGGGGGGGCGTCCCTGGTGACAAAGGCCCGGCCGACCCAATCCAGGAGGTCTTGATCGTTGTAGTCATTGCCCGTGGCCGCGGTTCGGCTTCGGTCCAGGCCCAGGCGTTCGGCCAGGGCGGCCGCGGCCCGCCCCTTGGAGACTCCGGGCGGCAGTATCTCCAGCCAGCGGCAGCCATCGTCAAAGGGCGAGGCGGAACTGAGCCAGGATAAACGGGCGCGGTCCAGCTCGGCCCCGGCCCGGGCCGCTTGGGGTGCGGGAATCATCAAGAGCACCTGGCTTAAGATCGGGCGGCGGGCCGGCGGCCGGTCCAAAAAATCGGCCGGAAAGGGGCGGCCCTGGGGCGCGAAAGTTTTAAGGCGCCGGCGGAAGCCCTCCGGCGCCGGGGCCGGAGGGGCCAGGTAGTAGAAATGGTGGCTGTCGGGCGGGGCCAGGTAGGCGAAAAAGCCGAAATCAAGATTCAGCGCGGCCGTAAGGGCACTTTCAGCCTCCGGGGGCCGGAAGGCGCGGCTGTCCAGGAGGGGGCCGGGCCCCATGGGACTCCAGGAGCAGAGCCCGGCGCCGGAAGAGAAAATCAGCCAGTCCAATTCCAGGCCGGGCTCCCAGGCCAAGGCGAAGCTGAAGAGGCTGCGCCCTGTTACCACCGCCCGGACCCAGCCTTCGGCCTTCAGCCGCTTCAGGGCCGAAAGGTCCTCCGGGGAGACCTTGGCCCGGTGGTCCAGCGGCTTGATGGTGCCGTCAAAGTCGGTCAGCCACAGCCCGGATTGGTCAGCGGTCCCGGTCACAATCCTCCAATCCGCAGCCCAAAATATTGTTTTTGATGACCATCTATTATGTTAGTGTAACATAAATTCGCCCCATGGGCAAACCGGGGACCTAGGGGCGGTCCAGGGAGGCCCATTATATCTCAATGATTCCTCGTTACCAAAGGCCGGCACGGGGGACGAAGGCATAGCCAAGCGCAACCAAGGAACCTCAACCACTGGATGACCGAAAGACGGGCCGGAGGCTAAGTCTTCAAACACGATTGACGGGGCTATATACTGGAAAAAAAGCTGCGGCAAGATGGGTAAGGCGTTAATTTTGGCCAGAATAATAAGCGGCCCTGTATCCATGACTACAATTTCATCCGGCATTGCCGAACCTTAATTCATCATCGGCCTCGTCGATCTTGAGATTAACGCAGGAATATCCATGTCGAACGAGAGTGGCCATAAATTCAACTCTGGTTTGTCCGTACAATTCAGCGGCTTGCCCCAAAGTCAAACGGCCGTCTTCAAACAGCTTGACGGCTCCGGCCAGGCGCGTTATATCGGCCAATTCCGAGGGTGACAAATTGGCACTGGCCAATATGTCGTTTGAATATGTTATCGTTATGGTATTATTTACAAAAGACATAATCACCTTCTTTAGCTGACGCTTTAATTCTCATTATATACTCAACTTTCGCAGGTGTAAACAGGCCATAAGTTCTTTATATAACGTGATAATTGCTTGATCCAATTGACTGCTTGACAAAGAAGTTCCTGTTTATCGAATTTTTTGGTTCATCCGGGTGAAGCATACTTTGAGGCCGTTGTGTTATAATAGGGGTCCTAGCGGATCAAGGAGGCCCGTGACACCACATGATACCTCGTTACCAAAGGCCGGCCTTAAGGGAACTGTGGTCCCTGGAAAACCAATACGCTTCCTGGCTGGAAGTGGAGCTGGCCGTGGTCGAAACCCAGGCCGCCCTGGGGCTCGTTCCGGCGGAGGCCGCGGCCCGGCTGCGGGCCCTGGCCAGGGTGGACCCTGACCGCATCGCGGCCCTGGAAGAGGAGACGCGGCACGATGTACTGGCCTTTGTCGCCTCCATTGAGGAGCAGGCGGGGCAGGCGGCCCGCTACTTCCACTATGGCCTGACTTCCTCCGATGTTCTGGATACCGCCCTGGCCTTGAGACTGGTCCGGGCCTTGGACATCATAACGGCCGGCTTGGACGAGCTTCGGGCCGTTCTAAAAACCTTGGCCCTGGCGCATAAAAAAACCCTCATCATCGGCCGCAGCCACGGCATTCACGCCGAACCCACCACTTTTGGCCTGAAAATGGCCCTGTTCCACGCCGAATTCGGCCGGCGCCGCGAAAGCCTCATGGAAGCCCGGCGGCTGGTGGCCGTGGGCCAGTGTTCCGGCCCGGTTGGCAATTTTTCCGCCCCGGGCCTGTCCCCGGAGATGGAAGAGAAGGCCCTGGCCCGCCTGGGCCTGGCCCCGGCCCCGGTCTCCAACCAGGTCATTCAGCGTGACCGCCACGGTCAATATTTCTGCGCCCTGGCCCTTTTGGCCTCGTCAATGGAAAAGCTGGCCGTGGAAATCCGTCACCTGGCCCGCACCGAAGTCGGCGAAGTCGAGGAACCCTTCGCCAAAGGGCAGAAGGGCTCTTCGGCCATGCCCCATAAGAAGAACCCCATCGGCGCCGAGAACATCAGCGGCCTGGCCCGGGTGGTCCGGGGCCACGCCCTGGCCGCGCTTGAGAATGTGGCCCTGTGGCACGAGCGCGACATCAGCCATTCCTCGGTGGAAAGGATCATCGCCCCGGACGCCACCAGCCTGGTTGACTACATGCTGGTCCGCCTGAAAAATTTGGTGGCCGGCCTGGTGATCCGCCCCGAGCGCATGTCCCGAAACTTGGCCCTGACCGGGGGGCTCTACAATTCCCAGGAAATCCTTTTGCTTTTGTGCGCCCGCGGATTTGGGCGGGCCGCGGCCTACGAGTTGGTCCAGGGCCACGCCTTAAGGGCCTCTCGGGAGGGCCTGGATTTCAAAACCCTGCTTTTGGCGGATCCCAATCTGACCGCCCGTATTGCGCCCGAGGAAATTGAGGCCGTCTTCCGCCCGGACCGTTTTTTGGCCTCCGTGGACGCCATTTTTGAACGCGTGTTTGGGGCGCCGCAAAGCGCTCCGGATAATAGGTGAGCTATGAGTACGCGAAAATATGCTTTTTCCTGGGCCCTGATGGGGGACATTGATAAAGCCCGCCCCAACCTGGGCCCGAATGTGAGGCTGGAAGTCTATCGCTTGATGCAGTTCTGCTTCCGCGACATCCTGGAAGACAGGTACGGCTCCGAGGAGGTGGACCGGATATTCTACGAGGCCGGCAGCCTGGCCGGGCGCCATTTCTATAAAAATGTTCTGGCGCCCGAGCCGGAATCCTTCAACGACCTGGTCATCCGCCTTAAACATATCCTGAGGGACATGGGCATAGGCATCCTCAAGGTGGAAGAGGCGGCTTTTGATACCCTTACCTTCACCCTGTCGGTTTCGGAGGATCTGGATTGCTCGGGGCTGCCGGAACTGGGCTATAATATCTGCCTTTATGACGAGGGCTTCCTGGCCGGCCTCCTGGAGGCTTTTACCGGCCGCTCCTTTGAAGTGAAGGAGGTCGATTGCTGGTGCACCAGCGATACGACCTGCCGCTTCCATGCCCGGCCCTCGGAAGGCATCCGGCATTTTTAAAATTTTCTAAAAATGCTTGACTAAATAACTTTTATGTGGTGATATATTCCCGCTCACAGCAAAGGCGCTGCGGACGAACGTCCACGGCGCCTTTAATGTTTTGGGAGATACGAAGCCACAATGGCGTGCGCTTCCCGCCGATATTAACGGCCGGGCGCGCGCTTTTTTTTCAATTGGGGGCTGTTATGCACAGGGAGGGACAAGTAAGGATTCCATCAGGCTGCGCCATATCGGGGATCATAGACAAGTCCCGGAGGCGGATGAGCGGCGAGACCATCATTAAGTCAATAAGCGTCATGCATGACCGTTCCAACGGTCTTGGCGGCGGGTTCGCGGCATATGGAATTTATCCGGAATACAAAGATTACTATGCGTTACACATTTTTTATGATACGGCCTCCGTAAAAAAAGAATGTGAGGATTTTCTGGAACGGCATTTCGATATCATCAACCTATCTAAAATACCGACGAGAAAGACTAAAGAGATCACTGACGAACCATTGATCTGGCGCTACTTTGTCATGCCGCTGCCGACTAAATTGGCGGACAGCCAGCTTGACGAACGCGAATTTACCGCCAAATGCGTCTTCCGGGTCAACACGAGGATTGACGGCGCATATGTTTTTTCCAGCGGGAAAAATATGGGCGTGTTCAAGGCGGTCGGGTTTCCGGAAGATGTGGGGCGGTTTTACAGGCTGGAGGAATATGAGGGCTGGTGTTTTACCGCGCACGGGCGGTATCCGACCAACACGCCGGGCTGGTGGGGCGGGGCCCACCCCTTCGCCCTGCTTGATTATTCGGTGGTGCATAACGGCGAGATATCGTCCTACGACGCAAACCGCCGCGCCATCGAAATGTACGGCTACAAATGCACGCTTCAGACCGATACCGAAGTCATTACCTATATCGTGGATTATCTGCACAGAAAGAAAGAACTCACCCTGGATGAAATTGCCTCCGTCATCGCCGCTCCGTTTTGGCAGACCATTGAGCGTATGACTCCCGGGGAAAGGGAGACGCACGAGTATTTGCGCGTCATGTTCGGCGCGCAGCTGATAACCGGCCCGTTTTCGATACTCGTCGGCTTTGAGGGCGGTCTTATGGCGTTAAACGACAGGCTCAAGCTGAGAAGCATGGTCGTCGGCGAGAAGGGCGACATGGTCTATATCGCGAGCGAAGAGGCGGCTATCCGCATTATCGAGACGGGCCTTGATACGGTTTGGGCGCCGAAGGGCGGCGAGCCCGTGATCGTCAACGTGAACAGGGGTGACGAGTAATGGCGATAAATTATCTGTACCCTGAATATGAAGTGGCCCGCAATAACGACAGGTGCATCACCTGCCGCGCCTGCGAGCGCCAGTGCGCGAACGAAGCCCACGAATACATAGCCGATAAGGACAAGATGGTCTGCGACGATTCAAAATGCGTAAACTGCCATCGCTGCGTCGCGCTCTGTCCCACCCGCGCGTTGAAAATCGTTAAAAGCGGCAGCACGTACAAACAAAACACGAATTGGAGCGGCCGGATAATAGACGAGATTTACCGCCAGGCCGGAAGCGGCGGCGTATTGCTTTCGAGCATGGGTAATCCCGAAAACTACCCGGTATACTTTGATAAAATACTCCTAAACGCATCACAGGTCACCAACCCGTCGATAGACCCCTTACGCGAGCCCATGGAGACGCGGATATTTCTCGGCCCGAAGCCGCAGGTTATAGAACGCGATGGAAGCGGGCGGATCATAAACAACCTGCCGCCGCAGCTTAGGCTGTCCATGCCGATCATGTTCTCGGCCATGAGCTACGGGTCTATAAGCTTCAACGCGCATGAAAGCCTCGCCCGCGCCGCCGAGGAACTGGGCATTCTCTACAACACCGGCGAGGGGGGCTTGCATGAAGAATTTTACAGGTACGGCGCCAACACTATAGTGCAAGTCGCGTCAGGGCGTTTCGGCGTTCATCCCGAATACCTCAACAGCGGCGCGGCAATCGAGATAAAAATGGGCCAGGGCGCAAAACCCGGCATCGGCGGGCATCTGCCGGGGGCCAAAATCGTCGGCGACATATCGCGCACGAGGATGATACCCGAGGGCAGCGACGCGATATCCCCCGCGCCGCACCACGACATATATTCGATTGAAGATCTGCGCCAGCTCGTCTACTCGCTGAAAGAAGCCACGGATTATACAAAGCCCGTGATCGTCAAGATAGCGGCCGTCCACAACGTCACCGCGATCGCCAGCGGCATAGCCAGAGGCGGCGCGGATATCATCGCCATCGACGGCTTTCGCGGCGGAACGGGCGCCGCGCCAACGCGCATACGCGACCATGTCGGCATACCCATAGAGCTTGCGCTCGCGGGCGTCGACAAGCGCCTAAGGGAAGAGGGGATACGCGACAACGTATCCATCGTCGTCGGCGGCAGTATCCGCTCAAGCGCAGATATCGTAAAGAGCGTTGCCTTGGGCGCGGACTGCGTGTATATAGGCTCCGCGGCGCTGATTGCCCTGGGCTGCCACCTCTGCAGGAGCTGCCAAAACGGAAAATGCAACTGGGGCATCGCAACGCAGGCGCCCGACCTTGTAAAGCGCCTAAACCCCGATATCGGGTATAAGCGCCTTGTCAATCTTATGACCGCGTGGAAGCATGAGATAAAAGAGATGATGGGCGGCATGGGCATCAATTCCATTGAGAGTTTAAAAGGAAACCGGCTCATGCTGAGGGGGGTGGGACTGAACGAAAAAGAACTTGAAATTTTAGGCATGAAACATGCCGGTGAATGAACATGGAAGGCCATAAAATGAAAAAACTTATAAGCGGAAAAGTAAGGGACGTATACGAAATTGCGGACGACAGGCTGGTGATCGTCACTACGGACAGGATTTCCGCCTTTGATGTGGTTCTCTCCAAACCCGTGACCGATAAAGGGAGGGTCTTGAACGCCATTTCCTTATTTTGGTTTGACTTCACAAAAGATATTGTTCCAAATCACATTATTTCAAGCGATCTCGGGGACATGCCCGGGTATTTCCAAAAGGGCGAGTTCGAGGGGCGGGCGGTCCTGGTGAAAAAAGTAAGAATTCTGCCGTTTGAATTTATCGTAAGGGGATACATGTTCGGAAATATGTGGGAAGCCTATTTTCAAAACCAGGATTTTTGCGGATGCCGGGTAGAAGGTGATTATAAATTGGCCGAAAAACTGAACGCCCCCATTTTGACCCCGTCCACGAAAGCGCATACGGGGCATGACGAATATATTCCGCTAAGGGACGTTGCGGGTGCGATCGGCGCCGAATTGACAGGCCGAATAGAAGAAACCTGTTTTAAGCTGTATGACGCATGCTATCAATATGCGTATAAAAAAGGCATTATCATCGCGGATACGAAATTCGAGTTTGGTCTTGACGCGGATAATCGGCTTTATCTTGCGGATGAAATATTTACCCCGGATTCAAGCAGATTCTGGAACCTTTCCGACTATAAAGCCGGAATTTCGCCGAAAAGCTACGACAAGCAGTTTGTACGAGATTGGCTCACGGACAACAAAGCGGGCGGGGATATGCAATTTGACAATGTGCCTTATGAAATTTTGAGCAAAACGGCGGATATTTACGCCGAATGCTTAAGGAGGCTGTTAGAGGTAAAGCCGTGAAAAGAGTTTATGTAAACGAAAAATGGTGCCTTGGCTGTCATTTGTGCGAATATTACTGCGCTTTCGCGGAAACAATGGAAGCCGACATGGCGCGGGCCTTGAAAGGCATAAAAATAAATCCGAAGATCACAATAGAAGAAAAAGACGGCATCAGCTTCGCCGTCTCCTGCCGGCATTGCCGGGGACCTCTTTGCGTCAAGGGGTGCATAACCGGCGCCCTGACGGCCGCGGAGGGCGTAGTTACCATAAATAAAGACAGGTGCGTAAGCTGCTATACCTGCATTTTGAGTTGCCCGTACGGCGCGGTGTCCCCCTCAGACGATGGCGCGGTGGAGAAGTGCGAGTTATGCGTAAAAACCGCCGCCGGAACCCCGGCCTGCGTAAAGGGCTGCCCCAATAACGCCATTGTTTTTGAGGAAAGGGAGTGAACGTTTTGAAGCATGTCATTATCGGCAATTCCGCCGCCGGCATAGGGGCGGCGGAAGGAATCCGGCAAATAAACCGCCGCGATGAGATCGCCATCATCACAGGCGAGCCGCACCATACATATTCACGCCCGCTCATTTCCTACTTATTACATGGAAAAATTACGGAAGAAAAGATTAAATACCGCGGCGATAATTTTTATAAAGACAATGACTGCACTCTCTTCTACGGTACCGTGACTAAGATTTGCGCCGAGACGAAACGCGCCATTTTGGCGGACGGGACCCGGATTCCATACGACAAGCTCCTTGTTGCAACCGGTTCCTCCGCGCTTGTTCCGCCCTTGGCGGGGCTTGATACGGTAAAAGATAAAACCTCTTTTATCAGTCTTGACGACGCAAGGAAACTGGAAAAACTGCTGGGGCCCGATAAGCGTGTTCTGATTGTCGGCGCGGGGCTTATCGGGCTGAAATGCGCCGAAGGCGTTCTCGGCCGCGTCGGGCGCATAATGGTGCTTGACCTTGCCCCGAGGATATTATCCAGCATTCTGGATGACGACGGGGCGGGCATGGTTCAGAACCACCTGGAAAAGAACGGAGTCGAGTTCCGCCTTTCCTCGGGCATCAGGAGTTTGAAGAATAATGTCGCCTTTTTGGAGGGCGGTGAAACGATTGATTTCGATATTCTTGTCCTGGCCGCGGGCCTCTCCCCTAACACCTCGCTCCTGGGCGGGATAGCCGAAATTGAAAGCGGCATTGTCATAAATGAAAAATCCGAAACCACGGCGCCGGATATTTATGCCGCCGGCGACTGCACGCAGACGTTTGACGTATCGAGCGGTCGGAACAAAATCATGCCCTTGCTGCCCAACGCCTATATGCAGGGCGAGTGCGCGGGAATCAATATGGCGGGGGGCGATGCGCGCTTCGACAAGGCAATCCCCATGAACGCCGTCGGGTTCTTCGGGATGCATATAATCACGGCGGGCAGTTACGACGGCGATGTTTACGCGGAGAATATGAACGGCAATTACAAAAGGCTGTTTTACGGCGATAACAGGCTAAAAGGGTATATTCTCATCGGCAACGTGGAAAAAGCGGGGATTTATACAAATCTCATTCGCGAGCGCAGGCCGTTGGATACGATTGATTTTCCCCTCGTTTGTGAAAAGCCGGGGCTCATGGCTTTCAGGCAGGAGGAAAGAATGATGAGGCTGGGGGGAGGCGTATGAATATATCGGCACGGAATCTTGACTTCAGGGAACTGAACAGGCGGATAAGAAGCGCCCGCGCGATGGTCCGCATAGATGATTGCTACGGACAAAGATTCATCGGCAGCGGCATGAGCGATAAGAGCATAACGATAAACGGGACGCCGGGGAACGCGCTGGGCGCCTATTTGGACGGAGGAATCATCCGGGTAAACGGAAACGCCCAGGATGCCGTCGGCGATACGATGAACGACGGCAAAATCATCATTCACGGAAGCGTGGGAGACGCGCTTGGATACGCCATGCGGGGCGGCGGCATCTTTGTCCGGGATAATGCCGGTTACAGGACGGGCATCCACATGAAGGAGTATAAAGAAAAAAAACCGGTAATCGTCATCGGAGGTAAGGTGGGCAGCTTTCTAGGCGAATATCTTGCGGGGGGCTTGATTGTGGTTCTGGGTATTGATTCGGATTCCGCCCCGGTAGGAAATTTTACGGGAACGGGCATGCATGGAGGAAAAATCTATATAAGGACGAGGAATGAGCTTACTTCCCTGCCCGCGCAGGTCATCGCGGAAATAGCCGAAGGCGATGATCTGCGCGGGATTTTGCCATACATTTCCGAGTTTTCCGGATATTTCGGCCTGGACGCCGAACGGCTTTTGGAGGACAGGTATTATGTGCTGAAGCCCAATGCGACAAATCCTTATCATCAATTGTATACCGCGAATTGAACGACGCTGGAAAAAGGATATTTCAGCATATGAGGATATTAAAAAAACTTAACGAAAAATGCGCGGTTTTCGGCGTCAGCTTAAAAACCGGCGAAGCCTTCGGCGTCGCCTACAACGGTTTGCTCGCGCTGCAGCACCGGGGGCAGGAGGGGGCGGGCATAGCGGTCGTTCATCAAAATAAAATATCGTGCCGCAAGGATGTAGGTCTCGTCAGCGAGGTGTTTTGCGTTGATAAGTTTGAACAATTGCCCGAAGGGAAAACCGCGGTCGGCCATACCCGGTATTCCACGACCGGCGGCAACATAAAAGAAAATACCGGGCCTTTTGTAACGGAATATCTGACCGGCCGGATCGCGACCGCGCATAACGGCAACATTTCAAACGCCCGGCAGATTCGCGACGGGCTAAGGAAGAACGGGCTGCAATTCAACGCAACCTGCGACAGCGAAGTCATTTCTTCCTTGATCGCGTATTATATAACAAAAGAACAAGAAATATTGCCGGGCGTTGTGAAGGCGGCTGATTTTCTGCGCGGGGCCTATTCCCTGGTTATCGCCGCCGGAGAGGACAAGCTCGTGGCCGTCCGTGACCCGAACGGCTTTCGACCGCTCTGCATCGGGCGAAACGATTCCGGCTACGCCGTGGCCTCGGAAAGCTGCGCGCTGGATGTATGCGGTTTTGAATTTTTGCGGGACGTGACGCCGGGTGAAGTAATCCTTATCGAAAACGGAAAGATCGTTTCCCAGGAAATAAGGCTTTTTCAAAAAGAGGACAACCGGGGGCTCTGCATCTTCGAGTATGTTTATTTCGCCAGGCCCGATTCCGTAATAGACGGGCTTTCCGTATATGACGCTCGGTATGGCATGGGGATGGCCTTGGCGGAGGAATACCCGATAAAAGCCGACGTAGTCTGCGGCGTGCCCGATAGCGGCTTGGAAGCCGCGAGCGGTTACAGCGCGAAAAGCGGGATACCCTTGGCTTCGGGATTCGTTAAAAACAGATATATCGGCAGGAGCTTTATCTATCCTTCTCAAATCCAGCGTGACAGCGCGGTTCGTCAAAAACTCAATCCGCTTGGGGCCAATATCAAGGGAAAGCGGGTCGTGCTGGTGGATGATTCCATCGTGCGCGGCACAACCAGCAAAAAGATTCTAAGCAGCCTGAAAAACGCGGGGGCGAAGGAAGTTCACATGCGGGTTTCCTCCCCGCCCTTCCGCCATACCTGCCACTATGGAACGGACGTGGACAATGAGGAAAACCTGATCGCCAACCGGATGAGCCTGGAGAAAATCGGCGAAAAAATCGGCGCCGACAGTTTAGGCTATATCAGCGTGGAAGGTCTTAAGCGGGCTTGTGGGAAATGTTCACTGACTTTTTGCACGGCTTGTTTTACTGGAAACGGCATATCAACTCGAACGAAAAAAGACGTTTTCGAGTGAGGCGGCGGTTTATGAAGGCCTACTTGATTTTGGAAAACGGTATTGTCATGGAAGGGGAATTTTTCGGCGCCCGCGGCGAAATCACTGGCGAAGTCGTTTTTACCACCGGCATGACCGGTTATTTGGAAACCTTGACCGACCAAAGTTATTACGGACAAATCGTTCTCCAGACATTTCCCCTGATTGGAAATTACGGCGTCATACCTTCCGATTTTGAAAGCGGCACGGTCGGGGTAAAAGCCTATATCGTCAAGCATCCGTGCCATGCCCCTTCAAATTTCCGAAGCGAGGGAGGGCTGGACGCTTTTTTACGTGAACGCGGCATTATCGGGCTTTGTGGAATAGATACGAGGGCGCTTACCAAAATCATCCGGCAAAACGGTGTGATGAACGGGAAAATCACCCTCTCCCCGCCTGGTGAAGCCGATCTTCTCGAAGCAAAGGCATACTCAATCCACAATGCCGTCGCCGCCGTTTCAACAAATCACCTTACAAAAACCGGGGAAGGCTCCCGCCGCGTGGCCCTGATGGATTTCGGGGCCAAGCGCGGCATCGCGGAGGCCCTGGCGGCACGGCATTGCGAAGTGTGGTCTTTTCCCCACGACACGCCCGCACGGGAAGTTCTGAAAATCGAGCCATCGGGCATCATGCTGAGCAACGGCCCCGGAAATCCCGCCGACCCCGCGAACGCCGCAATTATTGAAACCATCCGCGCGCTCATGCGGAGCGGCTTGCCGATTTTCGGCATTTGTCTGGGACACCAGCTCCTGGCCCTGGCCAACGGCTACACGACGCGGAAGATGAAATTCGGCCACCGGGGAGCCAACCAGCCGGTCAAGGAGACCTCCACCGGGCGCGTTTACATCACCAGCCAGAATCACGGCTACGCCGTAGTTGCGGAGGCGGGGGCGTTCGTAAATGTCAACGATGACACCTGCGAGGGCCTGGACTACGGCCGTTCATTTTCCGTGCAGTTCCACCCGGAAGCGCGCGGAGGGCCCCTCGACACGGCCTTCCTGTTCGACCGCTTCATGGAAAGGATGGAGGATTTTGGCGGCAGCTGACAGAGTGGGCACCGGGATGCCGGGCCTAGACGGAGTTATTGACATGCTGCGGCTGGGGGACAATGTCGTCTGGCAGGTGCAGTCCATCGACGATTATTTTCAGGTCGTGCGCCCGTATATCAGGCAGGCCGGAAAGGACGGGCGCCGGCTCGTTTACCTGCGGTTCGGAAACCATGAGCCGCTGATGGCGGAAGGAGAGGCCGCCGTCTCGTGCCAACTCGACACCTCCAAGGGTTTTGAGGCTTTTGCCGCGAAAATCCACAATATCATCGAACGCGAGGGGGAACGGGCCTTCTATGTGTTCGACTGCCTCAGCGACCTGTTGGACAGCTGGCATTCGGACATGATGGTGGGCAATTTTTTCCGAATAGCCTGCCCCTTCCTCTACCGGTTGGATACCGTCGCCTACTTCGCTCTCAAAAGGGGCGCGCACACCAACGACACGATTGCCCGCATACGGGAAACGACTCAGGTCCTGCTTGACGTGTACAGTCTTGACGGCCGGCTTTATATCCATCCCCTCAAGGCCTGGGAAAGGCATTCCCCCACCATGTTCTTCCCGCACCTCATCGAGGGCGGCGAAGCCGTCTCGCTCATGTCCAGCGCCGACGCGGCCACGCTTTTTTCCCAGGTCGGCCGCGGCGCGCGGCAGGTGGATCATTGGAGCCGGACCCTGGAGCGCGCGCGCGCGCTTTTGGACGGGGATGAACAATCACAAGAGGAAATGAAGCGGCTTCTCATCAGCCTTGTCATCGGCAAAGAGCCGCGCATAACGGAACTGGCCGCCAGGCATTTCACCCTTGGGGACATACTCCATATCACGGAACGGCAGATCGGGACGGGTTTTATAGGCGGTAAAAGCGTGGGGATGCTCCTGGCCAGGAAAATCCTCGAGGCCGACGCCGGCGACTTTCTGCGCCGCCATTGGGAGCCCCATGATTCCTACTACCTCGGTTCGGATATCTTCTATACCTACATCGTGCAGAACGGATGGTGGGACCTGCGCATCAGGCAGAAAACGCCCGAGGGATATTTTGCCGTGGCCGAGGAATTGCGCGGAAAAATGCTCCGGGGCAAATTCCCGGACGCCACAAGGGAACAGTTCATTCAAATTCTGGAACATTTTGGGCAGTCGCCCATCATCGTCCGCTCCAGCTCGCTGTGGGAGGATAACTTCGGCAACGCCTTTGCGGGGAAATACGAAAGCGTCTTTTGCGCCAACCAGGGCACGCCGGAGGACCGCCTGGAAACCTTTGAGCGGGCCGTGCGCACCGTCTACGCCAGCACCATGAACGAGGACGCTCTGGCCTACCGCCGGCGCCGCGGCCTTGATAATCTGGACGAGCAAATGGCCATACTTGTCCAGCGCGTGTCGGGGAACCACTACGGAGAGAAGTTCTTCCCGCACGTCGCGGGCGTGGGGAATTCCTCCAACCTGTATGTGTGGGACAAATCCATGGACCCGAACGCCGGTATGCTGCGCATCGTTTTCGGGCTGGGTACCCGCGCGGTGGACCGCGTATCCGGCGACTACGCGAAGCTGGTCCCGCTGGATACTCCCGCCAAGGGGTCGCCCGTCAGCTACGGCCATGAAAAGAAATTTTCACAGCACCGGGCGGACATTTTAGACCTTGGCGGGAACCTCTTGACGGAAGCCCCCTTGGAGGATTTATCTAAGCTTGATTTAAAAACGGACAAAAGCATTTTCTTCAGCGCGGATACCGCGGAGATAAGCCGGCTGCGCGAACTGGGGGGAGACTTAAGCCGCATACCCCCGATAGCGGACTTCAAAAAGCTCCTGACCGGGACGAAATTCCCCGAATTCGCCCGCACTGTGCTGAAAACGCTCTCCGGCGCCTACGACTACCCGGTGGATATCGAATTCACCGTGAACTTCAGCCCGAACGGCGATTTCAGATTCTGCCTCCTGCAATGCCGGCCCCTCCAAACCAAGGGGCTGGGGAGGGCTCTCGAAATACCAAAACCAAAGCCGGAGGATATTTTCCTCTCGTCCAGCGGCGGGTTTATGGGCGGCAATGCAAGGCTCCGCTTTGATTATGCGGTTTTTGTCAGAACGGAGGAATATCTCAAGCTGCCGGTGCGGGATAAATATCAGGTCGCACGGCTGGTCGGCGTGATAAACCAAAAGCTGAAAGGCAAAACCGTGCTGCTCATCGGCCCCGGCCGATGGGGAACCACGACGCCGTCGCTCGGCGTCCCGCTCCATTTCAGCGAGCTGTGCAATATGGCGGCCATTTGCGAGGTGTCGTATCCTAAGGCGGGAATTGTGCCGGAATTGTCTTTCGGCAGCCACTTTTTCCAGGATATAGTGGAATCCGATATTTTTTATGCCGCTGTTTTCGACGGCGAGCCGGGCATCGTATTCCGTCCCGATCAGGTTTCGGCGAAAGTCAATCTCTTGGGCGCGGTGCTGGACGGGGGCGAAAGATGGGAGTCTGTGGTACACGTCGCGGCGACGCCCGGCCTTATCCTCAATTCAGACATCGCAAGCCAGCGGCTGCTGATTTATTGGAATGAACGGACGGATGCTTATGCCTCTGGATAAATCCATAAAAAAGGTATTGGTAATAGGTTCCGGCCCGATTGTGATCGGGCAGGCCGCGGAATTTGACTACGCGGGTACGCAGGCTTGCCGCGTTCTCCGCGAGGACGGCATTGAGATCGTCTTGGTCAATTCCAACCCCGCCACTATTATGACCGACAGGAACATCGCGGATAAAATCTATATCGAGCCGCTGACATTGACGACGGTCAAGCGGATTATTGAAGTGGAACGGCCCGACAGTATTTTATCCGGGTTGGGCGGTCAGACCGGGCTCACTCTGTGCATGCGGCTGGCGCATGAAGGTTTTCTTGACAAAATGGGGATCCGCCTATTGGGCTCTTCGCCCGGGACCATCGACAAGGCGGAGGACAGGCGGATTTTTAAGGAAACCATGCAAAACATAGGCCAGCCCGTCATCCCGTCCGTTATCGCGATCGATGTTGAAACGGCGGTGAAATTCGCCGACGAAACGGGCTATTCCGTCATAGTCCGCCCGGCCTTCACCTTGGCCGGCAGCGGCGGAGGCCTGGCGGCGGAAGAAGGCGAGCTTCGGGAGATTGCGGCCAACGGCTTGGCTCTTTCGCCGATACGGCAGATTTTGGTTGAAAAATCCATAGCGGGCTGGAAGGAAATAGAGTTTGAGGTCATGCGCGACCGCGCCGAAAACGCCATTACCGTCTGTTCCATGGAAAACTTCGATCCCGTGGGCGTACACACCGGCGACAGCATTGTCATAGCCCCCGCCGTCACCTTGTCGGACAGGGAATACCAAATGCTGCGCTCGGCGGCTTTGGACATTATCGGGGAACTGGGCGTCTTCGGCGGGTGCAACATCCAGTTCGCGCTGCATCCCCACAGCTTTGATTACGCGGTCATAGAGGTAAACCCGCGCGTTTCGCGTTCCTCGGCCCTGGCGAGCAAGGCGACGGGATACCCCATTGCCAAGGTGGCGACCAAGATAGCCATCGGCTATACCCTAGACGAGATACCAAACGCCGTTACCGGCACGACCTTCGCCGCCTTCGAGCCGACGCTTGATTATGTGGCCGTTAAGTTCCCCAAGTGGCCGTTTGATAAATTCGTGTACGCGCAAAAGGATTTGGGCACGCAAATGAAAGCCACCGGAGAAGTCTTGGCCATTTCGGATACCTTTGAAGAGGCCTTGCTTAAGGCCGTTCGCGGTGCGGAACTCGGGCTAATGGGCCTTGAACTGCCGCGCCTGGCGGCCAAGACCAATGATGAGCTGCGCGAACTGCTCCACACCGTGACCGATGAGCGCCTGTTCGTGTTGTATGAAGCCGTCAGGCGCGGGTTCAGCGTGGATGAACTTCACCTGGTTACCAAAGTGGACCGTTGGTTTTTAAACGGGCTTGTTAATATCTCAACCGGCGTTAAAACGCCCGGACCGCCGGTGTATAAGATGGTCGATACCTGCGGCGGCGAATTCGAGGCCCGGACGCCCTATTTCTACTCGATAAGCGGCGGAACGGAGAACGAGGCGCTCCCTTTTATACAAAAAAGCGAAAACCCCAGGATTGTCGTGCTTGGCAGCGGGCCGATACGCATAGGCCAGGGCATTGAGTTCGACTACGCCTCCGTGCATTGCGCCTGGGCCCTTAAAAGCATGGGCTACGAGGTCATTGTCATAAACAATAACCCCGAAACCGTGTCCACGGATTTCGATACCGCGGACAGGCTGTATTTTGAACCGTTATGCGTTGACGACGTGATGAACGTGATTGGGATTGAAAAGCCGGTCGGAGTCGTGGTGGCCTTCGGCGGCGGCACGGCCATTAAACTGACCCAAAAACTTTACGAACGCGGCGTAAAAATTATCGGCACATCCGCGGACAGCATCGACATCTGCGAGGACAGGAACCGTTTTGACGACTTTCTCGAGCGCCTGGACATAAAACGTCCGAAGGGCTGTTGCGTCATGTCGGAAGCCGGGGCCCTCGCCGCCGCCGAAAAGCTCGGCTACCCGGTTTTGATGCGCCCGTCCTATGTATTGGGCGGTCAGAACATGACCATCGCGTTTTCGCCGGAAGATATACGCGAATACGTGGAAATCATCCTGCGCCAAAAACAGGAAAATCCCATACTCATCGACGAGTATCTGGAGGGACTGGAGCTTGAGGTTGACGCCATATGCGACGGTAAGGACGTATTGATTCCCGGCATCATGGAGCATATAGAACGAACAGGAGTCCACTCGGGCGACAGCATAGCCGTATACCCCGCGTTAAATATAGATGACGCCATGTCGGAAAAAATTTTTAAATTAACCGAAAAAATTTGTATGTCGCTTGACGTCAAAGGAATCGTAAATATTCAATACGTTCTCTATAAAAACGATGTTTATGTCATAGAGGTAAACCCCCGGGCGTCGCGTACAGTTCCGTATATCAGCAAGATTACCGGCATACCCATGTGTGAGATCGCGACAAGAGTCAGCGTCGGAGAGGCGCTTTCATCTCTTGGGTATTCGCCGGGCATAGAAAAAATACCGCCGTATTTCGCGGTTAAGGCGCCGGTTTTTTCCTTTGAGAAGCTGGCCGGCGTGGATACGCATTTGGGCCCCGAAATGAAGTCCACGGGAGAAGTTCTGGGGCTTGGGAAGAATATTGAGGAAGCGCTTTATAAGGGGCTTGTCGCCGCGGGTTATGCAATGAACAAAAAAGGAGGCGCGTTAATTACCGTCCGAGACCATGATAAAATGGAAATCGCGGGCGTGGCGGAAAAGCTCGTCCGGTGCGGTTTTTCGCTGTTTTCGACCCGGGGGACGGCAAAATTTCTTACGGAAAAGGGCTTTAAGGTTCAAGTGGTGGAAAAAATACGGGATTGCGCCGATGACAATACCGCAACGCTCCTTGAAAGCGGAAAAATAAGCTATGTAGTCTCCACATCGGAAAAAGGCAGGGATCCCGCTTTTGATGATGTAAAGATACGCAGAAAAGCCTGCTCGCTCGGCATACCGTGCCTGACTTCGGTTGATACGGCGAACGCGCTGGCGGACAGTTTGCTTTCCGGATACAGCGAGATTAACACGGAGCTGATTGAGATTAATTCTTTAATTGCATAAAAGTTTTCGACGGGACGGTGGAGATATGAGCGAGCTGGTGCTGGTGCTTGATTTCGGAGGTCAGTATAAGGAGCTTATCGCCGGCACGGTCAGGGGCTTATCCGTTTATTCGGAGATATGGCCGGGCAATACGGGGGTTGATGAAATCAAGCGGCTGAACCCCATCGGCATTATCTTGACGGGCGGTCCGAACAGCGTATATTCGGCCGATTCTCCCAAGTGCGATCCCGATCTGTTCTCCTTAGGCATTCCCGTCCTGGGTATTTGTTACGGCATGCAGATGATGTGCGATCTGCTTGGCGGCGAGGTGGAGCCCGGCGAGGCGGGCGAATATGGACGCGTTACCGTAAAGACCAGGAATCAATCGGTATTGTTTCGGGGAAGAGACAAACCATTTGACGCGCTAATGAGCCACCGGGACGTGGTAACGCGCCTGCCGGAAGGTTTCATCCCCACGGCGGCCACCCCCGTCTCCACCGCCGCCTGCGAAAATTCCGCCAAGAAGCTTTATGGCGTGCAATTCCACCCTGAAACCAAGCATACCAAGGGCGGGCGCGGAATCATCCAAAGGTTCATATATGAGGTCTGCGGCGCGGCGGGCGATTACAAGCTGGGCGATTTCATGGATAACCAGATAAGGCGGATACGTCAAAAAGTCGGCCATAAAAAAATACTCCTGGCCCTTTCCGGGGGGGTCGATTCATCGGTATGCGCGGGCTTGTTGTCCAAAGCCGTGCCGGACCAGCTTTCTTGCGTTTTTGTCGACCACGGTTTCATGCGACGCAGCGAGGGCGATGAAATAGAGGGGTTTTTTTCCAAGCAACGGCTTTGTTTTATACGCGTCAACGCCCAGAGGCGCTTTCTCGCAAAATTGAAAGGCGTCACCGATCCCGAGCTGAAGCGGAAGCTCATCGGCGAGGAATTCATCCGGGTCTTTGAAGAGGAAGCCGCAAAGTTCGGCGACATGCCGTTCTTAGCCCAGGGGACGATTTACCCAGACATAGTGGAATCGGGAGGCATGCACGGCGCGACGATTAAAAGCCACCACAACGTGGGCGGGCTTCCCGAAAACCTCGGGTTTAACGAAGTGATAGAACCGTTGTCCGGACTTTTCAAAGACGAAGTCCGTATTATCGGCAAAAAGCTGAGGCTGCCGGCGTTTCTGATAAATAGACAGCCATTTCCGGGGCCTGGTCTGGCCATTCGCATCATGGGCGAGGTCACGGAAGATAAGCTGGAGGTTTTGCGCGAAGCCGACGCCATACTTCGTGAGGAACTCGGCGGCCTAAGACCCAGGCCGGACCAATATTTTACCGTGCTGACCGATACCCGCTCGGTGGGCATTAAAGGGGACGACAGGACATATGATTCAGTCATCGCCGTTCGAGCCGTGACGACCGGCGATTTTATGACATGCGAATACGCGACCCTTCCGCATAAAATTTTAAACCGCGTATCCGCGCGTATCACAGGCGAGATATCATCCGTAAGCCGCGTGGTTTACGATATCACTTCAAAACCTCCGGCCACCGTGGAATGGGAGTGAAGATTTCGTATGACTAAATATGTTTTCGTAACGGGCGGAGTCGTTTCAGGGCTTGGAAAAGGAATTACCGCGGCCTCCCTGGGCCGGCTTCTCAAACAGCGAGGCTTAAAAGTGGCGGCCCAGAAGCTCGACCCGTATATGAACGTCGATCCCGGCACTATGAGTCCTTTCCAGCACGGCGAAGTGTTCGTCACCGACGATGGCGGGGAAACCGACCTTGATTTAGGGCATTATGAACGTTTCATAGACGAAAACCTGACGAAACTCAGCAATCTGACTTCCGGGAAAGTATATTGGAGCGTTCTTGAGCGTGAGCGGGCGGGCGGGTATCTCGGCGGTACGGTGCAGGTCATTCCCCATGTTACGGAAGAAATCAAGAATTTCATTTACGCGGGCGCCGCTAAAAGCCGCGCCGATGTACTTATCACCGAGATCGGCGGTACGATCGGCGACATCGAAAGCCAGCCCTTTATTGAGGCCATCCGCCAGATCTCCCTTGAAAAAGGCCGTGAGAACTGCCTGTTCATCCATGTGACGCTCGTACCTTTTCTAAAAGCGTCCGGGGAGCATAAATCCAAGCCGACGCAGCACTCGGTCAAGGAACTGCAGGCCATGGGCATCAACCCCACTGTAATAATCGCACGGTCGGACGAGCCTTTGGACAACGGCATAAAGGAGAAAATCTCGCTGTTCTGCAATGTAAAAACCGATTGCGTAATTGAGAATATAACCCTGCCTTCCTTATATGAAGCGCCGCTGATGCTCCATCAAAACGGGCTGGATTCGGTTGTCTGCCGCGAGCTGGGGCTGAAGGCTCCTGAACCTGATTTGAGCGAGTGGCGGAGCATGACGAATAAGATCGCGTCAAGGGAAAAGCAAATAAATATTGCCATTGTCGGAAAGTATGTCCGGCTTCACGACGCCTATCTCTCCATCATGGAGAGCCTGAATCACGCGGGCTTCGAAGCCGCGGCCCATGTCAATGTGCATTGGATCGACAGCGGTGAAATAACGGATATGAATATAGGAGAAATGTTAAAATATGCAAATGGCTTGATTATTCCGGGAGGTTTCGGCGACCGGGGGATAGAAGGAAAGATTATAGCCTGCCGGCACGCCCGTGAAAACGACATGCCTTTTTTGGGTATTTGCCTGGGCATGCAGATCGCCGTGATAGAGTTCGCGCGCCATGTGAGCGGTCTTTCCGGCGCTCATTCCGGCGAGTTCGACGAAAATTCGCCCCACCGCGTAATCGACATCATGCCTGAACAGGTCGGCATGACGGGGAGCGGCGGGACTATGCGCTTGGGCTCCTATCCGTGCAAAATAACGGAAGGCACATTGCTGAGCAGGCTGTACGGCGCGGCTGAAATAAACGAGCGTCACCGGCACAGGTTTGAATTCAACAATGATTACCGGGAACGACTCATACGCGACGGGCTTGTCGTTTGCGGGCTGTCCCGGGACGGCAATCTTGTCGAGGCGGTCGAGCTGCCGCGCAACCGTTTTTTCCTCGGCGTTCAATTCCATCCCGAATTCAAGAGCCGCCCCAACAAACCGCACCCGATCTTCTTGGGCCTTATACGAGCGGCTGAAGGAGGAAAACCCCATGCGAATTGATGATGAACTGATTGCCTACCTGGAGGATTTATCCTCCCTGTCGCTGTCCGACCATGAGAAAAAGCGGCTGGCGGTTGATTTGGGGGATATTCTCGGTGGCATGGCGCGCCTCGATGAACTGGATACCGAAAACGCACCCGCCCGCAGCCACCCGTTTGACAATGTAAACGCCTTTCGGGATGATGAAATACAGCCGTCCTTTGACCGGGCGCTGATTTTGAAAAACGCGCCGAAGAGTGGCGATGAAATGTTCATCGCGCCGAAAATTATGGAATAGGCGCAACTTTTTGCGAGAAGAAGGGGCTGTTGAGATGCTTGACATGAGCGCGCTGGAGCTTTCCGCTTCCATAAAAGCCAAAAAGCTGGGCGCATCGGAGGCGGTGCGCGCCTATATGGACCGAATCGAAAAAACAAACGGGCGCTTGAACGCCTTTTTGACCGTTTCCGACGAACACGCGCTGGCCCGTGCGGAAGTCGTGCAAGCGCGGATTAACAGCGGTGAAGCCCTCTCCCCTCTGGCCGGCGTGCCTATTGCTTTGAAGGACAACATATCCACCACTGGAATCAAGACCACCTGCGCTTCAGCCATGCTGGCTGAATATACCCCCGTATATAACGCGACGGCGGTCGACAGGCTGGAGAGGGCCGGAATCATTGTCATCGGCAAGCTCAATATGGACGAGTTTGCCATGGGCGGCTCAAGCGAGACGGGGTTTTTCGGCCCGGTACGCAATCCCTGGGATATCTCCCGGGTTGCGGGCGGCTCCTCCGGCGGCAGCGCCGCCGCCGTAGCCGGCGGGGAAATGCCGCTCACTTTAGGTTCCGATACCGGCGGCAGCATCCGCCAGCCCTGCGCCTTCTGCGGCGTCACCGGGATAAAGCCGACCTACGGCGCCGTGTCGCGGTATGGGCTTATCGCTTACGCGTCATCTCTCGACCAGATTGGCCCCATTGGAAGGAATATAGATGACTGCGCCGCCCTCTTGTCGGTCATTTCCGGGCAGGACGCCAGGGACGGCACTTGCGTTATTGAAAAACCGTTTGCTTTCGGCGAAGCGGACTGCGAGCGGCTGAACGGCGTTAAAATAGGCTTGCCCCGCGGTTATTTTGAGGGCGGCATCGACGAGGACGTCAAAACGGCCGTTTTGGCGGCGGCTGAAGAGTCGGCGGCGGCGGGCGCATATGTTGAAGAGTTTGACATGCCGCTGATGGACTTTATGGTCCCCGCCTATTACATCATCGCCTGCGCCGAAGCCTCAAGCAACCTTTCCCGGTATGACGGGCTGAAATACGGCTATAGGAGCGCCGATGCGAAAACCCTCCATGAGGTCTTTCGCCTCTCCCGCAGCGAGGGATTCGGGCTGGAGGTCAAACGAAGGATTATGCTGGGTTCGTTTGTGCTTTCATCGGGCTATTATGACGCCTATTACAAAAAAGCGCTAGAGGCCCGCGCCTTGATTAAAAATGCCTATGACCGCCTGTTTGAGCGTTTTGACATGATTTTATCCCCCATCGCGCCCACCACGGCTTACAAACTCGGCGAAAACATTGACGACCCGATGAAGATGTACATGGGGGATATTTACACGGTGTCGGTCAACCTGGCGGGCCTGCCCGCCATAGCGCTCCCCTGCGGGTTTGACGGGCAGGGACTGCCGATAGGCTTTCAACTTATCGGAAAAGCTTTTTCGGAGGAAAAGCTGGTTCTTGCGGCGCGGGTTTATCAACGCCGCACCGGCCACCACACCCAAAAACCGAAAGGCGCCGCCGTATGAAATGGGAAGTTGTAATGGGCTTGGAAGTCCATGCCGAACTGTCTACAAAATCAAAGATTTTCTGCGGCTGTTCCACAGCTTTCGGCGCCGAGCCGAACACCCAGGTCTGCCCGGTATGCTCGGGGATGCCTGGAACATTGCCCAAGCTCAACCGTTCTGTCTTGGAATACGCCGTGCGGACAGGGCTCGCGCTGGGCTGCGCCATCACTCGACTGAGCAAATTTGACCGTAAAAACTATTTTTATCCCGACTTGCCGAAATCCTATCAGGTGTCCCAGCTATACGCGCCTATTTGCCGCGACGGGCGCCTGGAAATTGAGGCCGGCGGCAAAAAAAAAACCATCGGCATCCGTGAAATCCATATGGAAGAGGATGCCGGCAAGCTCATTCACGATCCACGGAACGGCGCCGCCCTCATGGACTTCAACCGTTGCGGCGTGCCGCTCTTGGAAATCGTTTCACAACCGGACTTCCGGAGCGGCGAGGAGGTTTCCGCCTATCTGGAGAAGCTGCGCGAAACGCTCTTGTACCTTGAAGTATGCGACTGCAAGATGCAGGAAGGATCCCTCAGGGCCGATGTCAATCTTTCGATTCGCCGGGTCGGGGAAGACTTGGGTGTTCGTACCGAGATGAAAAACCTCAACTCGTTCAAAGCGATTCGACGCGCCATCGGGTATGAATCCGCGCGCCAGATTGAAGTTTTGGAAAGCGGCGGGCGGATTGTACAGGAAACCCGACGCTGGGACGATGAAAAGGGCGTTTCACTCGGCATGCGTTCAAAGGAGGACGCGCACGATTACCGCTACTTCCCCGAGCCGGACTTATTGCCGATGGACATTGACGATAACTGGCTTCTGCGGATGAAACGGAGCATCCCGGAACTGGCGCACCAAAAACGGCGGCGGTATATGCGCGATTACGGGCTTTCCGAATTAGAGTCGTCGGTTCTGACCAGGCATAAGAATATTTCCGATTTATTCGAGACCGTATCCAAACTCAGCGGAGAGCCGTTGGAATCGGCGCGCTTGATTTCGGGCGAGATCATGCGGCTGATGAACAACACGGACACCTCGCCCGAGGACCTGGCTTTGGACGCGGACAAACTGTCCGCGCTGGTTTCCCTCGTTTCAGCCGGCAAGATAAACAGGGGCGCATATAAGGAAACGGCGGAAGCGGTGTTCATGCAAAATGTCGACCCGGGCGCCTATATCGCCGAAAAGGGTTTATTGATGCTTTCCGACGACAAGGCCATCGCCGGGGCCATTGAGGCGGTTTTTTCATGCCATCCCGAGGCCGTGGCGGGCTACCACGCCGGGAGGGTGCAGGCCTTCGGCTTTCTAATGGGACGGGCGATGAAACAGCTGGGCGGGGCGGGAAATCCCGATATGCTGAGAAAAGCGTTGAAGGCCGCGCTTGACAAATAATTTCAACCGTAAACCCAAAAAATTGTCTTGACAATCAAGCGTTCGTGTTATATTTTCCACATATCAGCAAAGGCGCTGCGCGGACTTTACGTCCCCCGGCGCCTTTGCTGTTTCAGTTCCCAGGGAGAGAGGTTTATTGAAATGAATAGCATACCCGAACTGTTTTCCAGCTGTGTTTTCAACGACACGATCATGCGGGCTAGACTTCCGGAGGATATTTACGAGGCATTGAAAAAGACAATGTCGCAGGGTACGCATTTGGAACTCGACGTTGCCAATGTGGTCGCCAACGCCATGAAGGACTGGGCGGTGGAAAAAGGCGCGACCCATTTCTCCCACTGGTTCCAGCCCATGACCGGCATTACGGCGGAGAAGCATGAAAGCTTTATTTCCCCCGTGGGCGGCGGCCGGATCATCATGGAGTTTTCCGGCAAGGAGCTTGTGCGCGGCGAACCGGACGCCTCCAGCTTCCCGTCCGGGGGATTAAGGGCCACCTTCGAGGCGCGCGGCTATACGGTCTGGGATACGACCTCCCACGCCTTTATCAAGGACGGCACGTTGTGCATTCCCACCGCCTTCTGCTCTTACAGCGGCGAGGCTCTCGACAAAAAGACCCCGCTGCTTCGATCCATGGAGGCTCTTAGTAAACAGGCCCTGCGCGTACTGAGGCTTTTCGGCAACAAAACAGCGCAAAATGTCGTATCGGTGGTCGGCCCGGAACAGGAATATTTCCTCATAGATAAGGAGATGTTCTTAAAGCGCCCCGATTTGATTTATACCGGCAGAACCTTGTTCGGCGCCCGCCCGCCCAAGGGGCAGGAGCTTGACGACCATTATTTCGGCTGCATAAAGCCAAGGGTATCCGCCTTTATGAAGGAGCTGGATGAAGAGCTATGGAAGCTAGGCGTTTACGCCAAGACCAAGCACAATGAAGTCGCCCCGTCGCAGCACGAGCTTGCGCCAATCTATGGAACGGCCAACATCGCCACCGACCATAATCAGCTTACCATGGAGATGCTGAAAAGCGTGGCTGACCGTCACGGGCTTGTCTGCCTGATTCATGAAAAACCGTTTGCCGGAGTCAACGGCAGCGGCAAGCATAATAACTGGTCCATACGCACGGACGCCGGCGACAACCTGCTTGAACCGGGCCGGACCCCGCATGACAACGCGCAGTTTTTATTATTTTTGGTCGCCGTCGTCAAGGCGGTGGACGATTATCAGGATCTGCTCAGAGTTTCAGCGGCGAGCGCCGGCAACGACCACAGGCTTGGCGCCAACGAAGCGCCGCCGGCGATAGTATCCATGTTCCTGGGCGACGAATTGACGGAGCTGTTGAAAGCGCTTGAATCCGGAACGGATTATAAAGGCAGGGAAAAAGATCAGATGGAAATCGGCGTGACCGCTCTTCCGCATTTCCCCAAAGATTCCACCGACCGCAACCGCACCTCGCCGTTCGCTTTCACCGGCAACAAGTTCGAGTTCCGCATGCTCGGCTCGGCTTTTTCCATCGCTGGCCCCAATATCATATTGAACACGGTGGTTGCCGAGACTTTGCGGCAGTTCGCGGATCATTTGGAAAAATCGACCGATTTCAACGCGGAATTGGCCTCGCTTATCAAGGCCACCATCCGCGAACATAAGAGGATCGTCTTCAATGGCAACAATTATTCCGATGAATGGGTGCTTGAAGCTGAAAAACGCGGCTTGTCGAACTTGAAGACCACGGTGGACGCGCTGCCTGAATTCGTTTCAAGAAAAAGCGTTGAACTGTTCGGCAGGCACCGCGTTTTCACCGAATCCGAGCTTAACTCGCGGTATGAAATCCTCATGGAAGGATATTGCAAGACCATTCATATCGAAGCGCTTACCATGACGGACATGGTCAAGGAAAAGATAATCCCCGCCTGTATAGACTACCAGGGCGATCTGGCGAAAGTTTTGAAGCTGAAAAAAGATTGCGGCGACTTCGATTCCTCGCTCGAGGAGAGCTTGTTGAGCCGTATTGCGAAATTGTCGTCCTGCCTGATGAAAAAGCTGAACGTCCTTGAAAATGTCATTTTAAAATCCAAGGATAAGCAGGAAATTTTCGCCCTGGCGAATTTTTACAGGGACAAGGTTTTTACCGCCATGGCTGAACTGAGGCTGACGGTTGACGAGCTTGAAACTCTTGTCGCCAAAAAGCATTGGCCCCTGCCATCGTATGCCCGGATGCTTTACAGCGTCGTATAAAAATTACGGCGAAGCCGGCCATCCGGCGCGAAATGAAAGAAGTGAAATTATGCGCAATGATATTCTCTCTCTCTTGGAGCGCAACGCCAAACTCACGGCGGATGAGATCGCCGTATTTTTAGGCCTGCCGGAGCCAGATGTTCGCCATGAAATCGCACGGATGGAAAAAGAACAGGTCATCTGCGGATACGGCGCGTTTATCAACTGGAGCCGAACGGACGATGCCCTGCTTACGGCGCTCATTGAAGTGAAGGTCACTCCGTCGCGCGGAAAAGGATTCAACGGCATTGCCGAACGGATATACCGGTTTGACGAGGTTAAGGCGGTTTATCTCATGTCCGGCGGCTTTGACTTGGCTGTCATCATAGAAGCTAAAACGCTTAAGGACATTGCCATGTTTGTTTCCGATAAGCTCGCGCCGCTGGAATCCGTTCTCAGCACCGCCACCCATTTTGTGCTGAAAAAATACAAAGATCACGGCGTCATTTTTGATGACCGGGGTGACGACACCGGCAGGATGGCCGTATCGCCATGAAGAGTTTAGTCGCGCGAACAATCAAAGATTTGCCCTATTCCGGCATTAGAAAGTTCTTCGACATAGCTTCGGAGATGAAGGATGTCGTTTCCCTTGGCGTCGGCGAGCCGGATTTCGTCACCCCATGGCATATTCGCGAAGAGGCTATTTTCTCGTTGGAGCGGCGGCGCACAATGTACACCTCCAATGTCGGCATGCCTAATCTGCGCGGCGAAATCAGCCGTTATATGTCGGCCAAATACGAGCTGAACTACAATCCGAAAACGCAAATCCTGGTTACGGTCGGCGCCAGCGAAGGCATTGATGTGGCCTTGCGCGCCATTATAAACCCGGGCGACGAAGTATTGGTGGCGGAACCGTGCTTCGTGTCGTACAAGCCCTGCGTGCGGATGGCCGGCGGAACGCCCGTATCCGTTCCGACCAGCGCCCAAAACGGCTTTCGCGTGACCGCGGACGATATCCGCTCGCGGATTACAAACAAAACCAAGGCCCTCATGCTGAGTTATCCGAATAATCCAACCGGCGCGATTCTTGAGCGCAAGGATATGGAGAGCATTGCCGCCCTGCTTCAGGACAAGGAAATCGCCGTGATCAGTGACGAGGTATATGCCGAGCTGACCTACAATGATGCGCCGCATGTGAGCATAGCGGCGCTGCCCGGCATGTATGAGAAAACCATTGTATTGAACGGCTTTTCCAAGGCTTTCGCCATGACAGGATGGCGGTTGGGCTACGCGTGCGGACCGAACGACATCATCGCCGCCATGGCCAAGATCCATCAGTATGTCGTCATGTGCGCTCCCACCATGGCTCAGTACGGAGGCCTCGAAGCCCTGCGAAACGGTGAATCAAGCGTTACGGCCATGCGGAAGGAATACGATACCAGGCGCCGCTTCATGCTCAGCGAACTAAGGAAAATGGGCATGGACTGTTTTGAGGCGCGCGGCGCATTTTATCTCTTCCCTTCCATCAGCCGGTTCGGTCTTTCTTCGGATGAATTTTGCACCAAGCTCTTGCAGGAACAGCGACTGGCGGTGGTGCCCGGCACGGTCTTCGGCGATTGCGGCGAAGGGTATATCCGGTGTTCCTATGCCTATTCCATCGACAGCATCAAGGAAGCATTGCTTCGGCTGCTTGCCTTTACGCAATCTTTTCAGGCGAACGGAATAGAGCCGCCGGTCATGCTTTCAGCATAATCCGTTTTTATCGATTAAAAAGGGGTTCATCCGGTTAAAGCATACTTGGCTTTAGGCTTTGCTCCATGTGAATTCTGGCTATCAACTCAGCATTCACATTGCAACCTATGTCCACCCTTTTGTCAAAAGTACCCGTAAAAACAAGGCTGAAGTCGGTCATTTACACCCCTTCTTTATTTCATCCAAATCTTACGCCTAAAACTCTTTAAAGTATAACCTCAACTATTTAAATTACAAGGTTTTACTCTAATAGCCGCCATTAGAGCCTACCTCTAATGCAGGTTCACAGCTACTAAGGAGATCGTCACATGACAGATAAACTTGCTCCTGCCCCCCCCAAGGGGGTAGGAGGCCAAACTGACGATCCAACCTCCAAGGGGAGCAAAAAAGTGTCTTCAAAACCCTCTACTTCCACCAATAAACGCGATCTGCGGTCCTCTGAGGAGAAAGAAAAGCTCCAGCGTCGTTTTGAGGAGCTGGTAAAAGCTGGCAAGTCTCCAGAAGAGATTATGGAGGAACTTGACCTGACTCCTGCACAGTTCAATCAATGTTTGCTGAAGAAGGCGCATTCTGATAATTTCAAACCAGCTAAGGACATCACAGTCAAGGCCAGTAGTAGCTTGAGTGATAAACTCAGGAAATTTATTGGGGCCAACAAAGATGACGAAATCAAGGTTGACCGTACACAAGAAAACGGTAAGTTCATTCTCCAAATAATCAAGGCCACGGAATCTCCGCTGAATGATTCAACTGGTGAGAATTCCGATTCGTAATCTGGCATTTAGCTCTCCCCCAAGCTCCAGGGCCAAAAACTCTGGGGCTTGTTTTTGCCCGGTTTCCTGGTTCAACGGAAAAAGCCAAATTCGGATATGGCACAGATACCCCTCCAGATGTGCTACAATTTATCAGCCAAGCTGCATGGCGAGAAAGCCCTTGAGAAAGAAGTGTTATTCGATACCACGGTTCAGGAGCAGAACATCACTTTTCCGGCAGATTCGAAACTGAGGGCCAAAGTAATCGGGCGTTGCTGGAAGCTGGCCAAAGAACATGGAATAAAGCTGAGGCGCAGTTACAAACGGGAAGTCAAGGTGTTGGTAAGGGGGATAAACTTTACTC
>Ga0099364_10002232_pt1 | contig 31010 bp, 26 predicted proteins | sample TergutTh196P3_FD_73070 | JGI IMG/M metagenome (GOLD analysis project Ga0099364, IMG submission 73070) | Microcerotermes parvus P3 segment gut microbial communities from Pointe-Noire, Republic of the Congo - Th196 P3 | ecosystem: Host-associated > Arthropoda: Insects > Digestive system > Gut ... | reverse complement strand
GGCAGTTTGGCTTCCATCACAATGGTTATGCTCAATAACGAAACAGATCAATGGCTGCGAACACATTCGCTTTCGTTTTCGATGCCTGAGATCATGGCTGCTTAGTTTTCAACCGCACAGGTATAAATATTTTCTAAAGCCCGCCGCAAATGCCCGCTATCCGCACTTATCAGCACAGGCCTGCCAGGGTCGCGCAAAACCAAGGTCAGTTCCCGTTCGGCGAATTGGGCGTCAAAATCCCCGGCGATCTGTCCGCCAATTTCCGACAGATCCAGTTCTTGCATTTCTACGTTCAAACTGCCCGCGCCGGCTTTAGATGCTTCCAGCAAGTCGCTGATGAGCGTTTTCAAGCTGGCGGATTTTTTATCAAGGATATCCGTATATTCCGCAAATGTATCGTTTTCAACCGGCAATGCTTTTAACAAGCCTACATAGTTAATGATCGACGTCAAGGGCGTCCGTATATCATGGGAAACATTCGTAATCAATTCCGCTTTGAAGCGCTCTGAGCGGATTTTTTCTTCGTTTGCCTGTTCGTATCGTGCCGACAGGGAAAGCAAGAAGGTGCAGCAGTATGTTAAGGCCGCCAATGTGAAGGCGGAGAACAAGAGCATAGAGACACTAAAGCTTGTTTGAGGCACTTCGCCCCATACGGAATCGCTGGATACTATAGTGACCATATTCGACAATAGGCCCATCATGTGTAGTGGTGCATAGACGAGAAGAATAAACAAATTCCCGGCAAGAAGCAGCGCCATCAGCAGGCCAATGGGCGTCGTCGGCGGGTAAAGCTGAAAGAATGTAGGCCAGTACAAGGTTTCCCTTAGGCGCTTATCCCTGACGCGCGCTGTAATTTCAGCAAGAAACGCCATGGCAATGACATAGGTAGCGACAGACAGCAAAAACAGATACGCCATCATCGACTGAAATGAGGAATGCGCATATCGGACATAGTCAACGCAAAGCAAGACGGCACAAAAAGGCAAAACTGCAAGAAGCGAAGCGTCAACTTTGTGCCAGGCATTTTGCGTCTCCCTGCTTTTCGATATCCAGATGGAAAACAAAAATAGCACTGTGCTGAATAGATAAAGCAACCAAGCCTCAGCGAGGGGCATCAGCAGACGTTGGCCGATGTAATGCGCTATATAATAGTTGTAAGCGGCGCTATTTGCGCGAACGATAGATATAGCCGCAATAAAGCCGGAGAGCAGTACGACGCTTCGTATGATCGGAGACCGCAGAATTCTGCTCACTTATGTTTCACCACCTTGTAGCCGAGACCATACATCACTTTTAAGTATTGTGGTTCTTTTGGATTGATTTCGATTTTCTCGCGGATGTTCCGGATATGGACAGACACGGTCTTAGAGACATGAAAGGCAGGTTCGTCCCAGACCATTTCATAGATTTGCGACGACGAAAACACGCGATCCATGTGCGCCATCAGCAGCTTTAAAATATTGTATTCCAGGGCGGTCAATGCCACCTCTTTGCCGTCAATGCTTACTTGCTTCCGGTTATCATCCAGCATCAGCCCACCCGATTGATAAACGCCTTTCGTCTCCTTTTCTTCCGTCATGTCAGGAAGTCCGCCTAAACGGGCGTAGCGGCGCAAGGCTGCCCGCACCCGGGCCAGCAGTTCAACCGGATTAAACGGCTTTGTGACATAATCGTCGCCGCCCATATTCAACCCAAGCACCCGGTCGGTTTCTTCGCCTTTCGCGCTCAGAAACAGAATCGGCACATTGCTGACTTCCCTGATTTTCACCGCAGCCCGGATACCGTCCATTTCCGGCATCATGATATCCAGGATAACCAAGTGAATGGTTTCCCTTTCCATAGCTTGCAGAGCTTCAAGGCCGTTTTTCGCATGGATGACCTTATAGCCTTCCTGGCTTAGATAAATCTGAAGGGCAGATAAAATGTCCTCATCGTCATCACAAATCAGCACCGTGTAGTCCACGCCGCCACCCCCGCTTTCAGGTACAACGAAGCACCGGCTTTCGTCAACAATCAGTATACCATTCACTCCATCAGAAGGGAATGCGAACGGCTTTCCGGCGGCGCCCAAAATACGGATTGCGTGTCAAGCTGTTTTTTGTTGCGCTTCCGCTGTCTTTCGACTCAGCTCGACCAGCCGTAGGATTCCCATCGGCGTCGATTCGCAGGATTGCCCTAAAGGGTTTTGTTTGAGTAAGCCGCGTGCTTTATCTGTATCGATGTTATGAGAGCTGCCAAGAATCTCGACCCCGATATCATTGGCGTCAATGATTAACACCTTCATGCCGCCAAGCTGCCGCGACATAGCCGCCGCCGTTTTATTCGGCTCGCGCGGGGCCAATACTACATATTGATTGTAGGGCGGAATCGTATAGTCGCAGGGGCCGTCGATACAAGCGGCGCGATATCCGGCAATACGGTAAAACCAGCCTTTCTTTCCGAGCAATTTGCCAGCCATCCCTGCCGCTGCCGCAGCCACGATACGAATTACGCCGCACTCATGGATCGCGCATTGCATCGTTTCCGGCATCGACAATCCTATTCCTGCACTGCTTTTCGTCACAAACCTGCTCAAAAACCTTGCAAAAAAGCAAGGCTGTATCGCGGACAGAGGGATAGCCCTGCCCTGTGCGCAAGCAACCATTTTTTCACTGACAAAAAGGATATCGCCTTCCTCAACAAGCGGTTCCGCATACGTTTTGATGATATCCGTAAGCCGGTCATGATGCGAAACAACTTTGGTTTTGATCGCAAAGCAAAAATAGCATTCGTCTCCCCACTGAACCAGCCTTTTCTTTCCTTTATTGATCCTGAGGCCCTCTCCGGTATCTACAAACGACATCGCCTGTCCCCCCCTACGTTTTACTTTGCATCTTATAGGCAAAAATCAAACATGGGGGATAGGAAAAGTTAAGATTTTTCAAGGATTCTTGAAAAGTATTGCTGTGGAATACTTCTCTTAGCAAACCAGTCCTAAAGGTTACAGGTTTGGGGAGAGACGTTGAGTAATTAACGGATTAGTTCCCGCAGTCTTTGTTCGGACCAAAAGCTGTTTGGGTAAATATTCGTACTTATACTGTCTTTGCAAACCACCAATGCCGGAACATCGGTGTTGTCATAGATCAAAAGCGAATCACAGATTTTTAGTAGACGTGGTATCAGGGTAAGCGCACGGCGATACCGTGACCGTATCTTATCCTCGGATACATTATGTCCGCCCGCAGCGTGTCGGGATTTCACTCTGGCAACATTAATGTTTTCGTCACAAGTGAGGACATAGATGCATTGAACTTCGTAACCACGCTCTTTCGCCTTTTCAAGAAACAACAGATTCCGTTCCGTAGAAAGCACTGTTTCAAACGAAAAATCCGCTTGCTTTTCGAGTAACATGTTTCGTAGTGATTCCGCTTGCTGTGCGGCTTGAAGATCGGACAAACCGTATTCCATTTTTATATCATCGGCATTGATATATGTTCCAATAGTTGGCAGTTTTCTTGTTATCGTGGTTTTTCCCGACCCGTTAGGTCCTGCAAACGCCAAGACAATTGGTGTGCTTTTATCCATTGATATATTCCCTCACGCCGTCAGATGATTCCAAGTACGCCTTTTTCTGTTCGACATCATATTTCGCTATAGGAAACCCTTCTCGCTTCTTTATAGCAATCTCGTCTTGAACGGCTTCAACAAAAGCGCCCGTTACGTCATTCGTCGATAAACCGTACCCGATAGCCGCAGGTTTTACGCTTATAGGAAACGGGATAGCCGATTCGTCAACAGCTTTACGCAGAAACACATTGAGGGCGGTACTCATATTCATGCCCAGGCGTTCAAACAATACTTCTGCGCGCTCTTTCAAATCTTTATCAACACGTATAGTAACCCGAATATCGTTTTGCACTTTCATAACAGCCACCTCTCTTTTCGCTTAAAAGCATAATAAACTATTTATGTCGTTTTGTCCACCAATGTATGACTGACGTATGCAATTATTGAGTTTTTTTCGAAGAACGCATGGTAAGCCAAGCCGCGGTTAGATGTACCTGTATTTATGCGACCACCTTGTTACTATATGCCGCCCGCTTGTTGCGGGCTGCCCATTCATGTTATACTTTTTTAGGCAACACATGGAAATAAAGCTGCTAAACTATTCAAAATCCCGATAGACTAAGGGTTAATTAAGGAGCCCAAATGCCGCTTATCATTATTCGAAACGACATAACAAAGCTTCAAGTTGACGCCATCGTCAATGCCGCCAACACCCGGCTTCAGATGGACGGCGGCGTATGTGGCGCGATATTTTCCGCAGCCGGTGCGAAGCAGCTTCAAGCAGCCTGTGACATTTACGCTCCCATCAAGACCGGGGAAGCGGTTATCACACAAGGATTTAGGCTTCCTGCCAAATACATCATCCATACCGCCGGTCCCGTGTATCGGGATGGCAAGCAAAACGAGGAAGCCTTGCTCCGCGCTTGCTACATCAACTCCCTTTCGCTTGCGGTCAAGCAAGCGTGCGAGAGCATTGCGTTCCCGTTGATTTCCGGCGGTTTTCATGGATATCCAAAACGTGATGCCCTCCGTGTCGCAACGGACGCCATCCGTGACTTCCTTGCCGACCATGACATTACTGTTTCTCTTGTGGTCTTTGATAAAACCACATTCGAAGCCGGCGAAGAATTGCACGGTGAAGTGGAACGCTATATTGATGCGCATTATATAGAAGAGCGTACAGTAGAGGAGCGTCCTGTAAAGGGGCGTCCTGTAAAGAAGCGTCCTGTTTCACACCGGCGACCTATATATAGGAAAAGGAACGTTCTTTCCGACGATGAGTTGGTTACACTGAGCAAGCAGATGTCTCCAATGGCAAAAGCGCTGCCTACTGTATTTGAGGATATGGCGGTAGGAGTGGAGCTTGATGATTTGGTCGGTAAGCTTGACGAACCGTTTTCCGCAACACTGCTGCGACTTATTGACGCGACAGGCAAAAAAGACTCGGAAGTATACCATCGCGCAAACATTGACCGGCGCTTATTTTCTAAGATACGGAGCAATACAAACTACGCACCGAGTAAACCCACGGTACTTGCCTTTGCCATCGCTCTCGAACTCGACCTTGAGCAAACCGAGGACTTGCTTGCACGTGCGGGATTCGCCCTGTCACACAGTCGGAAGTTTGATGTGATTGTGGAATACTTTATCGAAAACCGAAAGTATGACATATACGAAATCAATGAAGTGCTGTTCAGCTATGACCAGCCTTTACTGGGAGGATAACAAAAAATATCCTGCATTTGCGTTCCCGGATGAATCCGGATTCATGTGATTGATTTGTCGCTTGTCATGCGACCTTCACCGCCTGCGGCAGCGCTATACTCTGTTTATCAACCACATGAACGGAGGAAACGCTATGAAAACAAATCTGACAGAACTGGTCTTCATCCTCGACCGCAGCGGGTCGATGGGCGGACTCGAAAACGACACGATAGGCGGCTTCAACTCCATGCTCACGAAGCAGCAGGCAGAACCCGGCGCGTGTCGAATCACCACAGTGTTATTTGACAACCAGTACGAAATCCTGCATGACCGTATCGATATCAAAGCGGTTAGCCCGATTACAGAACAAGAATACTATGTCCGCGGTAGCACCGCTCTGCTTGACGCTGTGGGAAGGACAATTCATAAAATCAACGGCGTCCAAAAAAATACCGCGGAAGAATACCGCGCAGAGAAAGTCCTGTTTGTCATCACCACCGATGGTATGGAAAACGCCAGCAGAGAATTTGACTACGGCAAAATCAAATCCATGATCGAGCATCAAAAGTCGAAATACGGTTGGGAATTCGTTTTCCTCGGCGCGAACATCGATGCGGTCGATGTGGCAAGCCGTTTCGGCATAGCCCGCAACCGGGCGCAGAACTTCCACAACGACAGCGAAGGGATTGCCTTGAACTATGCCGTACTCGGCAATGCTGTCTCCGCGATGCGGGCGGCGCCAAGCGGGGCAGGTCTCGAGGACGGTTGGAGCGAGGAGATTCAGAAGGACTTCAAACGCCGCGGAGGCAAAAAATAACCCCGGTGTTCTGGAACTACAATAATAAAGGGCAGTAATGATACTGCCACTAAACAGCGAGGCAAACCGGCTCATTTGCAATGAAAAGGCGCTTTTGCGGGATTGGGGGTGATACTTATACAATCATGGGGTACTAACTGCAAATGGCAAGCACTTTTTTCTCTAATGGGGGTGTATATTATGAAAAACATGAAGTTTGCTGTAGTTTATTCTAAATACATGCTTATTGTTGCAATTTTAGTAACAACCCTATCTGTGTTTATGGTTGTAGTTAGCTTGTCAACTGGTGAAAACATTAGGGAGTTGTATATTCCATTAGGGCTTGGTTGTTCGTTTATATGGCTTGCTTACTTTTTATTGAAAGACAGAATAAGCAGCAATAAAACCAATAATCAAAGAAACCTTGGTATAACTACAGTAATGATTTCTCTGGCAATGTTAATGCTCGCAGCACAACAACTGTTACTAAAAGGCTATAGTATTGGGTATTATCTTTTGGGACTTAGTGGCGCTATCATTATATTTGCAATAGTGTTTGGAATCGTAGAGTTTACTAAGCTACATAAAGAAAAAAAATAATGACAAAAACGAAACTACTTGAGAATAATGTCATTTGTTTGTATAGTTCCACAGAAACGGAGTTGTATTCATAAATGCGATATTACTGTGTTAAGCAGCATGATATCACCGATTGCGGGGCTGCTTGTTTGGCAACGATTTCCAAGCAATACGGACTCATCCTATCTACGTCCCTCGCCTGTGCCAATTCAGCTTTTATGTCTATGTCATATGGCACTATGCCTTTGTAAACCTTGAACCGCTCCCATGCCTTGATTGCTTCAGAAGGTATGTATGTACAGTGGAGCATCGGGCAGTTGCGAAAAGGCGCTGGCTTAATCGGTCAGCGCTATCATGCTTTCCACTTCTTCTTTGTTCAAACCGGTTGCCGTGAGTATCTGCTCAATCGGTAGGTTCATTTTCACGAGATTTCGCGCAATGGACAACGACTTTTCTTTTTCACCTTGTTGATGCGCCCATCTTTCCCGCGATGATTGATCGCGCCGCGCTTTTTCCCGGCGCTCGTATAAATCGCGCGCGCGTTCATCGGCTGACAATTCGCGCAGCCTGACGACCGCCTGCGCTACTTGCGGGTTCCTTTCGGCTACCATGCTTAATTCCTCCTCAGTGTCGGCGGCAATAAACTTTGCCCAATCATACAATGCAGTACCGTCCGTGCTCTCTGGCAATTTTACAAGTTCGAGCGTATAGATTTCTATAATGTCGTAATCGTCGCCGCTCCCGATCTGCTCCGCTATCAGTTTGGAATCGTACAGAATTATTCTATTTTTTAGCTCCGGAGTAACCTTTAGCTGAATCTCTATGTGTACGATTTTTCGGCTCTTAGTTTTTAGTTTTACGTCGATGATCGCCAGCTTGTCTCCGTCAAACTCCCGCAGGAGATGTGTGTCAGCGATCTCTATTTCGTTATAGTCGTCCTCCGGCAATCTCAGCACCGATTTGAGGAAGCTGATCAGCGATTCCACATTTCTCTCGTCTGCGAAAAATAAACAGGCGGAAGATCACGCCGGACTTGACGGGCAAGAACTCCCTATTGCTCATGTCATTACACCCAACTTTCCAAGGAAAGTATAACATACTCGTATGACGAATACAACGAGGAATTGCCAAATGACAAAATAGAATAAGTATATGTCATTGCCTTTCTGTGAAAGGCAACGGCACAAATATCATTTCACCTTGTGACAGCCCCGGTGTTCAGTATCAGGTTGCTTTTTTTACCTGCGCCGAGACCTGAATCAGATAGAGATCAGGGTTCTCTACCGTAAGCGCGTCATGGAGGTAGGTTTCGTATACAGGCCCGGAGAAAGCCCATCCCTGCTCTTCCGCGTACGCCAGCATACGCCGGGGAAGGTCGCCGAGATTGCCGTAATATCCCCTGGTATAGCCCACGACATACTCCCCTGCTTCTGTCGTCTCCCGTCCCGTGGGAACATGGGAAAAGAAACGGCTGGGTTTACCGGGCAAACGGACGAAAGCGTCCATATTTACATAATACCCCCCCACAGGATAAGCAGCGTCGATTTTCCTGTCCTCCATTTGGTTGATGAATCTATAGAAGGCGTCATAAAAAAAGCCGCTGCTGAAATTGTTTACCGAACCCAGTTCAATGGCGGTCGAAGGCGTCCACCGGACGCTTATTTTCTGTTCGTCCGCATGCAGCCCAGTCTGAATCAGTTGGCTATAGGTATGAATGATCGCATACGCCTGCTGTAGGCGAAACAGCTCCTGATTCAACTCCAGCTCATGCTTTCGCAGCAGATCCAGAATCTGCTCAGGCTGACCCTTCTTCCTTAATGCAATAAACTCCTTAACCGGAATTTTCAGGCTTTGCATGACCGTGACGCAGCGGATCATAATGGACTGAATCACCGAATAATACCGGTACCCATTCTCCCCCCGCTTCAGCGGCTTAAACAATCCGATCTCATCATAGTAGCGCAGCTTCGTCTGTTTGATACCGGTGAGCGCGGCAAATTCCCTGATCGATAATAAATCCTGTTCTTTCATTAGTTGAAACCTTATTGAAACCTTAAACGCTTATAAATCCGGGTAGACAATGCCCAAGCTTTCGCATAGCTGCTTGTAAGCTTCCACCGTGCCAACGTCATAGCAGGGGCCCGGGATGGTGTAAGTCATGATCGGCTTTCTCGGATAAAGCCAGACGAGAAAGTTCCCCGGCGCATCCATGAGGTTTCCTTCCTCCTTGTACCGGGCAAAGAGCCGAACCGTATCCCGCGTATAGTAATAAATCGCGTACATAGCCAGGTCGGACTTTGGCTCGGCAGGCTTTTCTTCGATATTAATGATGGTCTGATTATCGTCGAGCAACACCACGCCTAATTGGCGGAGTTGACTGCGGTCTTCCACTTTTTTCACACACACCCCGTCTTTGGCGCTATCCCGGCAGGCATTCACGAACGCTTCCGGAGAAAAATCGAAATAATTATCCCCTGCAATAATCAGGAGATCCTCGTCGATTTGTTTCTGTTCAATGGAAAAACAAATATCGCCGATGGCGCCCAGGCTTTTGGCTACATCCGTGGTTCCGTCGTCCAGCAGAACTAAGGGAATATGCCCCCGATACTGATCCTGCCAGCGGCGGAAATCCCCGACAAAGCGGCGGTTGGTTACCACGATTATCTCACGGCAATCCGGGATCGTATTGATCAGTCCGGCTATATGCCCGATAAGGGTTTCCTGTCCCAGCGGAAGCAAGGCTTTATGCAGTTTCTGATTGAGTGGGTACATCCTGGTGGCGTACCCGGCCGCTAAAATGAGCGCTTTCACTTTTCGCCACTCCCTTTGAGCCTTTCAATATCCGCCTTGCTGATCGGTTTAGCCGGCCGGGGCAGGAACCCGGTCAATCGCAACAGGTTCGCATAGTACTCTATCCTCTCAAGGCGGTAGAACGCTTCCGTTAGGCTGGCGCCCCACGTGAGAACGCCGTGATTCGCCAACAGTACCCCGCGATAATCCTTGCAGAATGGCGCGACAGATTCGGCGAGCGCCGGCGTACCCGGCAGGGCGAAAGGCGCGACAGGCGTTTGTCCCTGCATTGACACGGCTTCTGCCAGTATAGGCTGATCCAGTGGGATTCCTGCGCAGGCAAAGGCTGTGGCGGCAGGGCTGTGGGCGTGGATCACCGCCTTGACGTCCGGGTTTTCCCTATACACACGAAGATGCATCATCAGTTCGGTGGAGGGCGCCCATGCGCCTTCCAGCACCCGGCGCCCGAAGTCCAGCTTAATGAGCATCTCTTCGGTCATAAACCCTTTGGATACGCCGGTCGGGGTGGCCCATACCGCGTCAGGCCCGACAAGGCAAGTGATATTGCCGTCGTTCGCCGCGGCATAGCCTCTTTCATACATTCGCCGGCCTATCTGCAAAATCCCCTGCATAGCCGCGTCATCAGGGAGCCAACCGCGATAGCGGCGTTCCAGCTCTTCGATTAACAAAACCCGCCTCCTATCCGACGATACTGATTCTGTTTCTGCCGGACTCCTTCGAGACGTAGAGGGCCCTGTCGGCTTCCTCCAGCAGCAGATCCGGGATCGCTTCAAAATCCGGTATTCTGCTGGTCACCCCTCCCGATACAGTTATCTGAATGTTCAGAATTCCGCGATCCCCTGTTTCTACCTGGATTTGGGTATTCTCTATCTCTTTGCGTACGGCTTCCGCTATCCTGACCGCAGCCTCCTGATTGGTAAACGGAAGAAGCGCGATGAATTCTTCACCACCGAAACGGGCGACCACGTCATTGAAGCGCCCGATGTTTGCCCGCATGACATTGGCAAATGCGACAAGGCATTTGTCCCCCTGAAGATGGCCATAGGTGTCGTTGCATATTTTAAAATGGTCAATGTCGAACAGAATGACCGCCAAGGGGCTTTGATTCTGCCGGCACAGGTCCCAGAGTTTGTCGAACGCCCGCTCGAAGGCGTGGCGATTATTCAATCCTGTCAGTTTGTCGGTATGCGCTTCCTGCTCAAGGTCGCTTTCCCGCTTGATATGCGATGTGATGTCGACGCAGTGATACAGCAGGCTGTCATGCTCCTGCGCCCAGAAGAATCGTTCACAGGTGACGCGGTACCATCGGCCGGAGTCCATATCCTGGATCTGCTCGCTCACCTCCGGCTTACACCGGCTCCTGATCTGTTCGAGCATATCCTTTTTCATCTGGCTTTCGTCATCCAGGCGGAAACGCAGGTTTGCCAGCTTATTCGCATACAAAACCTGCATATCTTTACTGTCCGCAAGGATAAATATGGGTTCGACCTGATCGAATACCCGGAGCATCGTCTCTCTCTGGGTTATGATTTTATGCTCCCTGTCCCGTAACTGATCCACCATTTTGTTAAAGGCTTCGGAGAACTCTCCCATAAAGTCGATTTTCTGGTTGTAGTCGCCCTGGCTGATACACTGCGCCTGCCAGGTGAGATGCCGTAAATGCATCTGTAACTGTTTCAAGCCGGAAGCCAGATAATTACTGCGGGGCGGCGGGTTGGTTCCCAATTCGCCCTTGGATAGGCCAATAGAAAAATGCTGCAGTTCATTATGCATATCTTGCAGCTGTTTGAGCTTCGCCCATAACTCGCTAAGCCACTCCTCTCCATCGGGGAGCGACTCCACGCCAACCTCTGACGGGCTGTCGCCGATCGGCTTATTCTCTAGGATTCTATCTATTGCCTCAATTAGCATCGAATTTAGCTTGCTTCACACATCGAAGCCTCAAACCTGCATGTCCGGTCACCGGTAGCCCAACAATCTATTTCGACAACGGTAAATTCTTTACCCGTTGCATAATACAACAATCCGCTGAGTAATCCTTCATCATAAGTGCAAACCGACTCTCCTGTTACGGGCAAGCCGGAACAATCCAAGTCTTCACTGACTGTCAGTATAATATGCTGCTTCTCCTGGTCGACAGATTCGATACGCAGAATGCCGATTCTAAGATCCTTCAGCCTTTGTTGTAATTCAGCGACAAAGACACTGAAATTACTCGCATCCGGCAGCAGGTTCTCCGCAAAAGCAAGACCGGCCCGCCGTCCGATTTCGTGCAGTATAATGTCGCCTTCTTCTTTACCGAAACGTTCTGCCAGTTCATCCATCAAGCTATACATAAGAAGCCGATATACGGCGACAGGCATATCCTCGCCAAGATTCTCTCTCCCGACGCTGATGTCGCCGATTCGTCCCCAATCAAAATGCTTAACCATATCTTAATCCTCCTTGTGGAACTGATTTCCTGCTCATCTACACTTTAAGAAGCGTAATATATACCTGCGATATACCTCCGGTGGAGGTCATCACGCTTTCTATATAATATGTGTAATTATTATACCATACGACACTGAACTCCCGCAGCAACCATTTATCCTTTTTTGTTTTGCGGATCGTTAAGGCTATGGCATCTATTCCACTAAGCTCGCTGAAGGCTCGCTAAGTGGAAATATTTCACCATACGACTAAACTCCCGCTGCAACCTTTTATACAGTTTTGTTTTGCGGATCGTTAAGGCTATGGCATCTATTCCACTAAGCTCGCTGAAGGCTCGCTAAGTGGAAATATTATACCATACGAGTTCTATTGTTTCAATAAATGGAGAAAGCCTTATTTACATCAATGATTGTCTCATGTATAATAATTATTAGAAAGGTAGTGAAACTATATTGCAGGCCGAAAAGAAAAAAATTCTCATCGTAGATGATATAGAGCTCAATCGCATCATTTTGGCTGATCTTTTCACAAATGAATTTGACGTACTGCAAGCGGAAAATGGCCGGATCGCCCTGGATTATCTTGACCGTTACCCGAATGAGATCGCTATTGTACTACTGGACTTAGTTATGCCTGTGATGGACGGTTTCGGCGTACTCCAGAACATGTGGGATTCCCACTTAATCCAGAGCATTCCGGTGATCCTGATCACAGGCGAAAGCGACGACGAAAAGAGTTTAAAGAGCTTTGAACTGGGCGTCTCGGATTTTCTAAATAAACCCTTTAATTCTAAAATTGTATATCGCCGCGTAATAAATGTAGTCGATCTGTATGCCCATAAACAGAATCTGGAAGAAAAACTTGCCGAACAAAAAGAAATGTTGGAGAAGCAAGCCGAGCGTTTGCAGCAATCCAACCAATTTGTCATCGATGCCCTCAGCACAACGGTAGAGTTTCGCAGTAGCGAATCCGGGGAACATATTAAGCGTATCCGCGACTTGACCGGCATTCTCCTCGAAGCGATCACCGAGTACTATCCTGCGGATTATCCAATCAGCACCGATGAAATTTCCATTATTTCCAGTTCTTCCGCCATGCATGATATCGGAAAGATTGCTATCCCCGATTCTATCCTGCTCAAGCCCGGCTCCCTCACAAAAGAGGAATTTGAGATCATGAAGACCCATACCATTCGCGGCTGTGAGATTCTGGATAGCATTACTTACACGCAGGATGAAGAGTATTATAAATATTGTTATGAAATATGCCGCCATCATCACGAGCGATGGGACGGAAGGGGATATCCGGACGGTTTACGGGGCGACGAGATCTCCATATGGGCGCAGGCGGCGTCTATGGCCGACGTCTATGACGCCCTGACCAGCAAAAGGGTATATAAGCCCGCCTACACTCATACGCAAGCTGTGGATATGATCATGAAAGAGGAGTGCGGCGTATTCAACCCTAAACTGTTGTACTGCTTTGAAATGCGCAGGGATATCCTCCTTGATAAAAGGATCCAGCTTGTCAAACTCCAGAAGAAAAATTAGTGGTCTTTGAAGAATAACAAGTAATTTTGAGGGAGTCAGTCCCTCCCGTCTTTTCCCAAACAACGCGGCATAGCTGAACTATGCCGCGTTGTTTGGGTTCATCTTATTCTACTGTTTCGCTGTGTACTGTTATCGTGGGAACTCAGTTATTCGTTATTCGTCACCCAACTCCTGCATAATCTCTTCCGCATAAATCCTGGTTTGGCTATATGCCGACTTAAACGCTGCGTAGGATTCTTCGGATGCGACGCCCTGCCGTAATTCTTCCATCATTCTCGTGCTGATACTAAACAACTCTGTTAATGACAAATTGCCTGTCATCCCTTTGATTGCATGCGCGGCGTCCGCTGCTTTGGCGTAGTCCTTTTGCATCATGCTTTCTTCCATAGCGGCAAATTCACCGTTTTCCATAAACATGCCCAGCATTCTCCGGTAGAGTTTTTTATTATCTCTGACTCTGGCAAGGCCTTCCGTTACATTTATATAGTCATCCCGCGTGAGTTGAGCCCCGTTATCATCCATGGCGTAGTCGTCCCTTTCTTTAGTCGCAATCGGTAAGGCCGTAAAGGCTATGGTATCAATAGTATCTGTTCCACAAAGCTCGCTGAAAGCTCGTTAAGTGGACTCGCTAAGTGGACACATTATACCACAGAATATTTCTAAAAGCCACGGATATTATTAAACGCTTATTCTACTTTTGGCAGCGTGGCAAAGCCGGATTCCAAGTCCTCGTCGCTGGGGACATAGTCGCTGAGCGAGCCTTCATTATACGATAAGTAAGCGGCCAAATCGAAGTAGCCGGTACCGGAGAGTCCGAAGAAGATCGTCTTCGCTTCTCCGGATTCTTTACATGCCATCGCCTCGTCAATGGCGGCTTTAATGGCGTGCGCGGATTCGGGCGCCGGAAGGGTCCCCTCCGCGCGGGCAAATAAAGTCGCCGCTTCGAAAATCGAATTCTGGGGATAAGATCTCGCTTCCAGATAGCCGTCGCAAAAAAGCTGGGAGAGGACGCTGTTCATCCCGTGATAACGAAGGCCGCCGGCATGATTGGGTCCGGGAATGAAGCCGCTGCCCAGGGTATACATTTTCATCAGCGGGGTCGTGCAGCCGGTATCGCCGAAATCATAGGCAAAACGCCCCCGGGTAAACGACGGGCAGCTTGCCGGCTCGACGGCGATGAAGCGGTAGTCCGCCTGTCCTTTGATCTTTTTGGACATAAAGGGCCCAATGAGTCCGCCCAGGTTGGACCCGCCTCCCGCACAGCCGATGATAATATCAGGCTGAATGTCATACTTGGCCATAGCGGCTTCTGTTTCCAGCCCGATCACAGATTGATGAAGCAGAACATGATTCAGCACACTGCCTAATACATAACGGGTATTCGGCGTCGTAGCCGCTACTTCGATGGCTTCTGAAATCGCACAGCCAAGGGATCCGCCGGTATCCGGCATCAGTTCAAGAATCTTTCTGCCGGCGGCGGTGGTATCGGAGGGAGAGGCGATGACCTGTGCGCCGTAGGTCTCCATCACCGCTTTGCGGTAGGGCTTTTGCTGACTGGATATTTTGACCATAAAAACCTTCAAATCTATACCAAAGTATCCGCAGGCCATAGCCAGCGCCGTTCCCCACTGTCCGGCGCCGGTCTCCGTAGTCAGCCCGGTGATCCCCTGCTTCTTCGCGTAGTAGACCTGCGCCACGGCGGAGTTCAGCTTGTGGGAACCGGAAGTATTGGTGCCTTCAAATTTGTAGTAAATTTTAGCAGGCGTATCCAGGGCTTTCTCCAGGCAATACGCGCGGACAAGGGGAGAAGGCCGGTACATCTTGTAGAAATCCCGTACTTCTCCGGGAATCTCGATCCATCTCTCGCTGGTGTTTAACTCCTGTTCCACACAACCTTTACAGAATATCGCTTCCAAATCCTCCGCGACACATGGCTGTAAGGTTCCCGGATGCAGGATTGGCGCCGGTTTATTGACCATATCCGGCCTAATGTCGAACCAATACTCAGGCAATTCATCTTCCGTTAAATAGATTTTGTATGGGATTTCCTGGTTTCCGTTTGTCATAGCCCTCATCCTTTCCATTTCTTCTCTGCTACCGGAATACCCGTCTTCCTATGGTCTGCTGAGCCGAAACCCTGCGCTGCGGAAATACGACAATACCTGCTGAATGATAAGCGGCAAATAAAAAAGACTATTATCCCATAGGGACAAAAGTCTACAAACTTCTGCGGTACCACCCTGCTTGGCGTGAACGCCCACTCATTTCACATACTGTCATATGCGCCTTCCGGATAACGGGTAAGGTCCCCGTTGACGCCTACTAGCCGACTGCACCCATCTTTAAGACGGACAGCTTTCGGGTCACCCTCGTGAGTCCATTGGCCCAAAAATCCCTCGCCGCACTCTCAGCATCCGCGGCTCTCTGTGGAGATCAGTTTCCGGTTACTACTCTCACTCATCGGTTTATGCCGTATTTCGTTTGGCCTTATCTTACTCCCCCGCCTGACAGATTGTCAACAGGTATTCGTGAGATTCTATGATATAATGTAATCATATACACTTTAGAAAGAGGTAATTATGAATAAACAAACCTATAAAAATATCATTATCGGTTTTGGCAAAGCAGGGCGCGCCCTTGCGGCGAAGCTCAGCCAAGAAGGCGAAGAGAGCGTCCTGATTGAGCGCGACCGCGCGATGGATGGCGGGACTTGCCCGAATGTGGGCTGTGTCCCCTCGAAAACGCTGATTACCGCGGGGTATCGCAATCTAGCCTTTGCAGAGGCGATGAAGCTGAAATACGCAACGCGCGAAAAGATGCACAATGGCGCGGCAAATGGCGCGCTGAGCCAGCCGCTTGTGACTTATCTGAACGGCTTAGCAAAATTTGTCGGCGCGGATGAAGTGGAAGTCACCGCGCCCGACGGAAGCATAACTTGTCTGACGGGCGAGCGGATTTTCATCAATACGGGGGCGACGCCTGTAATCCCTGAGATTCCGGGTATTCATGAAAGCAAGATTGTCCTCACCTCGGAAAGCGCTATGGAGCTTGACGAACTGCCAAAAACCCTTGTCATTCTTGGCGCAGGCTACATCGGCCTTGAGTTTGCGGGCATGTTCAGCCGCTTTGGCAGCAAGGTCACGGTGCTCGAACCCTTTGGCAAATTCCTGCCGCGAGAAGACAGGGATGTGGCGGATGAAGTCTTCAAAGACCTTACGGAATCCGGGATCCGCATCCATCTTGATACGCAGGTCGAGAGAATTACAGACCATGAAGCGCTTGCGGGCGGCGTCGCCCATCCGGCTGATAAAATCCTCATCGCTACCGGCCGCAAGCCCAATCTCGACGATCTGAATTTACCGGCAGCGGGTATCAAACTCCAGCCAAACGGTTTCATCCAGGTGGATGATACGCTCATGACCTCGAATAATAAGGTTTGGGCGCTTGGCGACGTGCGAGGCGGCGGTCAGTTCTACTATCTTTCGACAGACGACTTCCGCATCGTGAGCAGCCAGCTCTTTGGCGACGGCAGCCGCACACTCGCAAGCCCGGAGAGGCAAAACACGCCATACAACGTTTTCATCACGCCGACACTTTCGCGCGTGGGACTCGACGAGCAGATGGCGCAAGCAGCGGGAAAGAACTATCGCCTATTCAAAATGTCGGCGGCGAAAATCGTCAAGGCAAATGTCCTGCAAGACCCGCGCGGCCTCTTGAAAGCCCTGGTCGATCCCGATACGGACGAAATTCTTGGCGCGACGCTCTATCACGAGGACTCCCACGAAGTCATAAACCTGGTATCTCTCGCCATGCAAGCCCACATGAAATATACGCAGCTGCGCGACCAGGTATTCACGCATCCGACAATGAGCGAAGGCTTGAACGATTTGTTCGCCAATGAAATAGCGCTTATTTAGGACCCGCGATCATGGAAGAGGGATTGCGTCTGGCAAGGTGGTAAGCGCTTTTAGCAAAGACGCCAAGTACCGAAATTGACGAAAATGAACCGGCGAAAATTAATACAAAAAAATGCATATGGTTGTGTTGCACGGACCATTTATCTAGTGTATAATTCCTTTGTTCTATCAGAGGCTGTCTCCAACGGGCAGCCTAACATAATTGTTGGGAGGTATAATACGTGCAGTTTCTTTTACTCATTACCCTTGCGGTCAGTTTAGGCGCTTTGCTGACTGCCTTTATCATGGCAAATTGGATCAAAAAACAAGCGGATGGCACGGAGCAGATGCGCGCGATAGCGGGGTTCATCCGCGAAGGGGCGATGGCTTTTTTGTTCCGTGAATACCGGATCATAGGAATATTCATCGTCGTTATGTTTGTCTTGCTGATTTTTGTCGTTGGGCTGCTGACGGCTTTCGCATTTGTACTCGGGGCCATACTCTCTGTGCTGGCTGGTTTTTGCGGTATGGAGACCGCCACCAAAGCCAACTGCCGCACAGCCGCGGCAGCGCAAAACGGCGGCATGAAATCCGCGCTGAAGGTCGCTTTCCGGGGCGGCGCCGTCATGGGTATGTGCGTCGTCGGATTTGGCGTCCTGGGGATTTCTCTCCTGCTCTATATTGTGGGTACCGGTCATATTGAGATCCTTTCCGGTTTCAGCCTGGGCGCTTCAGCCATCGCTTTGTTCGGGCGGGTTGGCGGAGGCATATACACCAAGGCCGCCGACATGGGCGCGGACCTCGTGGGTAAAATCGAAGTAGGGATACCCGAGGACGACCCGCGCAATCCCGCCGTCATCGCGGACAATGTAGGAGATAATGTGGGCGACGTCGCCGGGATGGGCAGCGATTTGTTCGAATCCTACGTCGGCGCGATCATCTCCTGCCTGATCATTGCCGTCAATATGGGAGAAGTCCCCAATGTGGAAGGCTGCATATTTCCTCTCGTTTTAGCGGCGACAGGCATATTGGCTTCCATTCTCGCCATCATCGTCGTCGGGAGGACCAAAAAGGACAACCCCTCCTTTGCCCTTAATCTGGGCACGTATCTGGCAGGCGGGTTGGTCCTGGCGGCCACGTTTGTGTATAGCTTTCTGTTTTTCGGGACGATCCATGCGTTTATCGCCGTAGCTGTGGGAATCATCACCGGCATTGCCATCGGCGTACTGACGGAGCGCTATACCTCTGATTCTTTCGAATCGGTGCAAAGGATAGCCAGACAGGCGGAAACGGGTGCGGCGGTCACTGTGGTGAACGGCCTGGCAATCGCCATGTATTCCACTGTTTGGCCTGTGGTCATGATCGCGACGGCTATATTTGCCGCCTTCTACTACTTTGGCCTTTACGGGATTGCCCTCAGCGCCGTCGGCATGCTGTCCACCGTGGGCATCGTGGTTGCAGTCGATACATATGGCCCCATCTCCGACAATGCCGGCGGGATAGCCCAGATGGCTAAACTCGATGAAAAGGTCCGCGCCATAACGGACAGGCTGGACAGCGTCGGAAACACAACCGCGGCGATCGGAAAGGGCTTTGCCATAGGTTCCGCCGCACTGACCGCCCTGTCCCTGTTTGTCTCCTATGCACAGATTGCCCGCATCACGAATATCGACTTGCTGACTACGCCCGTGGTGATCGGGATGTTTCTCGGCAGTATGCTGCCCTTCCTGTTTTCCTCCTTGACGATACAGAGCGTAGGCCGCGCGGCTTTTGCCATGATCGAGGAAGTACGGAAGCAATTTATCGACAAGCCGGGGATTATGGACGGCTCAGAGATTCCGAATTATGCCAAATGCGTGGATATCAGCACACAAGCGGCCCTGCACGAAATGATCATCCCCAGCCTGCTGGCAGTGTGTATGCCCCTTGCCGTCGGACTCATCCTCGGCGTGGAGGCCTTAGGCGGCTTGTTGGGGGGCGCTATGGTAACCGGCGTCGTACTGGCGATTATGATGAGCAACGCGGGCGGCGCCTGGGATAACGCCAAAAAGTATATCGAATCCGGAAACCACGGCGGAAAAGGCAGCCCCTCCCACGCGGCGGCGGTCATCGGCGACACGATTGGCGACCCTTTGAAAGATACCGCCGGCCCGTCGATTAACATCCTGATCAAACTGATGACGGTCGTTTCGCTGGTCTTTCTCCCCTTATTGATGAAAGGATAACAACACTGCGTATAGGTTTGCCAGAAGCATAGCTACTTCTGCGGCTTGCGGCTGTTTCGCGCTCTCGCTGAAGTAGGGCGCCAGCGAGACGGGAAGAATGCCATTATTCTCTAATATTGTCATATTTTGCTCGTAGTTTCTGTCGCTTCCCGCGCCGGATTGCCGTTCCCTGGCAGACGTATAAGCGAAGGCTACGCAAGCGACCACCTGCGCACAGGATGGCGGATCCTCCACGTCGATGTATTCCCACGCGTATCCCGCTTTTCGGATCACGCCGTTCAGCATGTATTGAAAACGCCACTTATCAATAGGTTCTTCCAGCCGGTAATTATTCTGGTATCCTCCATCCATCAAGCCGAGCCGCCGCATTGCGGCCAGGCCTTCATACGCCCAATGGGACGCATTCGGATCCTGCCCTTCAAAATCCTCCAGATAGGCGCTTTGTTCTTTTAAAGTGCGCTGGAGGATTTCGATTGCGGCCGGATCTCTGCTCATCTGCCGGAAATCGAGGTTTTCCCTGATAGACCAGGCAGCGGCAGCCCCTGCCGCCTGCCCGCAAGCCATACCCAGCGGTACGACCCTGGCGCTGGAAGCGGCTAAGGAACTGAAAGAAGCGCTGCGTCCCACGACAAGCAGATTCTCAACATGCAGGGGTATCAGACAGCGGAAAGGGACTCCATAGCGATCCGGGCTTCCGATCACTGTCCCGAAAGGCTGCTCCGGGGAGGGCTGCACATCGGCGGGGTAGCTGCCGATCGCGATTTTGTCCCATTGATCCCGGTTTCCCAGAACATCGTCGATACTGAGGATATATTCGCCGATGATATGCCGGGTCTCCCGCACATATAACCTGCTTGCCGTACCGGCAAACGCCGCATTCTCGAATCCACGGAAATGATCGCGGATATAAGGCGTCAGAAACAGCAGCTCCGACCGGGCCCTGTCCATAGCTTCGGCATAACTTCCGGAATCCAGCGGATCCACGCCGAAGATCAGCAAAGCGTTGACGAGTACCGTTCCGTCGCGCTGCCGAGCAATGTTAAATCCCCTCAGTCTCATCATCGGGTCACGGGGCACATAGGCATAGCCTTCCTGCTCATAGCCCCAGGCGGATTTAGCTGTAGCGCCTACGCCGGAAAGCTTCCTCGTTACCATTCCTATCAGGCGCTGAGAATTGAGATGGATAAATACTGCAGGCCAATTCACGCCGGACAATTCGAAAACAAGGGTAACGCCCATTTGACGGTCACTTTCGCCGATATCCTCCCCGCCATAGGTATAAGGGACGCCGGCAAGGGCCGCCAGATCAGCGTCGGCTGTCGCATCAATGAAGCGTTTTGCGGTATATATAGTTTCTTCGCCGTCTTCCCGCATCCGAAGTCCCGTGATCCTGTTTCCCTCCATCAGGGGCGCCAGTAAAACAGCGTTCGTCCGCAAGGTGAGAAGCGGCTCGCGGACAACCAGATCGATAAAGTAATTCTTCGCTTCTGTGATATCGAACGCGCTACCGCCCACCGCGCTATAGAACTCTTCGAATATGCCGCGGGTCAGCAGCGTGCCGTCGTCTCCGTAGCACATGTCCAGGAAATTGAGATGGCCAAGGGTCCACAAGCCGCCAAGAGAAGACGCGCTTTCCAGCAACAGTGTGCGCGCGCCGTTTCTTGCTGCGGAAACAGCGGCGGCTATCCCTTCCGGCTCGGCGCCGACAACGATAAGGTCGTAGTGAGAGGAAACCGCATCCTGATTGACCCAGACGACTTCATCTATATTATGCCGGAAAAGGACGGGCATGAGCAGCAAAAGAACCGCCAAAGCAGCCAGCGTAACCAGCGTAACCAGTGAAAGGATCAGCGCCCGAATACCTTTGCGTTTGCGGGAGACAAGCCTATCTGCTTTCATCGCTCCTCCTTTATCACAGACCCAACTCGTTCTACTAAAAGGCCCAAATTGATGAAACCAAGTATATCCGATTCGCGGTATCCTTGCAAACAGCAAATAAACAACCCGATTTACACCTTTACTCCTGTTTATATGATTCACGCCTGCTAAAATGTTTACTTATGTTTACTTATGCGGTAAAACGTTGACATGACCAAGTTTCCTAAATATAATTGACTATGGATCTATACCGGCTTTGTTAGTTGTAGTGTATACAAATCCCGGATGAATAAATGAACAATACATCACTAAAAGGAGGTAATATGAGTAATAAAATGACGATCGATGGGAATACCGCGGCAGCTTACGTAGCCTATGCGTTCAGTGACGTAGCCGCCATTTTTCCTATCACTCCATCATCCCCTATGGCGGAATCCATGGACGAATGGGCTGCGGGAGGAGAAAAAAATCTGTTTGGCCAACAAGTCAATGTTGTGGAAATGCAATCGGAAGCCGGCGCCGCCGGCGCAGTTCATGGTTCCCTCGTGGCAGGCGCTTTTACCAGCACGTTTACCGCTTCGCAAGGCTTGTTGCTGATGATTCCTAATATGTATAAAATAAGCGGCGAGCTGCTGCCCTGCGTATTTCACGTTTCCGCGAGAGCGCTTGCCGCCCATGCGCTTTCTATCTTTGGAGACCAAGCCGACGTTATGGCATGCCGGCAAACCGGCTTCGCCTTCCTGGCGTCCAATTCTGTCCAGGAAGCGATGGATCTGGCGCTGGTCGCCCATCTCAGCACGCTGCGAACGAAAGTTCCCTTTGTCCATTTCTTCGACGGTTTCCGTACTTCCCACGAAATGCAGAAAATCGACGCGATCGACTACAACGACATGCTGCCGCTGGTCGATCAGGAGGCCATAAAGGATTTCCGGGCGAGAAGCATGAACCCGGAGCATCCCCACCAGCAAGGTACCGCACAGAACCCTGACATCTATTTCCAAAATCGTGAAGCCTCCAATCCCTACTACACGGCAGTACCCGCCGTTGTGGAAGAAGAAATGGCTAAGGTAAGCAAGCTTACCGGTCGAAGCTATAAGCTCTTTGATTACAGCGGCGCGCCCGATGCGGAAAATGTGATTGTGATCATGGGTTCCGGCGCCGAAGCGGTAGAGGAAACTATCGATTATCTGAATGCCCGTGGTGAAAAAGTCGGCTTACTAAAGGTTCGCCTTTACCGGCCCTTTTCCGTGAAGCATTTCGGCGACGCCTTGCCCCAGTCGGTCAAAACCCTTACCGTTCTTGACCGGACCAAAGAACCCGGCGCCATCGGAGAGCCGCTGTATACGGACATCTGCGCCGCCCTCAAGGAACTTGGCCGCGTCGGAATCAAGGTTCTCGGAGGCCGTTACGGCCTGGGTTCAAAGGAATTCAATCCCACCATGGTCAAAGCGGTTTATGACAACATGCATGGCGAAGGAAAGAACCACTTTACCATCGGCATCACCGACGATGTAACCGGTACGAGCCTGCCTCTGGGTGAGAAGATCGACGCTTCCGCGGCGGGCGCCATCAGTTGCATGTTCTATGGTTTGGGTTCGGACGGCACTGTGGGCGCGAATAAAAACTCCATTACCATTATCGGCGACAACACCGACATGTATGCGCAGGCCTACTTTGCCTATGACTCCAAGAAGTCAGGCGGCATCACGATCAGCCATCTGCGCTTTGGCAAGACGCCCATCCATTCCACCTATCTTGTCGATTCCGCCGACTTCGTTGCCTGTCATAACCCCTCGTATGTGACCCGTTATGACATGCTTTCGGCATTGAAGGACGGCGGCGTATTCCTGTTGAACAGCCCCTGGAGCCAGGAAGAAATGGAAACCCAGCTCCCGGCTTCCATGAAGCAGGAACTGGCAAAGAAAAAGGCCAAATTCTATAATGTGGACGCTATAAAGATCGCCGGTGAAGCAGGCATGGGCAACCGGATTAACACCGTCATGCAGGCCGCGTTCTTCAAGCTGGCGGAAGTGATCCCTTACGACGAGGCGGAACGGCATATGAAAGACGCTGTCGTCAAGTCCTACGGTCACAGAGGCGAGCAAATCGTGAATATGAACAACGCCGCGATCGACAACGCGATAGCGGGTATCTCGGAGATTCAGGTTCCCGGCGCATGGCTGACGGCGACTACCGGCGCCCTGCCCGCCACGGTCAAAGCCGACCAATACTTCGATACCTTTATCCAGCCTATCCTCGCACAGGAAGGCGACACGCTGCCCGTATCCTCCTTTGACCCCTCAGGCAGAGTACCGACGGGCACCACCAAGTATGAAAAGCGCTGTATCGCGGTCACTGTGCCGGAATGGATCCCCGATAACTGCATTCAATGCAACCAATGTTCGCTGGTATGTCCCCACGCCGTGATCCGCCCCTTCCTTATAAAAGAGGGTACACCCTGTCCCGATGGTTTTGTCACAAAGACGCCCAACGGCAAAGAGCTCGCCGGTTACCAATATCGCGTCCAGGTCAGTCCTATGGATTGCTATGGCTGTGGTTCCTGCGTCGAAACCTGTCCGGCTAAGGAAAAAGCGCTGGTGATGAAAAATGCCACAGAACAAATTGAAGCGCAATCCGCCAACTGGGAATTTGCCGCCGCCCTGCCTGTCCCCGAGGTGGAAATCAGTTCGTCGACTGTACGGGGAAGCCAATTTAAACAACCTCTCTTTGAGTTCTCCGGCGCCTGTGCAGGCTGCGGCGAGACGCCCTATGTGAAACTGATTACCCAATTATTCGGCGACAGGATGCTGATTGCCAATGCGACCGGCTGCTCCTCGATTTACGGCGCCTCCGCTCCCACGGTACCCTACACCGTCAACGCTGACGGTCACGGGCCGGCATGGGCGAACAGCCTCTTTGAGGACAACGCGGAATTTGGCTTCGGCATGATGCTGGCTTATAAACAACGCCGGGATCAACTGGCGGGCCTGGTTACCAAACTGGCGGAAACCAAACCCGAAGCGAAAGCACTCTGTGATGCATGGCTTGCCGGCATGAACGACGCCGAAGCGTCGAAAGCGTCCGGCAAGGCGCTGCTCAAGTTCGTCAGCGACTGTACGGACAGCAAGTGCGCCGATCTTTGCGGGGAAATCGCCGGTATGGCCGACCTGATGACCAAGAAATCTGTCTGGGTCGTCGGCGGCGACGGCTGGGCTTACGATATCGGCTACGGCGGCTTGGATCATGTCCTTGCTTCCGGCGAAGATATCAACATTCTGGTTCTGGACACCGAGGTTTACTCCAACACCGGCGGCCAGGCGTCTAAATCTACACCAACAGGCTCCATCGCGAAATTCGCGGCTTCCGGCAAGCGGGTCCGCAAGAAAGACCTGGGCATGATGGCGATGAGTTACGGCTACGTCTACGTCGCTGCTGTCGCTATGGGCGCCGGCCAGGCGCAATTGCTAAGAGCTGTCACGGAAGCGGAAGCGTATCCGGGACCTTCCCTGATTATAGCCTATTCTCCCTGTATCAATCACGGCATCAATATGACCAAGACCCAAGCGGAGGAGAAAAAGGCTGTGGACACCGGCTATTGGCATCTGTATCGCTATAATCCCGCCTTAGCCGACGAAGGCAAGAACCCCTTTATCCTGGATAGTAAGGATCCCACCTCTGACTACCAGACTTTCTTATCCGGAGAGGTTCGTTACGCATCCCTGAAACAGCAATTCCCCGAAGTGGCGGAGTTGCTCTTCGAGCAGTCCGCCCGGGACGCCAAAGACCGCCTGGATAACTATAAGAGACTGGCAGACCGGTAATAGAACGAGTTGGGCCTGTAATGAACGAATTCAGTCTGTGAGAAACAAAATTTCTTGTTTGAACGCACAGCAACTGACAATTTTAACAGAAGGGGGCAGCCTAACCCGGGCTGCTCCCTCCTTCTGCGGTGCGCGAATCATTGATCAGTATGCGCATCCTGCCAGGGAGATACCGCTTCGATCGGATAGCGGGCGGTATGTTTGCCAAGGCGGCGATAGCCTATTGGCGTTTCCCGGAATATCGTGTAAGATGAGCCATAGCATATCAACTGGGGAAAGAAGGCGGAAGTTTTGGGATTATTGCATAACGTTTTAACCGTTATTCTCGATATTTCTATCCTGCTCTTCGAGTATATAGGCGTCTGCGTCATTGTGTTTGGCGGCCTTCTCGGATTTATGAACTATCTGAAGCGGGACCCTCTCACACGCCTCAAGCTCGCCAGAAGTATGGCAATGGGCCTGGAATTTAAACTCGGCAGTGAAATTCTGCGTACCGTCCTTGTACGGGACTTTAGCGAAATCCTTCTTGTCGGGTCTATTATCATCCTTCGGGCAGCACTGACTTTCCTGATCCATTGGGAAATCAAAAACGAAGAGTCCGACCATATCAAAGGGCGCCTGTAGCACTTTGTTCACCGTTTTTCAACGAACCTTCGTTCAGCAGAAGTCACGGGTTGTAGAACGAGTTGGGCTGTGATAAACCGGATTTTCGCACCCAGATTTTCGCGCACACCCGGATTTTCGCGCGGATTGCAATCCCGCGCGGTTTATGGTACGATTAAGGATACAGTGGGTGAACAGCATGATTCGCCGAATAGGCAATCGGCTTTCATCCATCGTTCACAAAACAATACTAAACTTTATATAAACAATCGAAAAATTGTTTCATCGAGAGGATGTTGCACATGAAAGACCCTTATTTCGATCAAACCTATGGCGAAGAGAAAAAGCAGGAAGACGGCGCCGGCGTATCCGCCGAATACCGTAACAGATACCGCCACATCACCAGAGAGGCGTTCGTCAATACAGAAACAGAGCCCTGGCAAGAAAGCTTTCGCCAGCCCGGAATGGGAAGTGTTAGCCAACTGTCACTGCGGGCTTACCGGAAAGAAAAAAGCAACAAGAATAAGCTGACCGCTACGGCCTTAGTCGCCTGCATGATTGTCAGCAGCTTGTTTGGCTTCCTCGGATCCTATGCTTATGACCAATATCGAAACACCAGAGGGGAAAGCTTCGGCTCTCCTGTGATTTATCAGTCTGTCGTCCATTCCGTTGTCGCGCCGGTGAACGCCGACGGCTCCATGTCTATGGAAGAGACGGCGGCTATCGTGACGCAGGCTGTCGTAGAAATCACCACCGAGACAGTAGAAAGAGGAAGATATTTCGGACAATACATCAGCCAAGGCGCCGGCAGCGGCGTCGTGATCACCCAGGACGGCTATATCGTCACGAATTATCACGTGATCGACGGCGCCGGCAATATCACGGTCCGGCTCCCGGACGGCAAGACCTATACCGCTTCGGTTGTCGGCGCAGATTTGGATACGGATCTGGCTGTGCTGAAAATCCCGACAGGAAACTTGACGCCGGCTGTGCTGGGAGATTCGACGGCTATGCGGATTGGCCAGAAGACGCTGGCTGTCGGTAACCCCCTCGGGGAATTAGGGGGAACGGTGACCTCCGGCATCATATCCGCTCTGGGTAGGGAGATCACCATAGAAGGTCAAACCATGTCCCTGTTGCAAACGGATGCAGCGATCAACCCGGGAAACTCGGGAGGCGGCTTGTTTAATTTGTACGGTGAGCTGATCGGCGTCGTCAACGCCAAGTCTTCTGGTTCCGACATTGAAGGCCTGGGTTTTGCCATTCCGGTCAATACCGCGAAAAAAGTCATCGAAGATCTGATCAGCATCGGTTATGTAAGGGGCCGGGTCAGCGCGGGGCTGGAATTGATCGATGTGTCCACCACCCGTGCCGCTATGCGGTATCAAGTGAACCAAATCGGCTTATACATTGCCAATTCCAAAGACAGTCAACTGAAGGCAGGCGACAGGATCATCGGACTGAATGACAAGGCAATCACCGATTTTGCCAGCTTCAAGACTGCCTTGAATCAATACAACGTGGGAGATACGGTGCGGATTATCGTACAACGGGGTGACGAGACCATCAGCGCCAATATTGTCCTGACAGAAATGCGCCCGTAGTGGTTTGACAGGAGACTGGAGCAAGGAGGAACGCCCATGACAGACAAAAAATGGCAAGGCCTGACCGGCATGACTACCGCCGGCGGGTGAGCGGCAAAGCTGGGGCCGGGCGCCCTTTCCGAGATCCTTTCCGGTCTTCCCGTCTTGACCAGCGACAACCTGCTGGTGGGCAGTGAGACAAATGACGACGCGCTGGTATACCGGCTTACGGCGGATTTGGCTATCGTGCAGACGATAGACTTCTTCCCGCCTATGGTCGACGACCCGTATCTGTTCGGGCAGATTGCCGCAGCCAACGCCCTTTCCGATATCTACGCCATGGGAGCAAAACCTGCCGTCGCGATGAATATGCTGTGCTTCCCGTCCTGCCTGGACGTCAGCGTCGCCCGGGAAATTCTGCGCGGCGGGGCGGAGAAAGCCGGGGAGGCTGACTGCGTCATCGCCGGCGGCCACAGCATAACCGACGAAGAACCCAAATACGGGCTCTGTGTAACCGGCTTGGTCCACCCTTCGCGAATCCTGAGGAACCGGGGCGCAGAGCCCGGGGATCTGCTGATTCTCACAAAGAAAGTGGGGACAGGCGCAGTGCTGACCGGATGCAAAAACGCTCTCCTGTCGGAGGAGGATGCTGCCGAGACAATAAGAAGCATGCGAATGCTCAATCGCAGGGCGGCGGAGATTGCCGCCGACTTCAAGGTCCACGCTTGTACGGACGTCACCGGCTTTGGTGTAGCGGGCCATTGTTGTGAAATGGCCGAAGCAAGCGCGGTGACCGCGGTGCTGACCGCTTCCGCGTTGCCCTTGCTCGCCCACGCACAGGAACTCGCCCGCGAGGGGATGCTGCCGGGCGGAATGGATCGCAACAGGGAATACTTCATCAAACAAATCGCTATCAACAGCCAAGTACCGGAAGCGCTGGCCGATCTGTTTTTCGACCCCCAGACGTCCGGCGGACTCCTGTTTGCCATACCCGCTTCCGAGTCTTCCATTTTTCTGGAAGCGCTACGAAAAGAAATCCCCGCCGCATCCGTCATCGGGGAAATCAAAGAAAAATCGGATTTGCTTCTGCACATCTTGTAAAGGCTCTACAAATACGAACCATGTTGCACTACCAAGCGGATTTGTACTAATAGTTAGAAAATGACATTGTCACACTCAACGAAGGATACTATTCACCATTGGCAGACCTTGCTAGCTAGAATACTTTGAAACGAATTCTGTTTCAAAGTATTCTTGGTTATATGTATAAACCCCTTTGAAATATAGCTTTTCAAACCTCTCAAGGTTAAAACGGATATACTTTTTTCGTGCGCGGTCTTCAATGAAATACCTAGAAATCTTCTCGCGTGAAAGTGACACCTGTACATCTTCGTTTTTCTCTTCAGGCACATTTCTTCCTTCATTGTACACTAAGATATAGTTCATGTTCTTCCGTGTAAAGCTAACACTTTTACCGACTATATCAGTAAACAGAAGTAGGCTATCAAAGATTTTTAGTCTTATTTCAAAGATCTTTTTTGTATCTATGTGCCCATTCTTGAACTCTATAAAGTAGTATTCTCCATCATCACTTATATAAAGTGCATCATTAGATGCTGGAGCCTCAGGAACTCCTAAATCCCTAATATATTCATCCTTAACGGCATCAAAATTGACAACACTTAGGGTAGATTGGGTCATATAAATATCGCTACCATCATGATTATCTTTTGATGTTTCTTTTAATTCGGTTTTATTGTTTCGAAAAATCTCGATACTATCTAAATCCGTCATTAGGGTACCTTTCATTTTCTAACAGTTGGAATGGCTTTGAAAGCTTATCATAAATTAACTCAATGTTACTTGTTACGTCAGTCATTGAAGCCAATCCATCAACATCCTCTGCTAAATAGTATTTGCATTCACTAAAAACTCCATAAAAACGCGAATAAACATCTATCGCATCCAAAAAATATGGGCTATGTGTGTTTAACAAAATGTGCATACCGAACTCTTTATTAAGCAATACAATTAATCTGGCAAAAACTAACTGCCATTCAGGATGTAAGTGTATTTCTGGTTCATCTAGCACCAATGTACCATTTTCTTCCAAGCTACCATTTAACAGCAATGTCTTAACAATCGCGAATGTCTTGATCCCTGTCGATATATTTTTTATATCCAGTGCAGTTTCAGAATCGCCTTCCTTATACGAAATGGCGGGGCTGAGCGATCTAGTCTCTCTAATTAACTCTCCTTTACATACCTTGTTCAACTCAACAAGTACATTTTCTAGCTTTTTAGATGTGATTATTTCATCAATGACACCTTTTACAGTTGATTCCTCATAATCAATTAGTAGTTTTGACTTTAGGTGATCTCTATGATTACTGGGAAAATATCTCAATAATGCAGAACCATCTAAAGCAAATGGATCATCCATGTAAATTACTTCAGTGTTGAAGCTAAAACTATTCGTTATTTCTATATTTTCATTCTTAATAACAGAAACCTTAACCTCTCTGTTTTTAATTCTAAGCCTTATTTCGCTATGTAAAGCAGAATTATGGATATTGTTGATTTGCATATTAAACTCCGCCTGAAGCCTTCGTCGAAGAACCGCCTCAATGATATCCTCATTTGAAATACTTATTACTTGCATCGTTTTTTCTGCTACACTTGATAAAAGAGTTTCATTCACATGCTTCTCAAAACTCTCGTCTGCTTGAAAATAAAGATTGCGTATATCATTCTCTAAATCTTTTTGTTTTGCATTTTCTGATTTCTTGTTTATTATGGTTTCGGCAAACTCAAAAGGATCAAATCTTGCAGTCAATCTGTTCGTTGTTTCGTGATAAAATGACCTAATGATGTTTGCAATTCTGCTTACTCGTTCCCCTTCAATTTGCTGTTCGATTTTATAAAAACTATTAAACAGGCAAAATAGCATCTTGCCAACTGTACTTTTTCCAGTGTTGTTTGCGCCAGCAATAACAGTAATGCCCTTAATTTCAATATTGGCAGATGATATTTTACCAGTATTCTTTATGTTAATAAACACAAAAGCCTCCCATAAAACGATCGATTGCTTCAAGGACTTAAATCGTCTGATTTATTGTTATCATAACTAATGTGACTATTATCGCACTGAATACTAAAAATAACAAGTGAGCAACCGATTTTTTATTCATCGGGTTTTCGACACTTAGTCTAAAGGGGAATCGCTACAAGTCCTGCGGGGGCTTATTTTTTTGTCAAACATTAGTAACTGACACCTCAAAGGCATCAATTTAAAACAAGAAGTCAAAAGTGTCAGTTGCTAACGCTGCGGATTCGCAGCGCTGCAAAGCGGAAGGGATGAGCGACATGCGCGCGAATGCCGACAGGGTATGGGACAGCGTCCCATGTAACCTTGATTCCCGGCGAGACACATAACGAGATTGTGCATGGATGGTCATAAAGTGTTGAAAACACTGGGGAAATGAAGTGAAAGGGTTGACAGGAGCATCGTTATGTGTTAGAATTTATGTATCTCATAACGATGGAGGTGCGGACATGGCTACCGTATTTCAGACTGATAAACGC
>Ga0099364_10002231_pt1 | contig 31016 bp, 28 predicted proteins | sample TergutTh196P3_FD_73070 | JGI IMG/M metagenome (GOLD analysis project Ga0099364, IMG submission 73070) | Microcerotermes parvus P3 segment gut microbial communities from Pointe-Noire, Republic of the Congo - Th196 P3 | ecosystem: Host-associated > Arthropoda: Insects > Digestive system > Gut ... | reverse complement strand
TGAAAAATTTATCGGGGAAAAAAATTCCGTGCTGTCTTTTTTGGTTTTCTCGCCGATATTTTTCGGGAGCGTTGGGTTGCAGACTTCTCTGGCGGGATTTAATTTAAGCGCGGTTCTGTTTGCCGCTCTGCTTTTTGCCGTCGCGGTAATTACTAAAATAGCCGGATGCGGTCTCGGCTCGAAGATTTTTAAATATACGAACGCCGAAGCTCTTCAGGTCGGAGTCGGCATGGTTTCCCGCGGAGAAGTCGCGATTATCGTTGCGCATACGGGCATGGCGGCGGGTTTTATAAGTCAGATTTATTTTTCGGGAGTTATAATCGTCGTAATAGCGACTACTCTGATTACGCCCGTCCTTCTGAAACTCGCTTTTGCAAGAGAAATAAATATAAAATAAATTAAATAAATTAATCGAAAGGAATAAGTAATTTTTATGAAAACAAATTTTTTATCGACTGCCATAGGCAGTATGCCGTTTGACGACGCGGATTATGCCGTAAACGTGTCTCTCGATTCTCTCGACGCGCCTATCTGGCCTCAGCTTTCGGCCTACGGACTTTTTGAACAAATGGAGATTCAGTACAGCGAAAATATCCCCTGCGTAGTTATAGACGAAGAAAAAGGACGTATGTATTTTAAAACCGACGAAGACTATTCTGAAAGTTTCGGCGAGTTTTATATGAACTGGGAGGAAGCGTCGGAAGCCGGGAGCAATCTGGATTTCATGGCGATAAGCGAAGATTATTCGAAGGGATTATACGCGCTGCTTAATAAATTAAAATCGGACGGTAAAAAACTGCCGTGGCTGAAAGTCCAGACGACCGGTCCGTGCAGCTTCGCGCTGACTATTGTCGACCAGGATAAGAGAGCGATTTATTACAACGAAGAATTTCGCGATATAATAGTTAAAGCCCTCGGCATGAAATGCCGCTGGCAGATTCAGAAATTCAAGCCGTTCTGCGAGAATATTATTTGCTTTATCGACGAGCCTATATTATCCGCGTTCGGCAGCTCTACTTACGTATCGGTGAGCCGCGGCGAAGTCGTCGGGATATTATCCGAAGTGATTGAAGAAGTACACAAAGAAGGCGGTCTCGCGGGGATACATTGCTGCGGCAACACAGAGTGGAGCATATTAATAGACGCGGGGGTCGATATAGTAAATTTTGACGCGTTCGGATTCGGAGAAACTATAGCGATGTACCCGGAGCACGTCAAAAAGCATTTAGAAGACGGGAAATATCTCGCATGGGGAATCGTTCCCACGTCCGCGGCGATAAGAGAACAGACGGTCGAAAGTCTCGAGAAGAAGTTAGAAGAGGGTATTGATAATTTAGCTTCGAAAGGCATAGATAAAAATTTAATTATATCGCGGGCGATAATCACGCCGTCGTGCGGCACGGGTTCGCTCGAAGTTGCGGACGGAGAAGCCGTATTTAAAATGGTGAAAGATTTAACCAAACGAATGAAAGAAAAATACGGGGTGTAATTAATAAGTATGAGCGGCAATCCGTATAAGTTTAATTTTAAAAGCATAGACGATATAAAATCAAGAGCCCGGGAGCTTAATTTAAATATCGGTTTTTCGGATAATTACGGCGTACTGTCGAAAAAAGTTGAGATTCAGCCGGGATTTATTTTAAAAAACGCTCTGTCAGTTCACCCTATGGAAGCTTTCGACGGAGAGCCGGACGGCTCTCCGGGGGAGCTTACGATAAGACGCTATAAGAGATTCGCCGGGAGCGGAGCGGGTTTAATCTGGTTTGAAGCAGTCGCCGTTCAGAGCGACGCGAAAACCTCTCCCCGTCAGCTGATGATAAGCGAAAATAATATCGATAAGTTTAAACGTCTTGTGGAAACTATAAAAAATATTGCCGGGGAAGATACCAAGATAATTATTCAGCTTACCCATTCGGGAAGATTTTCGAAACCTCCGGTTATTACCCGTCATAACAATACGCTTAATGCAAGAATGAATCTTGACCCGGACGTTTATAAATGCGTTTCGGACGATTATCTAAAACAAGTCGAAGATAATTTTGAAAGCGCGGCGCGTTTGTCGCAAGAGGCGGGATTCGACGGGGTCGATATTAAAGCCTGTCATACTTATCTGTTCGACGAATTGTTATGCGCGTTTGAACGCGGCGGAGAATACGGCGGCTCTTATGAAAACCGGACTCGTATATTTAAAAACACGATAAAACGGGTAAAAAATATTCTGGCAAGTTCTGAAAGTTCGCCTGTTATAGCGTCGAGATTCGGGCTTTCTCACGTTATCGCTTATCCCGACGGCTTTGCAACTGACGAGAACGGCGAACCGGATTTGACAGAGAGTATAAGATTACTCGGGGAAATAAATCAGCTCGGCGTGAATTTAATAAATATTACTATGGGAACGCCGTATTATAACCCGCACATAAACCGTCCGTACGTTACAAACGTCGGCGGAGCAATTTCGCCGTCCGACCCGCTTGTAAATTTAAGCAAATTTATAAATCACGTCGCAAACGTCCAAAAGATTTATCCTGGTATGACGTTTGTCGGCGCGGGTTACAGTTATCTGCGGCAGTTCGCGTTAAACGCGGCTGCGTATTCGGTCGAAAATAATCTGGCAAAAGTTATAGGATTTGGCAGGGGAGCGTTCGCGTATGAAAATTTCGCAAGAGATATGCTCAACGGCTTCATGGATTCGAAAAAATGCTGTCTGACATGTTCGAAATGCACGGAAATCATGAGAGCGGGAGGAACGGCGGGCTGTCCGATACGCGACGTCGAGGTTTATATGCCGGTTTACAAAAAATACGTCGCGAAAACGTGAGAAGTAGGAGATATTCGTATATAGAAAACAGATGCAGAAAGGAAAAAATCATGGATAAAATTATTTATGCGCATAAAAAAGGCGAAAACGGTGAATTAGAAAAATTAAACGAACTTTTGGAAAATGGGTGGAAAGTAATACAGATGAGCATTGCGCAAGAGCAAGAAACTTATGGTTGTTATGTTTGGATTAGAAAAGATGACGAACCAAGTAAAGAATTTCGGGAGGTTCTTTAATGCCTGAAATATCGCGTTTTGGAGGGATTATTGTTACTATGTATTTTAATGAGCATAATCCCCCTCATTTCCATGCATCCTATAATGGAATTGAAGCTCTGTTTGATTTGAATGAAGGCGCCTTTACGAAAGGCGCGCTTCCGTCAAAACAGTCGCGGCTTGTGCTTGCTTGGTATGAACTTCATAAAGATGAATTGTTCCAGATATGGAACAGCAAAGAATTTAAGAAAATAAAACCGTTAAGTTAAGGGTATAGATTTATGTTAAGACCAAAATTATTTCAAGTTTTTCCGACGGATGAATACAAAGTTTATTTATATTATGATAATGGAGAAATAAAATTATATGATTGCGCATGGATTTTAAAAGAGGGCGGAGTTTTTGAAAAAATACATGATATTAGCGTATTCAAAGAAATCTGTACTATCATGAACGGCACATTGGCTTTTGATATTTCGCTTGTACGCGACCCTTATCTGTGCATTGATATTTGTCCTGACACTATTTATGAAGATAGTGTAAAGTGCGGCGCAGACATATTATCTGCGTAGAAAATAAGCATTAGGCGAAGTCAGACCCATAGCCAAAATCAAAAATCCCCGAACAGAAAGATGAGGAGAGAAAAATCACATGAAAATCGCAGTCACAGGAAAAGGCGGCGTGGGCAAATCGACTTTTGCCGCCGCAATCGCCTTAATTCTCGCAAAGCGCGGGCAAACGGTTCTCGCGCTCGACGCGGACCCGGACGCTAATCTCGCGGCCGCGCTTGGGATTTCGTCAAGCGTTAAAATAAAACCCGTAAGCGAAGAAATAGCTTTAATAGAAGAACGCACCGGAGTCGAAATCAACGAATACGGCAAGGTTTTTAAGTTAAATCCCGAAGTCTCGGACGTCGCCGAAAAATTCGCCGTTTGTCAAAACGGCGTGGAACTCGTCGTTCTCGGCGGTACGAATAAAGGCGGCGGAGGCTGCGCGTGCCCGGAAAATACTTTTATACGCAGTCTCGTGACCGATTTGGTTTTATATAAAAATCAAACGCTCGTTATGGACATGGAAGCGGGAATAGAGCATCTCGGACGAAGTACGGCAATGGGGGTAGACGTTATGATTATAATTGTCGAACCCGGAAAGCGTTCGCTTGACTGCGCGGAAAATATTATAAAACTCGGCGGCGAAATCGGCATAAAAAATTTTGTTGTCGCGGGCAATAAAATAAATTCAAAAAACGACGAAGAATATATAAGAGAGTATTTATCAAAACAAAAAATAAATATTTTTATGCCGTACGCGGAAAATATCAGGAAATCTGACAGAGACGGAATTTCAGTTCTCGACGCGCTGAATCCGGAACAAATCAAAATTATAGAAGATTTGATTGAAATAATAGAAATAACAGAGGGATAAATCATGAGTTATATTATGGCCGTCACCGGTAAAGGCGGGGTAGGGAAGACGACTTTCGGCAGTCTTGTCATAAAAAATCTTATAGATTTGAATAAAACTCCGGTTCTCGCGCTCGACGCGGACCCGAACAGCTGTCTCGACTCCGCTCTCGGAGTAAAAATAATCAACACGGTCGGACGGGCGAGGGAAGATATTAAAACTAAACAGGAAAATGCTTCGCCGAATATATCGACGAAAGAATTATTGCAGATTAAGTTAAACGAGAGTTTAATAGAATCGAACGGGTTTGATTTAATCGCGATGGGCAGACCCGAAGGCGAGGGGTGTTACTGTTATGCGAATAATATTTTAAAGTCTGTAATCGGCGAGCTTTCGGGGCAGTATCCGTACGTTGTTCTCGATAACGAGGCGGGGCTTGAAAATTTATCGAGGCGAATCGTTCAGAAAGTCGATGTTTTGACGCTTGTATCGGACGGTTCGAACGCGGGGCTTGAAACTCTTAAAAGATTATACGAGCTCGCGCTCGAGATGAAAATAAAATATAATAAGCTTGCGCTGATTATAAATCGTGCGAGAGGCGAAAGTATGACTTTAAAAATCAAAATCGAAGAAGTCGAAAGTTTCACAAAGGCGGATTTTGTAATTACTCTGCCCGACGATACTGAAATCGCGGAATTTGCCGAGAGCGGCAGAAGCTTACTGGAACTGCCGGTAAATAATCCGGTGAATATAAAAATTAATCAGTTTATAAAACAAATATATTAATATAAAATCGCGAGGTAAAATTAAACATGGAACTTGATATTTTAAACAAAGTCGCTGACGGAGCGTCGGAGAAGATGCTCGTCAAGGCGCGGCAGGACTGCGTCGAGACCTGTTTCGACAGGGCCGAAACGCAGAAAGCGCAGTGCGGATTCGGCAAAAACGGAACCTGCTGCCGGATTTGCCATATGGGTCCGTGCCGGATTACTCCGAAAGCCCCAAAAGGCATATGCGGAGCGACGGCGGATACTATTGCCGCCCGTAACTTTTTAAGGGAAGTCGGCGGAGGAACTTCGGCCCACTCGGACCACGGCAGACATCTCGTACTGAAATTTAAAGCCGTAGCGAAAGGCGAAGCCCCCGGCTATGAAATCAAAGACGAACAGGCGTTAAGAGAGACGGCGAAACTCTATAAAATCGCAGATTATGACAGCAGAGAAAAAAACGATATCGCGCTTGAACTGGCGGATTTATTTTTAAACGAGTTTTCAGAACAGGAGGGTTATCTTAAAACCCTTGAACTCGCGCCGCAGAAACGTTTGGGAATCTGGGATAATTTGAAAGTAAAACCCAACGGAATCGACAGGACTGTGGTCGAGGCAATGCACAGGACTTCTGTGGGAGTCGACCACGAGCCTGAAAATTTATTAAAGCACGCGGTCAGAACGGCTCTCGCGAACGGCTGGGGAGGTTCAAGAATCGCGTCTATGGTCTCCGATATATTGTTCGGGACGTCAAAGCCGCTGAAAAGCTCGGCAAATCTCGGCGTTCTGAAAAAAGAGACCGTGAATATATTAATTCACGGTCACGAACCGGCTTTGTCTGAAATTTTGACAGTCGCTTCGGGAGACCCCGAAGTTAAAGAATACGCGAAAGCGGCGGGAGCCGGCGGAATCACTCTCGCGGGGATATGCTGCACGGCGAACGAAGTGCTGATGCGTCACGGAGTGCCGGTCGCAGGGAATTTTTTACAGCAGGAACTCGCGATTATCACGGGAGCCGTCGAAATGATGGTCATAGACGTTCAGTGCTGTCTGCCCGGACTCCCGGACGTCGCGAAAAATTACCATACTGAAATAATATCGACTGCCGATATAGGCAGAATGCTCGGAGCGCATCACGCGTCGATAAACGAACGCGACCCGTTGAAATCGGCGAAAGAATTAGTTAAGCGCGCCGTCGACAACTATAAAAACAGAATAGAGGAAAAAATAAATATCCCAAGCGAAAAAGAGCCGCTCGTCGCGGGGTTCAGCATAAAATCAATCAAGCATATGCTCGGCGGAAAATACAGGGCGTCGTTCAGACCTCTTAACGACGCGATAATCCAGAACAGAATACTCGGCGTCGCCGGCATAGTCGGCTGCAACACGACAAAGACAAAAACGGACGAGTACATAAATATATTGACAAAAGAGCTGATTAAGAGAAACGTTTTGTTGATTCAAACCGGCTGCGCCGCGATAGGCTCGGCGAAAGCGGGAATGTTGAAACCAGAAGCGGCGCTTGAATTTGCCGGCGACGGACTGCGCGAAATCTGCGAAACCGTGGGTATACCGCCGATTCTGCATTTCGGCAGCTGCGTAAACAACAGCAGGATACTCGAAGCCGCAATGGAAATTATTCTGGAGGGAGGCTTGGGAGACGATTTCTCAATGCTTCCGGCAGTCGGCATAGCTCCCGAATGGATGAGCGAAAAGGCGATTGCAATCGGCTCGTATTTCGTCGCGTCGGGAGTAAACGTTATACTGGGAAATCCTTTGTATGTTTCGGGCGGGGTTCACGATTATCTGCACGGCGGCATAGAAAAAGATTTCGGCGCGCGTTTCCATTATATAAGCGACCCCGTCGAAGCGGCTGAAAAAGTAGCCGAAATATTAATTAATAAACGCGAGGCATTGGGAATAAATAAAAAATCTGAGCGCAAACTCTTAGATATGAAAGACAGGAGGGCGTTGTAATATGTCAAAATTAATTTGTTCAAGCGCGATAGACGGCGCTGTCGAATGGGTTCTGAAAGCCGAAAAAATACTGGGAGAGGCAATTTCGCAGAAAGGCGAGGATTTCCCCGTGGCTTTCCCGGACACCAATTATTATTTACCCGTGATTTACAGTTTTACGGGGAAAAAAATGCAGAATTTAAAGGATTTAAGAGAGATATTAAAAGAAGCCGGAGAGCTTCTTCCGGTCAAACCGTCCGATAGTTTATGGCTGCCGTATCTCGGCGACACTCTCGACGCGGGCGTCGCGGCTTTGTTCGCCTGCGAAGTGATAGAAGCGTGCAAATATATCATCGGGCCGAATCCTGTCGAAGGCATATGGCTCGGAGCGGCGAACGACGTTATTATGCGGGAAAGGGGAATAGAGTTCGTCGACGGAACGGCTCCCGGTTTCGCGGCTATTACGGGCGCGGCTCCCGATAACGCTACCGCGGTGAAAATCGCGAAAGAGCTTCAGCAGAAGAATCTATATGTGTTTATGGGCGGTTCTTCTGTAATGCCCGACGGCAAACCGAAACAGTTTGCGGAGCAGTTAGCCGAAGAAGGCGTTCAGCTCGGCTGGGAAACGAGACTTATCCCGTTCGGCAAAGACGTTTCGTCGCTTATTTACGCCCTGGGATTCGCGAACAGGGCGGCGATGTCGTTCGGCGGCGTTAAACCGGGAGATTACGAGGGCAACTTAAAATATAACAAAAACAGAGTTTTCGCGTTCGTGATCGCCCTGGGCGAAGTGACGCCCGATAAATATGCGGCGGCGGCGGGAGCTATCAACTACGGATTCCCCGTTATTTCAGATACTGACATTCCCCAAATCCTGCCGACGGGGATATGTACATACGAGCACGTCGTGTCAAATATCCCGCATGAGAATATCGTCGAAAAAGCCCTTGAAGTAAGGGGCTGTAAAATAAAAATAGTCGACGTGCCGATACCCACGGCTTACGGTCCGGCATTTGAGGGCGAACGCATAAGAAAAGAAGATACCCGCGTCGAGTTCGGAGGAAACAGAACGACTGCGTTCGAGTTTGTCACGAGCGTCGGAGTAGACGAAATAAACGACGGCGAAATAGAAATAATAGGTCCGGATATAGATACAATCGAACCCGGCGGAAGACTGCCTCTGGGAATCTGGGTAGAAGTCGCGGGAAGAAAAATGCAGTCGGATTTTGAGCCCATACTCGAACGTCAAATCCACAGTTTAGTAAACGGCGGCGAGGGAATCTGGCATATGGGTCAGCGCGATATAATCTGGACGAGAGTCTCGAAGGCGGGATTTAACAAAGGCTTGAGACTAAGGCATTACGGCGAGATTCTGCACGCGAAACTGCTCGCGGATTATCCGGCGATTGTGGATAAAGTAAAAGTGACGCTTATTACGAACCAAAGCGAAGTCGATAAGCGCATAGCAATCGCGAGAAAAGTCTATGACGAGAGGAACAGGAGACTCGAAGCGATGACGGACGAATCTGTCGATACTTTTTATTCTTGTCTGTTATGCCAGTCTTTCGCTCCCAATCATGTCTGCGTGATTACGCCCGAAAGGCTTGGGCTGTGCGGCGCGTACAACTGGCTCGACGGAAAAGCGGCGTATGAAATCGACGAAACCGGCGCGAACCAGCCTCTCAAAAAAGGCGAATGTCTCGACCCCGTAAAAGGAATTTGGAAAGGCGTAAACGATTACGTTTATATAAACAGCCATAAATCAATCGAATGTTTTACGGCTTATTCTATTATGGACAGACCAATGACGAGCTGCGGCTGCTTTGAGGTGATTTGCGCGTATTTACCCGAATGTAACGGGGTAATGGCGGTAAACCGCGAGTATCTGGGCGAAACGCCTATCGGGATGACGTTCTCGACCCTTGCGGGAAGCGTCGGCGGAGGGAATCAAACCCCCGGATTTATCGGCTGCGGAAAAGTATTTTTAACCTCGCGTAAATTTTTGTCTGCAGAGGGAGGGTTCGCAAGACTTGTCTGGATGCCGAAAGAATTAAAAGAACAGCTGAAAGCCGATTTGGAGAAGCGTTTCGGCGAACAGAATCTCGATGACTTTTATGATAAAATCGCCGACGAAACAATCGCGAAAACCGGCGAGGAAGTCGGCGAATATATGCGTAAAGTTTCTCACCCCGCCCTGAATATGAAAGATATGTCCGAATACGCTGACGCTGATAGCGGCGAAAAATCTTTATCGGCTGACGAAGATAAAACTGCCGTAGGGCGCGACGCCCCCGGCGCGCCGCAGACCACCCCGTCAGACGTTCCGTCTGCCACCCCTCCGCAGAGGGGAATTACGCAAGTTCCGGCAGATACAAATATCGACGTTGAAAAATTAACGGAAAAAATCACGGCTGAAGTTACTGCGAAATTTGCAAAAGAAATCATGGACGCTATTGTAAATACATTGGGAGAAAAATTTAATTGGAAACCGGCGCAGCCAATAAATATTTCTTATGAAACTGATAAATCCGGGAAAATAATAGAAGAAACATTAAAGGCAAAAACCCCCGTAATTACAGCCGAAGAGAGAATAAACGCTGTAAAGTCGTTCGCTTTACCCGTTGAAAAATCAGAGAATAAAATCTTGAACGTAACGCTCGGCAAAAAAAATAAAGTCGCGGTCGGCGGCGCGGACTGTATGCCGTTTCACTTATGGGAAGGCAAAATGCCTAACAGACCTTTAATCGCAATGGAAGTATTTGACTCTGTGAGCGAAAAATTCCCGAAGGTTCTGTCTGAAATTTACGGCGACGTTTTAAATAATCCGGTCGAAATGGCGAAATTATGCGTTGAAAAATACAAGGCGGATTTAATCAGCGTAAGATTAGAGGGAACTCACCCGGAAAAAGGCAATAAATCAGTTAAAGAATCAATAGAACTGGTGGGGAATATACTAAAGTCAATAGACGTTCCGCTGATTATAACCGGACACAGTAATTTTGACAAGAACAACGAGGTCATGAAAGCGGTCGCGCAGACGTTTGAGGGTGAAAATTTATTGTTTAACTGGGTAGAACAGGATAACTACAAAACTATTGCCGGAGCGGCTATGGCTTACGGGCATACGCTCGTCGCGCAGTCGCCTATCGACGTAAATATCAGCAAGCAGTTGAATATATTACTGACAAATATGGGGCTTGCGGCGGATAAAATTATAATCGACCCGATGACAAGCTCTATCGGTTACGGCATAGAATACACTTATTCCGTCATGGAGAGAATAAGGCAGACGGGGCTCGGCGGCGATAAAATGCTTATAAATCCGATGCTCGTTTCAGTCGGTCAGGAATGTATGAAAATAAAAGAAGTAAAAGCGTCCGAAAAAGATTTCCCGAACTGGGGAGATTTAGCGAAACGCGCGGCATACTGGGAAATCGCGTCGGCGTCCTCTCTTTTATACGCCGGAGCGGATATATTGATTCTGTATCACCCCGAAGCCGTGAAAACAGTCAGAAAAACTATATTTGAATTAATGGATAATAATATCGGGGAGGGTAAATAATATGGCGCAACTTACAGGATTGCAGATTAATAAGCTTCTGCCGGGTTCAAAGGCAAATTGCAGCAAAGAATGCGGCTGCAGCACGTGTATGGCGTTTGCCATGAAGCTCGCCTCGAAAAAAGCGAGTCTGGACGAATGTCCGTATGCGTCGGACGAAGCGAAGCAAATTTTAGGCGCGGCAAGCGAACCGCCCGTCAAGGGCGTAAAAATCGGCGTTAAAAATATAAGCGCGCTGGGCGAGGAAACAGTTTTTTACAGACACGAAAAAACTTTTGTAAATAAAACTGTGATTGCGGTAAATATAGATGATACCGACATGAGTGCTCACGAAACGGCGCAAAAAATCAAAGACTATAAGCTCGAAAGGGTAGGGGAGATATTGACGGTCGGAGCGATTTCGTTTGCGCAGAGAGGTTCGGACGCGGAAAATTATGCGAAATATGCAAAAGAAATCTATGACATAACAGAACTGCCGTTAATTTTACGCGGCTCTGACGAAGCCGTTGAAGCGGCGGCGAAAGCCGTCAAAGATTCGGCGAGTATAATATCCGGCGTAACTATGCAAAACGCCGGTAAAATGCGTGAAATCGCAAAAGAAAACGGTCATATATTAGCGGTAACGGCGGATAATCTCGATGAAATCCGCGAGCTCACCGCGAAATTAAAACAGGACGGATTCAACGATTTGATTATCGAGTTTAAGACCCATTCACTCGCGGAAGCGTTCCAGACAAATTCGATTGCGAGAAAATCGGCGTTAAAAAACAACGATAAAACTCTCGGATACGCGACGCTTAAATTTATCGACGCGGGCTGCGACTTCGATAATACTGTTTCGGCAGTTAACGAAATTACAAAATTCGGAGGAATAATAGTCCTGCCGAGTTTTGATAAAGCGCAGCTTGTAACGCTGATGACTTTACGGCAGAATATCTACACAGACCCGCAGAAGCCGATTCAAGTCGAGCCGAAATTATACGCAATCGGCGAACCGGACAGAAATTCGCCGATATTTGTCACGACGAATTTTTCGCTGACATATTTTTTGGTGTCGGGCGAAATCGAAAACAGCGGCATAAACGCATGGCTTATAATTCCGGAGTGCGAGGGAATGAGCGTTTTGACCGCGTGGGCGGCGGGGAAATTCTCGGGAGCGAAAATCGCGGCGTTTATCAAAGAAATCGGGCTTCCCGATAAAGTCGACGCGCGGGAGATAATAATTCCCGGGTACGTCGCGCAAATCAGCGGCGAACTCGAAGAAGAATTGCCGGGATATAAAGTGATTGTAGGACCGGGAGAATCGTCGGATATAGAGAGCTTTGTTAAAGCTGTATTATTGAACAAAACAAATTAAATTTACCGAAATAATTATGCCTGAAATAACATTTTTACCCCAAAATATTACAGTTGAAATTAATCTCCAAACAAAAACAAACGCAGACGCAGCCCCGCGGTCTTCTCTCCTGGAAGCCGCGAGGCTTGCGGGCGTTTCAGTCGAGACTCCCTGCGGCGGAGCCGGCATATGCCGGAAATGTCTTGTTAAAATTATCTCCGGCGAAGTAGAGGTAAAATCAGGCAGTTACAAAAATGAAAAAGAAAATCATGTATTGATTTGCCAAGCGAATATTTTAGACAGCGACGTCACAGTCGGTATTTTATCGGGGCTTTATACAGAAAAGGGCAGCTTTGACGACGACATAAACAATATTATTGATTTTGAAATAAATCCGGGCGTAAAGCAAATTGATTTACAGGCCGCAAAGTCAAATTATCTCGACGGACTTTCTGATTTAGACAGATTGACAAACGCTCTTAAAAAAACTCTCCCCGATAATTTCGCGGATATAAAAATACCCCTGCCTGTTTTAAATATTCTACCCGTAAAATTAAGGCAAAATAATGGAAAAATCAAGGTTATTTATTATTTTGACAATAATATTTTAAATATTATAAGTATAGAAAATACAGAAAAATCAGATATAAATAACATGTACGGCGTCGCGATTGATATAGGTACGACGACGGTTACTTTATGGCTCGCCGATATTATTACCGGGGAAATAATATCAAAAAAAACCGACTATAACGACCAAATAGAGTGCGGTCTCGACGTTATAAGCCGTATAAATTACGCGCAGAAAAATTCAGGCGAACTAAAACGGCGCGTCTTAAAAACAGTAAATAATTTAATAAGTCAAACAGCCGGAGAGAATAATATCGATATTAATAGAATATACCGCGCGTCAATCGCGGGAAATACTGTCATGACGCATTTGTTTTTGGGAATAATTCCCGAATATATCAGGCTCGACCCGTATACTCCCGCGGTTTTTAAAGTTCCGGCGTTTAATTCGCTCGAAACGGGCGTAAATATAAACCCGTACGCTCCGGTTAGTTTTGCCCCCTCCGTCGGCAGTTACGTCGGCGGAGACATAACCGCGGGGATTTTATCGACGCCTTTATGTAAAGATGAAGATAATAGCGGGATTATATTGTTTTTGGATATCGGCACAAACGGGGAGATTTTACTCGGCCGCGACGATTTTATTCTCGGCTGCGCTTGTTCGGCGGGACCGGCGTTCGAGGGCGGCGGGATAGAGTTCGGCATGAGGGCGTCGAGCGGCGCGATAGACGATTTTAAAATAGACGAAAATAATAATATAATAATAAAAACTGTAAATAACGCCGAGCCTATGGGAATATGCGGCTCTGGAATTATCTCGGTTACGGCCGAAATGTTCAGGCGCGGGATAATAGACGCGGCCGGAAGATTCACCGATAAAATGCCGGAAAAAATAAATAAAAACAAAAAGCCGTATAAGTTTTATATTACCGATAATATAACGCTGAGCGAAGCGGATATTGATAATTTTATACGCGCGAAAGGCGCGGTATTTTCGGCGTGCCGTACGCTTTTAAACAGCGCCGGAATAACGTTCGGCGACATAGACAAAATCTATATCGCCGGAGGATTCGGGAAATATTTAAATATAAACGACGCGAAAACGATGGGGCTCCTGCCGAATATCGCCGAAGAAAAAATAATATATCTCGGCAACACTTCGATAAGCGGCGCGTATCAAATGCTGATTTCCGAAGAGAAACGCCGAAAAGTTTCTGAAACGTCAGAAAAGATAACGTATATCGATTTAAGCGGCGAAACGGGATATATGGACGAATATATAGCGGCGCTGTTTATCCCGCATACCGATATCGATTTGTTTGTTTAAATAATATTTAGATACCCGCTGAAATACAGCGTTTCGTCGTCGTTCCAGTCCTCCCATTCGTCGTCGGGAATATTTGCCGGTTGTCTCGGCATTATCGTATTATTGTTTCCGCCGCCGGTAAAAGGCAGGTCAAAAGGCAGCCAGTCGGGCTGGAATATAAATAAATACGCCGCCGCTCCGGCGATTAACGCAAACGCCGCGATTAATACTATAATCAAAAGTTTTTTTGATTTTCTTCTCGGACCCCTGCCGCTTATTCCGAATACTTTAAGACCGTTCCCTCCGGCTCCGGAAACGTCGGTCAAATTTATCGCCGCACTGTTGTTTACGGCGACGTTTCCCGCGGTCAAAGACGACGGGAACGAGGACGGAGACGAAGACGGGTCCGAAGAAACGTCGCCCGCGGCCGCTTCGGCTTTTTTTCTGTTGTGTTCTTTTACATACGGCATAATCGTAAATCTTATGTAAAGAAATATAGCGACGCCGATTGCCGTCATAAGAAGAAAAATATACAGCATCGCCACGGGAATCGGGTAAGCGTGGTCAATCATTGCGTTCGCGGCGTAATCGCTGGCTTCCAGCGCGTTCATTACCATGTTTATTAAAATATATAAAATTATCCCCTCTATTATTATAAACAAAACCAGAGGTATGAATATAAGAATTATCCCCATTTCTATATCGTTTCCTTTCAATAATCTGCAATAATTTTTCAGAGATTTATTTTTTTAGCGGCAATAAAATTTTCGACTTCTTTTTTTGTAGGCAGAGAACTCATCGCTCCGAATTTCGTAACCGCCAGAGCTCCCGCTATGTTCGCGTATTTGCACGCCGCGATTAAATTTTTTGTTCTCATATACTCGACCGTCAGCGCGGCGGTGAACGCATCCCCCGCGGCGGTCGTGTCGGCCGCCTCGACGAAATGCGGGGTCATATATTCGAAATCTTTGCCGTCGTAAGAACAGCAGCCGCGGTCCGATAACTTCAAAACCACGTATTTTGCCTTCGTCATGCTCTTCAGTTTCATACACGCCTGAAGGCACGTCTCGGCGTTCGACGGGTTTATCCCGGTGATTTGCGCCGTTTCGACCTCGTTCGGAGAGATTATCTCCACGTTCTCCAAAAGCTCGTAGGGAAAATCTTTTCTAACCGGACCTGCGTCTATGAAAACCGGTATATTTTGTTTCCCGGCAAACCCGCAGGCGGCGGCGACGGCCTCGGGGCTCGTCTCAAACTGAGTGAGAACGGCGTCCGGATAAGACAGGAAAGCGTTCTCGACGTCGCCCGGCTCGAGATTTAAATTGGCGTTCGGATATACGACGATTCTGTTGGAGCCGTCGTCCTCGAGTAAAATCGCGGCTAATCCGGTCGATGCGTTTTTATCTGTTTTTATAAATCTCGCGTCGATGTTTTCCAGTTTATACGCTTCGGTAAGTCTCGCGCCTATTTCGTCGTTTCCCACCCTCGCGCAAAAGACCGCGTCCGCTCCCAGCCTCGCGACCGCCGTCGCCGCGTTCGCGCCTTTTCCTCCCGGAACGTAAGCGTAGTTTTCCGCGACGATAGATTCGCCCTTGTTCGGAATACGCGGCATAGAAAAAACGATATCCATGTTCGCGCTGCCGACGACCAGTATTCTCGGTTTTGCCATGATTTATATATACCTCCTTTATTTTTTTAATTTTTATTTTCTAATTCCAGACCGGTTTATTATTAAATATAATTTTTTTATTTTTATTATCAGATTTAATAATCTCCCCGATAATATAAGCGTCTATGCCCGTTGATTTTACAGAGTTTATAATATTTTCGGCGAGATTTGCTTCGGCGGCGATAATTAATCCCGCGCCGTTATTAAAAGTCGCGAGCATTTCTTCGTCCGGAATATTCGCGTAATTTTTGATTACGCCGAAAATCGGCGGCGTTTTTATTTCGGCCAAATCTATATTCGCCGACAAGCTCCCGTCATGAATTATACGCTCCAGATTATCGCGTATCCCTCCTCCCGTAATATGCGCCATGCCGCATATATTATCGGGATATTTTTCAAGTATTGTTTTAATCGCTTCAAAATACGAGACGTGCGGCTGCAAAACGGCCTCCAGAAAACTCATGCCGTTTATTTTTTCTTCCAAAATACCGGGCTTCGTCTCGATTAATTTACGTACTAAACTATAGCCGTTCGTGTGAAGACCGTTAGACGCGAGGCAAATCAACGCGTTCCCGGCCTTTATTCTGCTCCCGTCTATTATTTTCGATTTTTCCGCAATACCCAAAACGCTCGCCTGTAATATATATCTTCCCGCGGGCAGCATACCCGGCTGCTCGGACGTTTCGCCGCCGACGAGTACGCAGCCGTTTTCCCCGCACGCCGCTGAAATTTCACCGACTAATTTCAAAACGGTCTCTTTTTCGAATTTACCGCATATTATAGTGTCGAGAACCGCGCGCGGCGAAGCTCCCATGACTATAATATCGTTGACTAAATGATTTATCAAATCCCTCGCAATCCATTCGATTTTATTATTGTCTATGGCAAGCGCCTGCTTTGAACCCGGTTCCTCGCTTTTCAGGACGAACACGGGTTTGGTATAATTTTCTAAATCAAGCTCGACCAGAGACGCGAACGCTCCTACCTGATTTACCGGCCTGCAGCTTCCTGAGCTTTTCGAGGAAACTATATCTTTAAACTGCCTTTTAGTTTCGTTAGCGGTATCGATACTGACTCCCGCCGATTCGTAGCTTATATTTTCGTTTCTGTTTTTTATATCCATCTTTAAATTTTAAAATCCTCCCCGGCAAATTAATTTATTTTCTCGGCTATATTAATTATACAAACTAAATAAAAAAATTTCAAGACATAATCGATATTTTTATTTAATATTTTTTATTTTGTCATACGCTTTTTTCAAAATTTCCTTGTCCTGATTAAACGTAAGCAGTAAATAGGCCTTGTCATAAGAAACAAGACGCTGCTCGAGTATTTCTTTATCCCGGATTTTATATTTGTCCGAAATATTAAATTCCGCGAGGAAATACGCGACCGTCTTTTTGATATAACCGCCGATTACGTAACTCCTCTCCTCTCTGAAATCGTCATGAATTAAAACGGGATTCAGCGAAGTTTCTTCGTAAATCTCCCTTTTCGCCGTCTCTTCCTCGCTTTCGCCCGCTTCTATGTGCCCTTTGGGAAATCCGACCCGGCTCGACGCCCTTCCCCTGACCAAAAGAAATTTCAGATTGCCGTCTCCGTCGTTTTTTTCCCGCTTTTCCCGCGCATATAAAACCGCCCCGCATGATTTTTCATACAGGCATACTATTTCGCATGAGCCTTTATTATAAATTTTCAGCGCTTCCCGTATTTCCGGCTCGTAAATTACCGCGCCCCTGTCCGAGACGATGAAAATATTCCTGTTTCTGGTTTTGTCTTTTATATACGCCGCAATATCGCCGTTAAATTCCCCGCGGTTCGATTTAATCTTCTTATCCGAGCCGATAATATACGCTTCATGATTTAAATTTTTTATCCTGTTCAAGTCTGAATCAATCAAATCAATATCGACGTTTCTGCCGAGCATCATCATGTAAAAATTGTCCGAAATAGTCTTTTTTATAAAAGCGGACTTTTCTTTGATATAGGAAGTCAGCGCGTATCTGCGTTTCCCGTCCGACGAAAGCTTCAGAATCTCATATTCTCTCGCCCTGCTCTCGTTTATGTTCAGATAATCGCTGAAAATTAAATATTCGAACCATTTTCTGCCGTTATGTAAAACGACCCTGACTACGTGGGTGACGACCCGCCTTTTATTTTTTACGCCGCCGTATTTAAAAAATATCTTCTGCCCGTCGTTTATATTCCTCGCGTCCGCGATAAACCCCCGTTTTCTTAATACTCCGCGCAATTTTTCAGGGATTATAAGATTCGCTTCTTTGAACCCGACTACTATGTCTATGACCGGCCTGGATTTTATTTTTTTCACGGACGTTCCCCCGATGTGCCGTATATCTGATACTCCGTCCCCGAATATCTCTTTTAACGTCTCTATCGTTTCCGCCGCCTCCGACGCGAGAGACGGGTCGTAATCTGCAAATTCCGATTTAAGCATTCTGCGTTTCCTTCTTATTATCTTTTTTTATTAATTACTGGCAGAAATATATAAAAAAATTTAAGCCGGTTAAAAACAACTTAAATTTTTTATGTTTTTTACTGCGCTCGGCTTTCAATCTGCGCTCCGGCGGACTTCGTTAAATATCTGCAAAAATTTCTCTTGTCGCATTTGTTTATGTTATAACAGGTCTTTTTTTCGCTTCCGTCGCTTTGCGTTTCAACGAAAAGCACGATATTACGGTCAGCAAGAGAGCAGAACCGCTCGGTTTTATAATCGTTTCCCGAAACGCCGCTCATAATTTCAATCATAAAATATATTTTCCTTTTTCGCTTTTTAGTTTCCGTTTAAAATTTTAAACCCACTATTATTATATGCAAAATTTTCTAAAATTATTTAGCGTATAACATAAATTTCTTATATTTCAAATATAATTTAATAATTTAATATTAAAGTCAGTCGTAAATCAAAGAGGAAAATAATTTTATGGATATTAATATAATCGCCGAATTTTTAAAGAACAATATAGTTCCGTCGCTGATAATTTTACTGCTTTTTTTGCTTACGCTTTTAAAACCTTTCAGGAAATTCGTCTCATACTGCGCGAAAAACGCAGTTTTTCTCGCCGTTTTCGCCTGCGCGGGTTTTATCTGCTCCTTTTTGGGATATACCGTTATATCCCTTAATATCATCACCGTAGTTTCGACTCTTCTCCTCGGACTCCCCGGAATAAGTCTCGCCCTGTTTCTATCTCTCGTTATATAACAATTATTATCTACTTAAATCCGATAGATTTGCCGAATCTCCTGAAGAAGCCTTCTTTGTTTTCGTGATTTTTACCCGCGCACTTATCGCTGAACTCTCTCAGCGCGTTCTTCTGCTTCTCGTTCAGACCCCTGGGAACTTCGACAGTCACTTTAAAATAAAGGTCTCCGCGGTGCTTTGCGTTGTTGAGATGCTGGATTCCGCGGTTTTTCAGCGTAAACACGCTCGACGTCTGGGTTCCCTCGGAAATTTTATACTTTTCTCCCCCCTCGAGGGTAGGAACGTCTATCTCCGCTCCCAGGGCGGCTTCAGCAAACGTTATGGGTATCTCGCAGAATATATTATACCCCTCCCGTTCGAACACGGGGTGAGGACGAACCCCGACCGTTATAATCAAATCTCCGGAAGTTCCGCCGTTTCTTCCCGCGTCTCCCTGGTTTCTTACCGCGACTTTGCGTCCGTCGTCTATACCCGCCGGAATATCGACCGTGTTCTTCCTGTTTTTTCTTATGAGACCGTTGCCTTTGCATACCTGGCACGGCGACTTTATAACTTTTCCGGTTCCGTGGCACGAAGCGCACGCCGCCGTCGACTGCATCATTCCGAGAGGCGTTCTTCTCTGCGTCTTTATAACGCCGCTGCCGCCGCACGGCGAGCAGGTCTCCGTTTTTGTTCCTTTCGCCGCCCCGCTGCCCGAACACTCCTCGCACGTTTCTATGCGGGAATAGCTTATTTCTTTGGCGCACCCGAAAACGGATTCCTCAAACGATATAATCACCCTCTGGAAAATATCCTCGCCCCTAACCGGAGCGTTTCTCCTCGCCGACGAAGACGACGAGGAAGAAAACCCTCCGAAAAAAGTGCTTAATATATCGTCGATTCCGCCGCCGAACCCGAAACCTCCCGAACCTCCGAACCCCTCAAAACCGGAACCCATATTTACGTTCGGGTCTATGCCGGCGTGCCCGTAAGCGTCGTAACGCGATTTCTTATCCGCGTCCGACAAAACTTCATACGCTTCGTTCACTTCTTTGAAGATTTTTTCCGCGGACTTATCGTTCGGGTTCATGTCGGGATGATATTTTTTCGCGAGATTCCTGTACGCTTTTTTTATATCCGCTTCTCCCGCGCTTTTTGAAACCCCGAGTATTTCGTAATAGTCTCTTTTATTTTCAGCCATATTTCTTATCGCCTCTGACTTAAATTTTTTTTATTTTCTGCCGGTTCTGAAATTTATTGTTCTCCCGGGTCTGATTCCCCGTCTTCTTCCTGAAACTCGGCGTTCACGTACCCGTCCGCGTTTCCGTCCTGATTTCCTCCCGGAGCGTCCTGATAATTCGACGCGTCGTCGGGATTTACGTTGCTGTTCTGGTATAACTTCGCCGATATGTCATAGAACTTTTTCTGCAAATCGTCCGTCGCGGCCTTTACGGCGTCCGTATCCTCCGAATTTACGACGGCTTTCAGCCTCTCTATCGCGTCTCTTACCGGCTGCTTTTCTTCCTCCGTAACTTTTTCGCCCAAATCGCCCAAAGTTTTCTCCGACTGGAATATTATATGCTCGGCGTTGTTTTTTATTTCGACTTTCTCTTTCTGCTTCTTATCTTCCTCGGCGAACATCTCCGCTTCTTTGACCGCTTTATCAATCTGACTCTTGTCCATATTTGTCGAAGAGGTAATAGTTATATGCTGCTCTTTTCCGGTGCCTTTGTCTTTCGCGCTGACGTTTACTATGCCGTTCGCGTCGATATCGAAAGTGACTTCGATTTGCGGAACTCCCCTCGGCGCGGGAGGTATGCCGTCGAGAGTGAACCTTCCTAGCGTCGTGTTATTCGCCGCCATCTCGCGCTCGCCCTGTAAAACGTGGATTTCGACCGACGTCTGACCGTCCGCGGCGGTAGAGTAAACCTGGCTTTTCTTGACGGGAATAGTCGTGTTCCTCTCGATTAATTTATTGAATATACCCCCGAGGGTCTCGATTCCCAAAGACAGGGGAGTAACGTCGAGAAGAAGCAAATCTTTGACTTCTCCGCCCAGAACCCCCGCCTGTATTGCCGCTCCCGCGGCTACGCACTCGTCCGGGTTTATTCCCTTAAACGGCTCTTTGCCGATAAAATTGCGCACCGCGTCCTGTACCGCGGGAATACGCGTCGAACCGCCCACCAGTAAAATCTTGTCCACCTGACCCGGAGAAAGCCCCGCGTCCGAAAGAGCCTGTTTCGTCGGTCCCATAGTTTTCTCGACCAAATCCGCCGTCAGTTCGTTGAACTTCGCCCTGGTCAGATTCGTCTCGAAATGCTTCGGACCGCTTGCGTCCGCCGTTATAAACGGCAGGTTTATAGACGCGGTCGCCATTCCCGAAAGCTCTATCTTAGCTTTTTCAGCCGCTTCTTTTAATCTCTGCAAAGCCATCTTATCGGTTTTCAAATCTATGCCGCTGTCTTTTTTGAACTCTCCCGCAATCCAGTCTATAACCCTCTGGTCAAAATCGTCGCCGCCGAGCCTGTTGTTTCCCGCAGTCGCCAGAACTTCGAAAACCCCGTCGCTTATTTCAAGCAGCGAAACGTCGAAAGTTCCCCCGCCCAAATCGAATATCATGACTTTCTGCTCCTGGTCTTTGTCCATGCCGTACGCGAGAGCGGCGGCGGTCGGCTCGTTTATTATTCTCAAAACCTCAAGCCCCGCGATTTTTCCCGAGTCTTTCGTCGCCTGTCTCTGAGCGTCCGAGAAGTACGCCGGAACGGTGATTACGGCCTGGGTAACTTTACCCCCGAGATAATTTTCCGCGTCCGCCTTTAACTTCTGCAGTATCATCGCCGATATTTCCTGCGGAGAATAACTCCTGTCGTCTATTCTCACTTTAAAATCCGTACCCATTTCGCGCTTTACCGAAGCGATTGTCCTGTCGGGATTTGTGATTGACTGCCTTTTCGCGACCTGACCGACCATTCTTTCGCCGGTTTTAGAGAAAGCCACGACGGAAGGCGTCGTTCTCGTTCCCTCAAGATTCGCGATAATTACAGGCTCTCCGCCTTCCAGAACTGCCACGCACGAATTCGTCGTTCCTAAATCTATGCCTATTATTTTTCCCATAAACTAAATCTTCTCCTTAATATTTATATTTAATAACATTTAAATTATATCGTTTTTTCTTTGCCTAATTAACAACCCTGACCATTGCGGGTCTTATAATTTTATCGCCCCTCGCATATCCTTTCTGCAAAACTTCAGTTACCGTATTTTCCGGCTGACTCCCGTCCTCCTCATGAAAGACCGCGTTGTGAACTTCCGGATTGAATTTTTCGCCTTCGGCTTTGATTTCTTCCACTCCCAATCTTGCTAAACTGTCCGTGAACTGCTGATATATCATCTTCATTCCTTCCAGCACTTTTTCACTGTCGGAAAACTGCAGCGCGCGCTCCATATTATCAGAAATGGGCAGTATATTATTCAAAACGTCGATTACCGCTTCCGAATATATACCCTCTTTTTCTTTCGCCGTTCTCTTTCTGAAATTCTCATACTCCGCGGCTACCCTCAGATACTTGTCGTACAAAGCGTCGTATTCTTTCCGCTTTTCTTCCGGTAACTCCGAAGTTTCCCCGTCTTTTTCAATTTCCTCTTCAGGTTCTGCGCTTTCCCCGGTTATTTCACTTTCTTTAATCTCTTCCAGATTCTCATTCATTTCCGCTTTTACCTCCCTGCATAAATTTTGAGTCGTCGATCGCCGCGTATTTTTCGTCGAGCTCCTGTTTTATAATATCAGCCATGTTACCCGAAAAATATTCGAGCTTGGCTATTATTTTCGAGTAGTCCATGCGTTTCGGTCCGATTACTCCGATAGCTCCCAGAATTTTATCCCCGAGCGAAAAAGTCTTGAATATAAAACTCGAATCCCCTCCGCTGGTTATAGAGTTTTCCTCGCCTATATAAATATTAAGCCTTTCTTCCGGAGACTGCGAAAAAACATTTAACAGCTTGTCTTTATTGTCCATGAGATTAACCAGACTCTTCGCTTTTTCAATATCGTTATATTCGGGCATATCAAACAAATTCGCCGCGCCGTCGATATAAATCTCGGCTTCGTTTATTTCTCTTATCGCCTCGTATATTACTTTCAGCACCGGCGAAACAATCCCCGAATAACTTCCCATCATCGTCTCCATACCCAAAATAAGAGGCAGGGAGACGGAGTTTATATCTATATCCGCGAGACTTCCGTTCAGAACCTTTTTCAAATGCTCCAGAACGTCCTCGCCGATATCGGTCCTGCTGTATATATGCTTCGTCTTAACTATATTAACGGAAGTCACTATGACAAGAAGAAAATTATTCAAATCAAAAAACACCAGGTCTATCTTAACTATATTCACCGAACTGGATTTGGGAGTCATAGAGACCGACATGAGCGAAGTCAAAGCGGACATCAGTTTTCCCGCCCTCTCGATTATTTTATCCAGACGGGTGATTTTTATATTCAAATTCTCGTTGATTTCGTTTATTTCCCTTATCTCTCTCGACGACAGCCTGTAGCTCTGCATTAAACTGTCTACGTAAACCCTGTATCCCAGACTCGACGGTATTCGCCCCGCGGAAGTGTACGGATGCTCGAGAAGTCCGAGCTGCTCGAGTTCGCTCATCGTGTTTCTGATAGTCGCCGGGGATAAATCCAGCTTATAATAATCCGCCAGATATTTCGAACCCACGGGTTCGCACCTCTCTATATAAGAATCGACGACGGCTTTTAATATCTGTCTCTTACGGTCGTTAAGTTCCAAACCGAGCTCACCTCCGGAATCGGCTTCATAAATTAGCACTAACTATACAAGAGTGCTAATACTATATTAGAATTTACCACTTTTTGCTGAATAAGTCAAGAGGATTTTTTTTTAATATTGTAAAATAACTGTGAACGCGAAATCCCGAAGGGCATAAAATATGATTCCCAGAACCGCCGAAACCAATATTATTTTATACGCGTTCATATTAAATCTTCCCGTTTTCCTCGATATTATATATAATCCCAGGACGCACAGGAAAATAAAGACGCCGATGAAATCGATATTTGACAAACCCCGCGCTATATCTATATTAAAAGCCGTCAGACCAATCGAAACGACGGCCGAAACCATCAGACCGATTACAGCCGGGCGTATTCCGTTAAGGGCGGCAAGAACGCCTTTATACTCAAGAAATTTCAATAAATATTTCGCGATAACCAAAATTATTATAAACGACGGCATGACCAAACCCAGAGCGGCCGAAACCGCCCCGGCTACGCCGAACTGCTCCATCCCGATAAAAGTAGAGGCGTTCAAAGAAAACGGTCCGGGTATCGATTCGGCGACGGCTATATAATCTATAATATCTGTCTCCGCGCACCAGCCTTTATTTACGACGGTCTCGGTAATGAGAGGTATCATCGCGTATCCGCCGCCTATCGTAAACAGACCGATTTTAAAAAAAGTTATAAACAAATCAAATAAAATACGCATTATTTTTTATCTCTTCCAGTTTTATTAAATATGACCGAATATATTATCCCCGAAGCCGCCGCCGCTAATATTATATATACCGCGCTTATTTTTAAAACCAGCGAAGATATAACCGCGCAAATCAAAATCAAAAAATAAAAAAGATTTTTCGTATTTTTTTTATCTAGTTTTAAAACGGCGTCCGCAATAAGCAGAACGACCCCCGCTCTTATTCCGGAGAAAGCGTACGAGACGTATTTTAAATTTTTGAACTGCTCGAAAAACAGGGAAATCGCGCCTACTATAATAAGCGAAGGCAGCGTAACGCCGACTGTCGCCGCCGCCGCTCCCGCGATTCCCGACGTTTTATAACCGACGAAAGTCGCCGTGTTTACGGCGAGAACTCCCGGGGTCGATTCGGCAATCACGATTAAATCGAGCATTTCTTCGTCGCTTATCCATTTCATGTTGCCGACGACTTCTTCACGTATCAGCGAAATCATCGCGTAACCTCCGCCGAACGTGAAAAGCCCGATTTTAAAAAACTTCAAAAATAATAAATATATGTTTTTCATAAATTTTATTTTTTTATCCTACACGAGTTACGCGCTTGACGTATTTACTATCTTTGCCCTCTTTCGTAAAGAGGGTGCCGTCCGCAGACGGGGGGTGTTTTTGCCTCCCCTCGCGCAGCGTCAAATTTCAAAAACACCCGTCAGCCGCTTACGCGACTGCCACCCTCTTTAAAAAAGAGGGCTTTCCGCAAATTTGAACAACTGCGTAACTCGTGGTACAAAAAAGAAAGAAAGCGTGTAGGGGCACGCATTGCGCGTCCGCTAATTATCCAGAACGAAATCAAGCAGTTTATAACCGTCTTTGATATAAACGCCGGATTTTTCAGAGACGCTTTCTTCGTTGAAATTGCTTATGCCCGAATTAATCCCGGAGTTTTTTTTGTATATCAAAAACGGCGCGGGGTTGTATGAGTGAGCTCCCGTCGATAAATACGTCGGGTGGTCGGGGAGTATAAGTATTTTAAAATCTTCGAATTTTGAGTTTAGGTAATCATAAACGGGTTTTATTATCATATCGTCGATATTTTCTATGGATTTTACTTTGTTTTGGATTTCTCCCCTGTGTCCGCATTCGTCTGGGGCTTCGACGTGTATAAATACAAAATCAGAACCGTTTTCAAATTCTTTTATCGCCGCGAGCCCTTTGTTTTTATAGTTTGTGTGAAAATTTCCCGTCGCTCCCTCGACGTTTACGACGTTCATGCCCGCATAGATTCCTATGCCTTTTATTAAATCGACCGCGGCGATAACCGAACCGTCAAGCCCGCGTTTTGTTCTGAAATCAGGCAGGGCGGGTTTTGTGCCCGGACTCCAGAGCCATATGGAATTAGCCGGACGTTTCGAGTTTTCTATGCGTTTTTTGTTTATGCCGTGATTTTTCAATATATCGAAGCTTTTTTTCATCAGTTCCAGACATTCGCCCGCCGGCAGATATCCTTTTATTTTTTTGTTTAATATATCGTGGGGACCGGTGAATTTAAAATTATTTTCATAGTCCTCCCAAAGCAGACAGTGACGGTAGCTTATACCCGTGTGAAACCTGATTTTGTCTGTCCCCAGTTCCTGATTTAATACTGATATTAACCCGCTCGATTCGGGCGTTTCGATTTCGTCCGCGCTGTGGTCGATAATAGTTTTTTCTTCGTAGGGCTCTTCTTCGCTTAAAGTAACTAAATTGCATCTTAACGCCGTGTCGTTTAATCTGAGTTCAAGACCTATGCTCGCCGCTTCGAGAGGCGAACGTCCTCTCGAATAAATTTCCGGGTCGTATCCGAGTATAGATAGATTAGCGGTCGCGCTCGCGTCCGAAATCATACCGCCGGGGATACATTCGACCATTCCGCAAACGCCGTTAAGCGCGAGAAAATCCATGCAGGGTTTATTTGCGGATTGCATAGGCGTTTTGTTATTTAATTCGGGGATTTTTAAATCGGCCATGCCGTCCGGGATTATTACCGCGATTTTTTGTTTTTTTTGTTTGTTGTTTAACATTATATTAACAATTCTCCGTATATAGATTATAAAATTATGTTATATAATATAACATACAGTCGAAAATTTTTCAAGGGGGATTTTTTAATATGAAAAAAAAATTACTGTTTATAGGAATCATAATGAACTCCGCGGGAACCGAACAGTCTTTCCTGTCTTTTATAAACTGCATAGATTTTGAAAAATATGACGTTGACTTGATTCTCGCAAAAAACGAAGGCTTATTTATGGAATTAATCCCCGAGCGGGTAAACGTAAAGTTTATGCCGGAATACGGCGAATTGTTTTTGTTAAGCTCAAAAAACGCGGTTTCTAATTTATTTAATACTTTTGTCAGAAAAAACCCCCTCGATTTATTTAAAATCATGCCGTATTTTATAAAATTCGCGCTCTTCCCGAAGCAAAAAGTAAAAACGGCGACGGAACTTTTCTGCAAACTGATGAAAAAAATCCCGCCCGTAACTCAGGAGTACGACGCCGCGGTCGCGTACTGGGGAGACAGGACTATGTTCTATATGGTCGACAGGGTTGTAAACGCGAAAAAGAAAATCGCGTGGATGCATTTTGAATACGGCGACGATAAATACGACGCCGAAATATATTCGGAATATTTTAAAAAGTGTAATCGGATAGTAAACGTTTCGGGCATGGTCGATAAAAAGTTAAAGTCAAAATTTCCGGAAATCGCGGACAAATGCGTAATTATAGAGAACATACAAAACGCGGATTTTATCCGGCGGCGTTCTCTCGAACGGGAGAGTTTCCCGGATACAGATAGCTTTGACGGAGTGCGACTCTTAACGGTCGCGAGAATAGCCCGTCAGAAGGGCTTGGATATGATTCCCGAAATTCTGAAAAATTTTAAAAATCATAAATATAATATAAAATGGTATATACTCGGCGAGGGAGAACAGTCCGAAAAAGACAAAATAATAAATCTCGCCGTTAAATACGGCGTTGAGGAATCGCTTGTTTTTCTCGGAGAGACAATCAATCCTTATCCGTTTATGAGAGAGTGCGATATTTATGTCCAGCCGTCAAGATTCGAGGGTAAGCCGATATCTGTTGAAGAAGCGAAAATAATACGCCGGCCGATTGTCGCGGCGAATTATCTCTCGGCAAAAGAACAGCTCAAAGACGGGAAATACGGCGTTGTCGCGGATATAGACCCATCTGACTTATACGAAAAAATAAAAGATTTAATAGACGATAAATCAAAAAGAGAAGAGCTTGTCAAAAATTTATCGGCTGAAAATTTCGGCAATGAGAAAGAGGCGGAGAAATTTTATGGGTTTTTATAGAAAGAAAGGCTTAACGTCGAGCCAACTGAAAATAATCGCGCTCGTTATCATGACGCTCGACCATCTCGCAAAATATCAGCTTCTCACAAAATCGCCGTATATCAACGAACTTATGCGTATAACGGGCAGAATCGCCGCGCCTTTGTTTTTGTTTCTGCTCGTAGAGGGATTAAGGCATACGAGAAACAGAAGAAATTATATAATGAGATTATATACGGCTTCTGTAATAATGGAATTTCTCAGGGTTTTGGCAGTTATTTTAAATATGGGAATCCCTATGGGGAATATTTTTCAGACGTTTTTTTACGCCGCGCTGTATATAACCTGTATAGATAAGATAATAAAAAGCGAAAAGTTTGACTTGAATATTATAAAATATATAGTTTTTATTTTTATTCCCCTGATTTTAACGGCGGCGCGCGATTTTTTTGGTTTAAATCTATATGAAAATATGCTGTTGAATATTTTACTGCCTCCCCCGTTCGAAGTCGAGTTTTCGTTCTTTTTTGTCCTGTTGGGAATAGCTTGGTATTTTGTCGATAATAAAAATATAAACTGCATAATACTGGCGGTTTTATCGGTTATATGCGGCGTCGTCGACATGAGGGTTTTTAATAACCCGTCTAATAATTTTACTTTCTGGCATTTGTTTACGCCTAATCAGTGGCTTATGATTCTTGCGGTTGTTTTTATCGCTTTGTACAACGGAGAAAAAGGCGCGGGGGGTTTTAAATATTTTTTCTATATATATTATCCGGTTCATCAGGTTTTATTTTTAATCGCGGCGATAATTTTACAATAAAAATTTAATTTTGTGTAAAATTAAATAGAATATTACAAAAATGCATAAAAAAATCATTGAAAATTATTTATTTTTGTGGTAGAATATTAGCGGGATTATAATTAATAAAACCGGGAGAGAAACGATTTGAAATCGGGATATAACGGCGCCGTTAATTCGGCAAGGGAAAAACTTAAAAATTTAACGCCCGAAAAAGTCTGCGGTTTATGCGGCGTTAAATTCGACGGAGAAAAATATTTAATAAAATGGCTGTCGGGAGAACGGGAGATTTGCCTTGATACTGATATTCAGCCGGGGTATTCTAAAACTCTGGAAATTATACTCCTGCATTATTTAATATCCGAGGGAACGAAAAGGCCCGAGGGAAAACTAATATCGTACAGGGAAGTTCCCGGCGCGCTGTTCTACGAGCCGAAGTTTATACAGAGAACGGTCGCTCCGCTGGTTAAATGCTTCGGCGGAAATCCCGGAGCGTTAGTCGAAACGGGGAAAATATTCGGCGGAGTTGAGGTAAATAATAAAGCGGGGTATGCGGTAAAAATAGATTTACTGCCGTATCTGCCGGTTACTTATACGGTTTGCGGGGGAGACGAAGAGTTCGAACCGTCGGGAACGGTTCTGTTCGACCGTACCGCGCCGGGCTGGCTCAACGCGGAAGACCTGACCGTCGCCGCGTCTCTGGGCGCTTACGAATTAATCGCGAAATATAAGAGCTTATATAAATAATATATTTAATAATTTTTTAACGGGGGATAAATTTATGTCAAGAAAAAAAATCGCGGATGTTATTAAAAGCGGCAAAGTTTTGGTCTCAGACGGAGCATGGGGAACGTTTTTGCAGAAAAAAGGCTTGAAAGCGGGAGAATGTCCCGAGCTTTGGTGCATTGAACGCCCGGAAGACGTGAAAGATATCGCGAAAGGCTATATAGACGCGGGAGCGGACATGGTCGAGACTAACAGCTTCGGCGGAACGCGCTGTAAACTCGAACACTACGGACTTTCAGATAAAGTTGCCGAAATAAACGAAGCGGCGGCGAAAATATCGAGAGAAGCGGCGGGAGACGATAAATGGGTAATCGCGTCTATTGGTCCGACGGGTAAAATGATTATTCCGGAGGGTGAGGACGAGGAAGATTACGAAGGGGATAGTTTATATATATCGGCTTCGGAAATATACGAGGCGTTTAAAGAACAGGCGACGGCTCTTGAAAAAGGCGGCGCGGACGCCGCCTGTATCGAAACGATGAGCGGCATAGAAGAGGCTTTTTACGCGATTAAGGCGGTGAAAGAGAATACGGGGCTCGAGGTTATCTGCACGTTTACGTTCGAGAAAAACAATCAGGGAGAGTATAAAACGATGATGGGCGTATCGCCCGAACTGGCCGTAAAAACGGTCGTCGACGCGGGCGCGGATATCGCGGGCGCGAACTGCGGCAACGGAATCGAACGAATGATAGAAGTGATAACGGCGATGCGTAAAATAGATAAAGATATTCCCATACTTGTCCACGCGAACGCGGGACTGCCTCAAAATATAAACGGCGTTGATACTTTCCCTGAAAGTCCGGAGGATATGGCGAAAACGGCGCCGGATTTAGTAAAGGCGGGCGCGGATATAATCGGCGGCTGCTGCGGAACGACCCCCGCGCATATAGGCGCGATTAAAGCGGCGATAGCCGTAGGTTAGAACGGGAGATGAAATGCGTTTATGGGAACACACCTGCTTCTCAATTTGGCGTTAATATTAATTATTACTAAAATATTCGGGATTTTAACCCGGAAGATGCATCTTCCTCAGGTGGTGGGAGCGCTCTTCGCAGGTATATTTCTGGGGCCCGCGATTCTGGGCATTATAGAACCGGACGAAGTTTTTGAGATACTCGCGGAGCTGGGAGTTATACTTCTTATGTTTACCGCGGGGCTCGAAACGGATTTCAAGCAGCTTAAACAATCTATCAGGCCTTCGGTTCTCGTCGCGGCTCTGGGGATTGTTCTCCCGCTTGCGGGAGGGTTTGTTCTTATGCTGTGTTTCGGCGGAAATACGCTTGAAAGCGTTTTTATAGGCGTTATCTTAACGGCGACGTCGGTCAGCATTACGGTAGAAACTCTCCACGAACTGGGGAAATTCAAAACAAAGGCGGGGGCCACGATACTGGGCGCGGCTGTTTTAGACGATATATTGGGAGTTATCTGCCTGTCGGTTATGCTGGGCATGAATAATAAAGATTTGTCCGCGGCGGGTATAGGTTTTATTATTCTTAAGGTCGTTCTGTTCTTTGTTTTCGCCGCGGTATGCGGATTCGCCGCGTTTAAGCTGTTTGAGTATTTAAGCAATAAATGGGGAATGACGCGCAGGATTTCTGTTTTCGGACTCGCGTTTTGTTTTCTTATGGCATATTTAGCCGAGCTGTTCGGCGTAGCGGTTATCACGGGAGCATATATTGCCGGACTGGTATTGTGCAACAGCAGAGCTGAAAAATATATCGAGGAAAAAAGTACCGTGCTGTCTTTCTTGTTTTTCTCGCCGATATTTTTCGTGTGCGTGGGTTTGAA
>Ga0099364_10002230_pt1 | contig 31023 bp, 24 predicted proteins | sample TergutTh196P3_FD_73070 | JGI IMG/M metagenome (GOLD analysis project Ga0099364, IMG submission 73070) | Microcerotermes parvus P3 segment gut microbial communities from Pointe-Noire, Republic of the Congo - Th196 P3 | ecosystem: Host-associated > Arthropoda: Insects > Digestive system > Gut ... | reverse complement strand
AATTATTAATATATAAATATTATCATTTAAAATTAAAAACAATTTAAAATTAAAAAGATAATTAAGAAAATAAATTAAATTAATTTATTAATATTGAAAACAAAGAATTTAACAAGAGTTCAAAATCAAAAAATTACATGAAAAACATGTACACATAGCTTTGATACAAAAAGTATTACTCAAAAATTCAAAAAAATAAAGAGTAGAAAACGCTTCAATTCAAAAACAAGCAACATAAAAAAAGAATCATATAAAAACAAAAATTAGTAATAAAAAAAATTTTCAAATCAGTAGGGTATTTGACACTGCCAAAAAATGGCTATTAATAAAGGTAAAAGTGAAAAAGAAGTTTTAAATATTATTATAAGAGATGGATTAGAAATAAATGAGAATAAAGAATCAAAAAAAGAAAAAATATACAAAGCAATGATTAATAAGAACACATATAATCCAAATAATAATAAAAAAGGATTTAAATCATTAAAAGGATTCATTACAGCACCAAAAGGTTTTAATCCTGTTAAAGCAGTTGAAGAAGCTAATTTAGAAAGCTGATTAAATGATTTTTTAGATACAAATTTTATCGTTGGCTATTTTATTAAAGATCATGAATTCCACTATAAATCTAATAAATTGTTTGAAAAGTATCTGAATAACGAAATGATAATTTCTAATTTAATAATTAATGAAGTAACCAATACTTTAAATTTGAAACTTAAAAAAAGTATCAATGAAATTGAAAAAGTTTATACTACTATAACTAATGATTTTATAGTTTTAGATGATTCAATTATAATCATCAAGCATTAAAATATATAAAATTATATTATCCTAAAAGAATACCTTTCAATGATTGTATTTTCATGGCAGTTATGGAATATTATGGGATAAATGAGATTTTAAGTTTTGATGCTCATTTTGATTTAAACAAAAATATAAAAAGAATCTTTTGAAAAATGGAAGTTGATACTTTAAATTTGATACTTTAATATATAAAATAAATATAACTTGACTGCACTTTTAAACAGTTCAGATTAACTTTTAACTTATAGGAATCACCAAAATTTTTTAAAATAATATATTAAAAACATAGTCTAATTTTTTTTTAATTTTTTAATCTTTTTTTCTTTACTTATGGTCATAATGAGTAGTACACTAAGAAAATCTGTGCAATGAAATATCAGTGAGTTAATATGAAATTTAGATACTAGTAGTTCATTTTTGTTGAACAAGAATAAAAACTCATGAATAAAAATAATTGCAAATTGAAAGAATTTGAAAAATACGAAAATTTATATATTTAAACTTACATATTATAAGTGAAATTGGGTAATGTCCCCTTAGGATATGTTACCATATGGTGGCGGCACTATTAAGTTAGTAAGAGGTCTTTGGGATTCCATTTCAATACTTATTATTTTTAACACTTTTCATTGTAAAATAGTATATCACATTTACTTTCAATCAATTTTAAAAATTCTTCTCTTTTGTGCTCAAATTTTTGAAATACTACCCATGATACTAAATCTACAAATTGAATCCCTTTAGATTGCTGTGAGTGCAAAAATTTCAAATAATACCTAATAAAAAATTTTTACTTAATAAAAATTCTTAGGAAAAAAAGTTATATAATAAAATTTATGAAAATTTTAAAAATTATCATTCTATGGATTTTTTAAACCTATTTTTTATTTCTTCAGGACTTAAATCAATTATTGGAGAATCAGCATTTCCTGGTAAGATTTTATAGTGAATAAAAATTGAACTATCTTGTTTATTTTTCAAAATATCTTTAAAATCAATTTCATTATAATCGTAGCTATTTTTAAAACCAATACTTTTAGCTAGTTCTAATAGATTTACATTTTGAGCATATGTACATTGGTTTCCTGTTGAACCATAACATCCATTATCAAAAACTATCAAAATAAAGTTGTTTGGGTTTTGATTAAATACTGTAACAAGTGAGCCTAAATTCATAAGGATTGATCCATCTCCATCAAAAACAATGACCTTCTCTTCAATTTTGGACATAGCTAAACCTAAACCAATAGATGAAGCTAAGCCCATAGATCCCAACATGTAAAAATTTCTAGATCTATCTCTTATTTCATATAGTTCTCTTGATGGAAATCCAATATTACATACAATTATCTCATTCTCAATATGTTTCATCACATCTTTTATTCCATCAAATCGTTGCATATTAAAAATTCCTTGATTAATATCATTTAAGATAAATTTTTATCAATATATTGTTAATAGCTATATGATTAATTAAAATAAAACTAGTTTAAATAGCTAATAACTTGTTAAAATCAAATTTTCATTAAAATTATTTACCAATAGCTAATGTCTAATAATATGGAAACTGGTTTTTTTTCAGATTTTGACAAATTCCAAGAATCAGCTATTGTTTTATTAGCTTCCTGTGGGGTTTTTGGGTTGAAATATTTTAATTCTATAGCTTCTAATATTTTAGGAGTAGCTATTCCCATTGGAACTTGTCCAATAATAGGTTCTCCTTTTGTTCCTCTATGACTCATAATCATGACTAGGGGAAGAGAATATAATTGATACAGAGAAGTTAAAGCATTTACACAATTTCCTAATCCTGAATTCTGCATTAAAATAGCTGTTTTTTTACCACCAAGAAATGCACCAGCACATATTCCAATTCCTTCTTCTTCTCTTGTAACTGGAATATGAATTATTTCTTCATCTTTTTCTATTATCTCAAGGATTTTCCCTAAATTAACACATGGCAAACTCACAATAAAATCGATTTTTGCACTTTTCAATCCAGAATAAACGGCTTCACTACTGTCCAAAGTCTTCCCTCTTATTGTTCATTATTTATATCTTAATATAGGTCTGGTTAATCTCTAATTTAATACACTGATTATAGCATTAGCTTTAAATAGCTAATTAGCTAATAACTTTATGAAAATTTTTAATTTTTATAAGTTTGAAATGAAGTTTTTATTATTTTTAAATGAGCTATTAATTTCAATGAAAAAATTCCGCTAATAAGCAATGAGAGATAAATGATTTTGAAAAGTTTCATTATATTGAATTTAAAATTATTATTTAACTTTAAAAAAATCGTTGATATTACTATTTGAATATCATCATTTCTTTAAATTAAATGATTCTAAATAATAAATGGATTAACTATAAAAACTATCAGGAAATATAATTTAATTTAAACATAAATATTGATTTTTAACCCAAAAACATCTTTTAAACTATTTAAAATAATAAAAAAAATAATATTAATATTTTTAACTAAAATAATAATATTAAACAATTAAAATAATATTAATATTTTTAACTAAAATATAATACTAAACAATTAAAATAATAATAAAAAATAATATTAATATTTTTAACTAAAATATTACATTATACAATTTAAAATAGTAAAAAAAACAATATTAGTCTTTTTTTAATTACTCTTTAGTTAAATAGTCCTCAAAATTGATATTTAAATCATCACAGATTTCTTTTAATTGAACATGTAAGTTTTCATCGATTATTATTCCATTTTTTTCATTTTTAACTATTTCTTTGACTTCAAGATCCCCTGGAACAATTGTATCTCCACTACTTCTAACTTCCCTTATAAATTCTTCAGTATCTTCTTTAAATTTTTCAATAGCTACAAATTTTGAAGGATCAATAGCTATGAAAAAATCACCCTTGGTACATTTCTTTTCATAATTTGCTGTTCCTTCTACTTTACTACCAAAAGCAGCACTTACTAAAGGACCAGTTATAAGTTCAATCATAAAAGCTAACCCATAACCTTTATGACCACCAAATGGTAAAATTGAACCTTCAAGTGCTTTAGAAGGATCCGTTGTAGGATTACCATCGATGTCGAGTGCAATATCTCCAGGTATTTCTTCTCCTTTTCTTTTTGCTTCTAATAACCTTCCTCTAGCTGAAATAGAAGTAGCCATGTCAAGTGCAATATAAGTTTCATTTGCTGGAATTCCAATAGCTATTGGATTTGTTCCAATCACTGGAATTTTCCCTCCAAGAGGAGCCATAGCAGGATCAGTGTTAGCCATAACTATCCCAATAGTATCTTCTTTAATAGCTAAGTCCGAGTAAAACCCTGTAACTCCAAAATGATTAGCATCATGTGTGCCTACAGCACCTATGCCTGTTTTTTTAGCTTTAGCAATAGCTAATTTCATAGCATTATAAGCTACAACTTGACCAAAAAGACCGTTTCCATTTATTAAAGCTATTGAGTCTGTTTCTCTTTCAATGTCTATCTTTTCTTCAATATTAATATTCCCTCTTTTGATAGCATTTATATATTGTGGAAACCTACCAATTCCATGAGAAGTAAAACCTTTTAAATCTGCATCTAAAGTAGCTTCTGCAACAATTTCAGAATTCTCTTTTTTTAGACCTAACTTCATTAATATTTCAGTAATTAATGCTTTTTCTTTATTAGCCATTATCTTCATGAATCCACCTTTAGCTTAAGAACATACTTGGGATTTATTTGAGTTTTTTTAAAATCATGTAAAACTCATTGATATTTTTATGCACATTCTATTTTTAATTCCTACTATCGAATAATACTTTATAAATAAAAAATACTTTATAAAAAAATTTACTTTTATAAATAAATTTACTTTATAAATAAAAAATACTTTATAAAAAAATTTACTTTTATAAATAAATAAAGTGTAAAAATATTTTTTGTAATGCTTTATTTTTTATTAAATAATAAAACTATGTAATTATTTTCAATTTAAATAGCTATATTAAATTTAATATCATATACTATTCATTTTGGTTTTCAATACTCTATTTCAACATTTTCAAAGGTTTTTATCTTAATTTTACCTTTATTGGAATTTACTTTACCTATTTTATAAGCATTACAATCTTTAGACAATATATTTATAACCTCTTGGGATTCTTCTTCATTTACTATTACTACAAATCCAATTCCCATGTTAAATACAGTATACATTTCTTCTAAAGCTACATTTTGTTTATAAATTAATTTAAATATTTCATGAGGTTCTGGAAGGTTTTCAATCTCAAATCCAACATCTTTTTTTAGTCTTTTAAGGTTGTTAAATCCTCCACCAGTAATGTGAACTAAACCTTTAATATTAAAATTATGATTTTTTAGAAGATTAATAATAGGCTTCACATAAATTTCAGTTGGCTTTAAAAGTTCTTCTCCAACTATTAAATTGGTATTTGGAATTTTATCATTGACATTAAATTGAGCATCTTCCAATAATGCTTTTCTAGCTAAACTTAATCCATTACTGTGAATACCATTACTTTCAATACCAATTAAGATATCGTTTTCTTCAATTTCTTCTCCTGTAATGATATCATCAATATCTACAAAACCAATTCCACATCCAGCTAAGTCGAAATCATTGACAATTTCAGGAAGTGACGCGGTTTCTCCACCAATTATAGCTATGTTTGATAATTCCGCCCCTTTAGCTAATCCTTCAGCAATTTGAGAAGCTATTTCTGGATCAGGTTTTTCAACTGCTAGATAATCTACTAAAGCTATTGGTTCAGCACCTACACATAAGATATCATTTACAACCATAGCTATACAATCTATCCCAACAGTATCATACTTTTCCATCATTTTAGCTACAAGAATTTTACTTCCAACACCATCAGTACTCATTGCAATAGCTTTATTTCCCATTTTAACTAATGCTGCAAAATGCCCACTATCTGTAATAATATCCCTATTTTTCAAGGTTGGGCTTAATTTTTCTGCTAATTTTGAGACTGTAACTTCTTCAAGGTTAATATCAACACCAGATTCCGAATAAGTAACCATTAACTCACCTAAAAAATCTTTGAATAATTTTTCATAATTTATTTAGCTATTATCACTTAAGACACTATTAATTATATAATCAACAATTATGTTTAATTTGTTATTAAAATAATCAGTATAATTCTATTAATTGTATAAGAGTAATTATTATATAAATGAGTATTATTGAATGATATTTATTATTAAACGAAAGCAATATTAAACGAAAGTAATAATGAATAAAGGCAATATTGTAATGTTTTGCAAAATTAATTTTCTTAATATGAATAAATACTGAAATTTTTAATATTTATAAATTTACTTAATTAACAAGGTGTCTGATTTATGTGAAAAAACGGAGGTTGTATGGTTATTGTTTAATATGTTTAGATGTATGATTATTTTGATTTTCCAAAAGTACAAATGAATTTCCACTTAACTTTTCAAATTCATTGGAAAAATCTCTAAATCTGAATTTTAATAGCATTCTATAAGGCAATTCTTAATTTATAAAATTCATTTGTAAAATCCTTGAATTCCAATTTAAGTAATTTCCTGTAAAGAAAACTTTTCAACAATTTTTTGCTATCTACTTTTCTTGTTATTGAAACAAAATACTTAGATTATAGAATTTAAATTTATAAGGATATAGAAATTGTACTTTTATGAAATAATCATTTAATGAACTCCAAACATATTAAATAACATATCTCCTACTTTCAATTTTTTCGAATTACCAGACACCTTGATATAACAAATAAAATTTTCATTAATAATGTTAAAAATCTTTTAAATTAATTTTTTAATGATTATAAATATTATTATAAAGATTATTATAAAAAAATATTTTTTTATAAATGTAAAAAGATTTTGGTAATTTATGGTCCTGAAAATAAAGTTTTTAATTAATGATAATTTTTAAAAGTCTTTAAATTCAATTATTTTTAAATTTAGTTTAATATATTTTCTATTTTTCTAATAATAAAATTAGTAATATTTATTTTTAAAATTAAAACTATTATAATATATTCATTAGAAATTAGGTGATATTTTAACAAAATGTTAATTACAATTTTTTCTCATGTGACTATACTATAAAAATTTATTAATCTTTTTCATTTCTTGCTCATTGTTATAATTAAAATTATTGAGACTGTTGCTATAATTAATACTCCCATACCTACAATAATTACAGTTTCCATATTGTTTATTTCTTCTGGGACTGATTCAAGAGGGTCTATATCTACTACATCTGCAAAACATGTAGGGAGCATATATAACATCATAACCATAATTATAGCTAATTTCATACTTTTTTTCATATTTTTTCACTCCTCATATTTATATCATATTTATGATTATACCACAAATAAATGACATGGAATTCATGAGAAAAGACATTAGGTATGGTCCTACTGTGATAGTATGTAAGTACTTTTTTAATAAAAACCCTTCAACTAGAAACGCTGATATTTCTAAAATTGCAATTACAAGGATATGAAAAAATTGAGGACTAAATCCCATACTAATATTTGCCAAATACACTACTATTGGATTTGTAAGAGTATTTACAAGTATCACTAGGAATAAATCCTTTTTATTTCTAATTCCTAAGGTAATAGCAATTCCTGATTCAATAATTATAGTCAATATCAGAGATATTACTAGACTTTTAATCATTACTCATACCTAGACTTTCACATGATTTTAAACCCATATACAGAATAATAGTAGTTATAATTATAATTATAAATAAAGATATAGGATTAAAAAACACAGTTTCAAATTTCAACAAAACAGGAACTGCACCTAAAAACAAAGCAAATGTTGTTAACCCAAAGGCAAAACCTTTATTATTATTAAAAGTGTTAGCTAATCCAATTAAAGTAATTGGCATACTGATATTAAATGTGAAAATAGCTAAAATACCCATAATCTCACTATTAAATGAGAATAAAAAGAATATAGCTGACAGGCATAATGATATCACAGCTGTTCTTATTAACCCAAATTTATCACTAATAAATCCGCCTAATACTTTTCCAAGCACAATACACAATACAAATATAAATCCGATCCTAATATCTGATTTCCAAGTATAAGTAAGTATGAGTCCTAAATAAGCTCTAATACAAACAGCAAACAATAAAGTAGATAATATGATAATATGTTTCTTTGTTATTGTTTCCAATTGAGGTATTAAATTGTTTATTTTATATTTGTTCTTCATATTAAAATATAAATGAACTAATGCTATAGCAGAAAGTAATAATGCAATGATTACTAAACTAGTTTGATTAAAACCATACAATCCTAGTGTTCCACCAAAAAATAATCCCATAGCACCAGGTGCTACATATATACCTAGTAATTTTGCTTTTTTCTTACTAATATTTAATATATCAATTCCTCCACCAATATGAAAACAAGCATTACCTAGTCCTATAATTATACAAGATAGAATACTAAACTTAAAAAAAGCAAATCCTATAATTATAAGCAAACAACCTAAACTTGATACTAAGGCATTCTTATTTAATTTATCTGCTATAATTCCAATTGGCAATTGTAATGCAAATGCAAAGAAATTGTATACTAAAACTGCCATAATCAACGTGTATTCTGATGTAGATAATGGAACAATTAAATTAGCTATTAAAAAAGCACAAGAAAAATCCACTATAAAGTGAATGATACTGTATACTGTGACTATATGTATTTTTGATTTCATGTATCTCTCTCTATTTTATATAGTATCATCATGAAAATAAAGTTTTTAAGTAAGGGTAATTATTTGAAATTATCATCCTTTAATTTTAGAAAATCTTTGATTTTTTTATTTTAACAATTTAAAGAATCATTACTTATTTTTTCTTAATAAAAATAAAAATATTGATATTTATTTAAAAATTAAAAAAATTTATAATGGATTTTTAAAAAATTTATATAATATTTTAATAAATTATTATTAAATGTTTTTATTATCAATATACCCTATAAATAATTTCAACAAAATAATTTAAAATTCTACAATTAGTAAGCTAAATAAGAGACAAAATCTTACTTAATATCTTTTACACATAAAATAAAAACATTAAAAAGTGAAAAAAGAAACATAACTAATAATGATAGTTTCAATTCTAAATAAAGATTTTCAAAGGATTTATATGTCTATAAAGTAAATATTAACTTGGAGTAATAATATGCGACCAGAGTTTGAAGAAATAAAATCTTACAAAGAATTTAGTAAACATTACTGGTATAAAAAGGAGTTACAGCAAATATGTAAGAAAATTGGAATTGAATACAATGGAAACAAAAAGGAATTATCTAGCTATATCCAAGAATATTTTAATGGAAATATAATCAAACATCAAAAGAAAAAAAGTATAAAAAAGACCAATGAAAAACTTACTCTTGATACAAAGTTATTAGAATTCGGGTTTGCTCTTAGAAATGATTATAGGGATTTTTTTGGCGAGCAAGTAGGTGTTAAGAATTTTAAATATACTGCGGATATGGCAGCTGCATTAAAAAAAGTTAGACAAACAAAGGATAAAAATTTCACTGTTAAAGATTTAATAGATACATATTTGGGAAAAAGTGATTATGCAAAATATGATAATTCTTCATGCCAATGGAATAAATTTTATCAAGATTTTTGCAAAGACAATATATCTAGTGAGTTTTCTAATAAAATGAAAGCTGCATCAATACTTTGGAAAAAAGTGAGAGACTCAAACTTAGAAAAAGTCTATTCTAGAAAATTGTATGAAAGATATAAAAATGAATTAAAATTAGAAAAAAATAGCTAAACAACCCAATACTAATAATAAATTAAGAATATGGTATAAAATAACACTTCATCGATATTTAAAATGAATATTCATAACAGATGAAGGAATAAATATAAAATTTCGACTAAATAAAATAAGATGAACAAAAAGAAACCTTTTAAACATGGGATAAAATTTTATCAGAGGAATTCTATACTGTCCATTTAGTATAGTTATTGGAGAATTATCCTAAATTAGTCGAATATATTCATTATATTAAATCATTAACTAGGTATTAAGACATGAAAGATTCTGCAACTTTTTAATCTTTCCATCTGTTAAATTATGACAACTATTTTAAATAATTGTAGGCTGGATTTATTTAAAATATTGTGAACCATTTAATTTAATTTTACTTTTTGATTAGATAGTAGATGGATAATACGTTATGAATTATTAATATCATCACTAAAATTAGAGATAATGAATAATAAATATCCATATTTCCACCTCCAGACCTTAGTAAAAATAAAATAGTTCTAAAATATTCTTGGTGATTAGAAACCTATTCCATTCTTCCAAATGGTGATATACAATCATCATTCAGTAACAGAATTTGTTCCATATTTTAAAATCCAACCTACAACATTAATTATATTTTCATTACCTTTAAAATTTATATACTACTTATAACACATTATAAACATTGGTGATTTGGAAACCATAGAACCAATATTTTTATTGGTTCTAATGTTCCTATATTCTTTTTTTATTATAATTACAACGATTAGCTAATGCTATCCTTAAGTATATGATGGAATCCAAAAAAGGTTTTAAAATATTTAAATCGTTTCAAATGTTAAAACGATTAATTAAATTCATATAAACAGTGTAATAGTTGGGTTATTTATGTATTTTTTTTCATTAGCTTTAAAATTTATATACTAGTTATACACATATAGAAGAGTACTAGTAAATAATACGGGCTAGAACCAAGATAATTTTTATTTTGGTTCTTTATTCCTATATTCTTTTTTTCTTATAATTTCAACACAATAGCTAATGCTATCATTAAATAGATGATTGAAGCATAAAAATATATTAAAGGATTTAAATTTCTTCATAGATTAAAAATTATTTCCATTCTTTAAATTACTTCTTAAATTTGATATTAACTCATATTTTAAGTATTTTTTTTTTAAAAATTTATTTAATTAACTATTTCTACTAATTCATAGTTAATTTATATTATAAAATTTAAAGATAATAATTGATTATTATATTTAATAAATTAATTTTAAAATTCAATAGCTATTTTTCTTAAAAATTTCATTAAGATTATATTTATTTAAAATAGCTAAAAATGCTAATTTATATTATAAAATTTAAAGATAATATTTAATTATTATATTTAATAAATTAATTTTAAAATTCAATAGCTGTTTTTCCTGAAATATTTACTAAGATTATATTTTCTAAAATAGCTATTTAATATAATTTGAAATATTTGATTCTTATATAAAGTTATTATAGAAAATTATTAATGAAATACAATATTATTTTAATGTATTTTTACAATATATTAATTATTAATCATTCAATTATTTATTCATGTGGTGTTTTAGTGACTAGAGAAATCGAAAAGAAATGGCAAAAGAAATGGGAAGAAGCAAAGCTATTTCAATCAAATCATGATGAAAAAGAAAAGGTGTTTTTAACAGTAGCTTATCCATATCCTAGTGGAGCTATGCATATTGGTCATGGGAGAACTTACACAGTTCCTGATGTTTATGCAAGATTTAAAAGGATGCAAGGTAAAAATGTCTTATTCCCTATGGGATGGCATGTAACGGGTGCTCCAGTTATTGGAATAGCTAGTAGGATTAAAAATAAAGATCCTTGGACAATGGAACTATATGAAAAAGTTCATCAAGTTCCAAAAGAAGAACTATCAAAGTTAGAAGATCCTGAATACATTGTAAAATACTTCAGTAGTGAATATCATCAAGTTATGAGTGATATGGGGTATTCAATTGATTGGAGACGTGAATTTAAAACAACTGACCCTAGTTATCAAAAGTTTATAGAGTGGCAACTTAGGAAATTAAAAGAAATGGGCATGGTAAGAAAAGGAAATCACCCTGTTAAATACTGTCCTAATTGTGATAATCCTGTAGGAGACCATGATCTTTTAGAAGGAGAGGGAGTAGATGTTAATGAACTTACTCTTTTAAAATTTGAAATTGATGGAAAATATTTAACTCCAGCTACTTTTAGACCAGAAACAATCTATGGAGTCACAAATCTATGGCTAAATCCTGAGGTAAAGTATATTGAAGTTGAAAACAATGGAGAAAATTGGATAATAAGTGGAAAATCTTTTAATAATTTATCAAATCAAATAAAAGACTTAAATATAGTTGGAGAAATTGATCCTAAAGAATTAATTGGAAAAGAAGTAAAAAACCCAGTTACAAATAAAAAACACCCAATATTTCCTGCAAGCTTTGTTGATCCTGAATATGGAAGTGGAAGTGTATTTTCTGTTCCAGGTCATGCTCCAGCAGATTACATAGCACTTCAAGATTTAAAAAATAATCATGATTTACTAAATAAGTATAATCTAAAAGATACAGTAGCTAATATCCAGATATTAAATGTAGTTACCTTGAAAAAATATAGCCAAATCCCAGCTAAAGATCTTATTGAAAAATTAGCTATTAAAAATCAGGAAGATCCTAAGTTAGTTGAAGCTACTAATGAGTTATACAAGGTAGAACATTCAAAAGGAGTAATGAGTCCTCATATTCCAGATTATGCTGGGGATAATGTAGCTATTGCTCGAGAAAAGATAAAAAAGAATATGATAAGTGATTCTCTAGCTTCTATTATGTATGACTTTGCAGAACATCCTGTTGTTTGTAGATGTGGAAATAGATGTGTAATTAAAATAATGGATAATCAATGGTTTTTAAAGTATTCTGATGAAGATTGGAAAGAAAAAACAAGAGAGTGTTTAGCTCAAGAAAACATTATTCCTAATGAGATTAGATCAAACTTTGAATACTACATTGGATGGCTAGAAGATTGGGCTTGTTCAAGAAGAATAGGTCTTGGAACTCACTTGCCTTGGGATAAACAATGGTTAATTGAACCATTATCTGATTCAACTATTTACATGGCATACTATTCAATAGCTAATTATTTAAAAGAACTAAATGTTCAAGATATAAATGATGCTTTTTTTGAAAAAATCTTTTTTAACAAAGACTCAGATGATTTAAAGATTACAGATGACATTGTTAACACCATTCAAAGTGAGTTTAGCTATTGGTATCCACTAGATTGGAGACTTTCTGCAAAAGATTTGATTGGAAATCATTTAAGCTTCCATATATTCCATCATGCAGCTATTTTTCCTAAAGAAAACTGGCCTCAAGGAATGGTAGTTTTTGGAATGGGTTTACTTGAAGGAAATAAGATGTCTTCATCTAAAGGAAATGTGATACTCCTCTCAGATGCTATAGAAAAATATGGTGCTGATGTAGTAAGACTATTTTTAATGGCAGCAGCTGAACCATGGCAAGACTTTGATTGGAGAGAAAAAGAAGTTATAGGAACAAAAAGACGATTGGATCGATTGTTTGAATTTGCAAAAACCATAGAAGATATAAAAGGATCACCTTTAGATTTAAACAATATTAAAAAAGTCAAACTTAGTCGTAAAATCGATTTATGGATGATTAATCAACTTAACATTAGAATAAAAGATACTACAGATGCACTTGAAGGATTCCAAACAAGAAAAGCATTGCAAGATTCTCTATTCCTTCTTAAAAAAGACATTGATCATTATATGTACAGGGTAAAACATCTTTTAGAATCAAACAAAAGAGATGAAGCTATTGTTTTTGTCCTTTCAACAGTTTTAAAGTCATGGATTAAAATTCTCACTCCTTTCATACCTCATAGTTGTGAAGAGCTATGGAGTAGCTATGGTGGAGATGGTTTTGTAGCAAAAACACTATGGCCTATTGATAATATTTACTTTGCTGATGAATCAAACGTTAGTGATGATGAATTTTTAGCTAGTGAAACAATTGAAAAGTCAGAAGAGATAGTTCAAGGAACTGTTCATGACATATTACAAATAAAAAAGATTCTAGATAAAGAACCAGAAAAAATCCATATTTATTTAGCTAATGATTGGAAATGGGATCTTTATAAAATAGCTGATGATGTTGGAAAACCAGATATTGGTCAAATTATGGGAAGAGCTATTGGTCAAAATGTCCACAGTGATAAAAAGGAAATAGCTGAATTTGCTAAAAAAATAAGTCGTGAAATGACAAAAACAAGGTACATTGGAAAAATAGATGAACAGGATATATTAAATGATGCAAAAGACTTTATAGAGGAAGAAGTTAATACAAAAATATTTATTCACAAAGACAATAGCTATGATCCTGAAGATAAGGCAAAAAATGCAATTCCTTATAAACCAGCTATTTATATGGAATAGCTTTTAATGAGGATATTAAAATAAATTTAAGCGATTATAGCTATTGATTAATATTTTTTGGTTATTTGCATAAGTTTTATCTATATCCTTAGCTAAAGAGTTTTAGAGTATAATGACTTGCCGTACAATCCTTCGTAATTTCGCATGTCATTAATTTTCTAAAACTATATTTTATTTTCCTGTTTTTTTTCAATAAAGAGTAAATAATTATTTTTATTAAAAAATATAAATTATACTCTTTAAAATTAATTAATATTAAATATTTTTTAAAAAATTATTTTTTAAAACTTTATTTCTACTATTTAGTATTGGTTTTAAGTTTTATTTCTACTATTTAGTATTGTTTTAAGCTTTATTTTTGATGTTTTATCTTATTTATTCATTATAACCTTAAAAATGATTTTTAACTAGTTTTTATATTTATCAAAGTAGTATGCTTTTTTTTTTTTTTTACAATGTTAATAATCACGAAGAGGATTTCCTGAAATAAAAATTTTATCATAAATCATTTTCAGTATTTTATTCATAAGTAAAATATTCTTAATCAGCTATATTCCTTTAAATTACTATCCAAATTAAAATCAAAAAGTTTATATTCTATGGAAGACACATATTTAATTAAAAAAGTGTTTTTTAGTTTTATATATGGATATTCATTCTATTTACTTTGAAAATCGTTTAATTTAAATTTATTTTTTAGTATTAACACTATACGATCATTTAAACTCGAAAATACTAAATGAAAATAAAAATAAAATAAATAATTTCCAGAAAAAATTAAAAATATCACTAACTAATTGACAGCCACATTTTAAGGAATATATTGGAGTTTCTTAAAAGAATTGGTATCTTAATAAGATTTAGTAAAGGTAGAAAAAACTTTTAAAAATTTTATTAAGTTTTAAAGTTTAATATGATGGGGTTTTGTATTTCCATGAGATTAAGAAATGTAATTATACTAGTCGTAGCTTTAGTAGTAATATTAATGGGGTCACTGATTTTTAGTACTTCTAGTAATGTCAGTAATTTAGATGATGGTTCAAACAATATTTTAAATAATTTAGATAATGAGTCAAATAATAATGTGGATACTAGTTCAAACAATAATCCTGATAATAATTCAAATAATAATCCTAATAAACCAAATAATAGTCCAGATAGTAATGTAAATAAACCAAATAATAATCCTAATAATAAGCCAAATAATAATTCTGATTTTAAACCAAATAATAGTCCAAATAGTAATGTAAATAAGCCAAATAATCCTAATCCTAAACCAAATAGTAGTCCAAATAGTAATGTAAACAAACCAAATAATAATCTAAATAATGGGATTAATAATAAAAATGCTGTAAATGAAAACAATAAAACCACTACCAATGCTAACACTAATACCAATATTAATACTAATATTCCTAAAATAAACAGTCTTAAGTTAGGTTCAAATGATAAAGGGCTAGTTGAACTTGTTGGTCCCATAGGTAATAATAGTTCTAATGTTAAAATTGCATTTATTATTGGTGTTCATCCTTTAGAATTTAGTGTTCACAATATATTATATAACTCTTTAATAGCTAAATCAGATTCTTTGAAGTATTGTTATTACATTTATAAGGTTAATGTTACAAATAATCCTAAAGATTATGATATTGGTAGGATGAATGGGCAATTATTAGCTAATAAATTTGCTGTTCCAGATGTTATTTCCAAAAAATATGATTTAGTTGTGGATGTTCATTCTAATCAAGGTACAAATGGAGGTAATTATAAAAAAACTAATTTTATCTTTGCCCCACTTAATAATAATAGTTCTAAGGTTTTGGCTGATGAAATTATAGCTAAAATCCCTCCATTGGTCTACTATTATCCAGAATCTCAAACAAGTCCAAGTTATGTCACAATTCCAATTCTGAAATCAGGTACTCCTACTTTAATCTATGAAACATATATGTATGAATCAAATGAAACAACAAAAGATTATATTAACAAATTAATCACAACAATTGATAATTTGAAAATTAAATGAAAGATATTTAATAGACTGTTGTTTGCACTGAAAAAAATATTTTTAAAATATTATTTTCTTTTTAAAAATTAAATATTCTTACTATTTTTATAATTTTTTATTTTTACTTTTTAATTTTATTTAATATTTTTTAAAAATTTTAATATAATATTCGACAAAACTTTTGAAAATGTCAACTTCATTAATTTATCAAATTTTATTTAATAAAATATGATTTAAATGGTTTTAAACAAGTTTAAAAATATCATCATTTTTAAATCAAATGTCGAGTACTATGTCCTTCAATTAAAGATTATAACTAATTCATTTGAATAATAAATATGTTTAAATATTATATTTTAAAAATAATTATTTTTAGGATTTTATTATTAAAAATAAATTAAAAATTCATTTACTACTTTAAAAAATAAAAAATTCTATTAAATAATTTATATTATCAATTTAAAATTTTTCAAATATCTTTAAAAAATTGATTCAGAAATTTCAAAAGTAATTATGCAATTCAATTCCCAAATAAACCTAAAACTCACCCAAAAATCAGGGCAAACATCTCAATCTCCATGGCAAGTTAAGGACAATAGCTACTGCGATGTGGTAGAAATAGCTAAAACACCAATTCTTTTAAAAGTTCATCAAGAAGATATTGATACTTTAAATGTAGGATATGAACTTCCAATAGCTAATCAAGATATATCTATTGATGAAAAAGCTATTGAAAATGAAATAACCAGAATATTCGATTTAAATTTTGATTTGGACAAGTTTTATAGCTATTTATCTGAAGATTCTAAACTAGAACCAGCTATTGATTTTTGCAGAGGACTTAGATTATTTTTAGCTAAAGATCCTTTTGAATGCATGGTTTCTTCAATAACTTCAGCTAATAATTCAATAGCTAGATGGACCAAGTCAATAGCTAAAATTAAAGAAAAATGGGGATTAGCTACGGAATTTCCATCAGGAACATTTTACAGTTTTCCTTCACCTACAACATTGATGAATGTTTATGAAGATGATTTTGAAGAGTATGAAGCTATTGGTAGAATTATGGAGCTTGAATGCTGCACAAACAATCTTAAATCTTGCGGACTTGGTTATAGGGCACCTTATATTAAGAAAGTAAGTGAAATTATTACACTTGAAATGAACCTCTCGAATATTTCAAGTATGGATTATGAGGAAGCATATGATGAAATTTTAAAATTACCTGGAGTAGGACCAAAAGTAGCTGATTGTATTTTATTATATGGTTATGGATTTAAAGAAGCTTTTCCATCTGATGTTTGGATAAAAAGAATAGTTTCTCATTTGTACTTTGATAATAAAGATATTTCACTAAGTGAGGTTCGTGAGTTTGGTATGGAAAGGTTTGGAAATTATGCAGGTTATGTACAGCTATACTTATTCCACTATGCTCGAAAGTCTGGTTTGATGAATAAAATTAAGAAATAATATTTACATAGTATTCATATATTCAAATAGCTTTTTCCACATATAATATATTCCATCTGTGGTCATCTAAATCGCAAAAACCACATCCATACATTTCTCCAATATTTTCTGGAGGAGCAAAAGATTTTCCACCATTAGCTATTGCTTTTTCATATATTTCATCGACTTCCTCTTTTGTTTCAACACCAATTGAAAATATGATTTCTGCGGATTTTTCTGTGTTGGCAACGGCAGTTCTTGAAAAATGTTGGAAAATATCTTTTTCAAATAACATTATATAAACTTCTTTTTCTCCAATAGATAATTGAACATTAGTCATATCATGTACAAAGTTTTCTTTAGCTACAAATCCAATTTTTTCAAAAAATTCTTTTGATTTTTTAAGATTTTTAACAGGTAGATTAATCCAATAATCTTGAGGCATTTATTCATCACCCTTCACGATTTAATTTGAAAATCCTATTTAATCTCTTTAGATTGTTTAAAATTTTTTAACCATGTTTTTTATATATCTAACTAATAAAAAAAGTAAATAAATAGATAGGGTTAAGATGTTTAAAGAAAATGAAGAAGGAATTATAATTTTTATTTTTAAGATAAATGGATAGATTAAATATTTGTTGTTGCTAAAGTAACTAACCTGTAACAGTTACTTTTTCCATTACATCTCCTTGTTTAATAGAGTTTACAACATCCATACCGGAAATTACTTTTCCAAAAACAGTGTGAACTCCATCTAAATGTGGTTGAGGGGAATGGGTTATAAAAAACTGGCTACCTCCAGTATCTTTTCCAGCATGAGCCATTGATAAAGCTCCAGTACCATGTTTATTATCATTTATTTCACATTTTATTGTATAACCAGGTCCTCCAGTTCCATTACCTTTTGGACATCCTCCTTGGATGACAAAATTATTAAGCACTCTGTGGAATGTTAAACCATCGTAAAATCCTTCCTTAATCAGTTTCTCAAAATTAGCCACTGTTTTTGGAGCATCTTTATCAAATAATTCTAGTTCTATATTTCCTTTTTTAGTTTCAATAATAGCTTTTTTCATTATATCACTTGATTTTTTCTAGATATAGATTTTATTAACTTAAATTTAATGAGATTGTATTATTTCATTAAATACTATTTTTAATAAATTTAAATTTAATTTCAAAATGTAAATTTTTATCATTAATTAATTTCTTTTTAATCATATAATTATTTTATGTTAACTAAAGGACTCATTAAGTTAATGATTTTATTATTTTTTATTCTCCATATTTTTATTATTTTTTTTAAAAATTCTTTCTATTATCATAAATATTTAGAAAAATAATGATAAATTAAAAATTTTATTAAAGTGATAATTTAATAATTTTTAAAATAATTTTATAAATAAAAATAGATATAATTATTAATAATATTATGTTTGAGAATTAATACATATTTATTTGATTAGTAATAATATTATTTTTTTTAGTTTAATCGAAATATATTGATATTTATAATAAATTCAAGATTGAATATTTTAATGAGGAATAAGATGAATAACAAGGAAATAATAGATTTAGACTCAAAACATATCATGCAAACATATGGACGTCAGCCAATAGCTTTGACTCATGGTAAAAGAGCGGTTGTTTGGGACGCTGATGGAAAAGAATACTTAGATTTCTTTGCAGGAATAGCTGTAAATGCACTTGGTCAATCCCACCCTAAGCTAATTGAAACAATTAAAAAACAAGCTGAAAAACTTATCCATGTTTCCAATGTTTACTTTACAGAAGAACAAGTAAAATTAGCTAAAAAATTATCAGAAATTACAATTTTTGATAAGGTTTTCTTTGCTAACAGTGGAGCTGAAGCTAATGAAGGAGCTATTAAATTAGCTAGAAAATACACAGGACGAGGAGAAATAATTTCTACAAACAACTCATTTCATGGTAGAACACTTGCAACTGTTACAGCTACTGGTCAAGAAAAGTATAAAAAACCTTTTAAACCACTTCCAGCTGGTTTCAAACATGTGGATTTTGGAGATAGCAAGGCAATAGCTAATGCTATCACTAATGATACTGCAGCAGTTCTTATTGAAGCTATTCAGGGGGAAGGTGGAGTTATAGTTCCTCCAGAGAATTATTTAAAAGAAGTTGAAGCTATTTGCCGTGAAAATAATGTTCTTTTAATTTTAGATGAAGTTCAAACTGGTTTTGGTCGAACAGGAGAAATGTTTGCTTATGAACTTTTCGCTGTCAAACCAGATATCATCACAATAGCTAAGGTATTTGGAGGAGGATATCCTATTGGAGGATTTTTAGCTACGGATGAAGTAGCTAGTGCCTTTGATTTTGGAGATCATGGTTCAACTTTCGGTGGAAATCCATTAGGTTGTGCAGTAGCTATGACTGTAATTGAAACATTGATAAGTGAAAAATTAGTTGAAAACTCAAAAACTGTTGGGAACTATTTAAAGGATAAATTCAAACTGTTGAAAGAAAAATATGATTTCATAAAAGATGTTCGTGGATATGGTTTGTTTTTAGCTATTGAATTAAACCAAGAATGTGATTATATGGTTGATAAAATGAGAGAGAAAGGATTTTTAATAAATGCTACTGGTAAAAATTCTTTGAGGTTTGCTCCTCCACTTATTATCACAAAGGAACAAGTTGATAAAATGGTAATAGCTTTAAATGAAGTGTTTTCTGAAGTTTAATAGCTATAAATTAAAAATTAAGTGTTTTTTAGCTATTAATTATTAACAAATATACGTATCTTGTCTTTTAATTATAATTGAAAATGAGATAGTGTAAACAATAGTTTTTTAAAATACTTTTTTTTTTTACATTAATCTCTTGTTATTGTTTTAATTTTTGAAATCAAGGTTAATAAATTTATTATTAAAAAAAATATAAATTATACTTAATTAAATTAAGAAATAATAAATATTTAAACGGGAATAGCTATTATTTTTTTAAAATTTTATTTTTAGGATATATATCTCAAGATAATTTATAAAATTATTTATAATATTAAATAAAAATTTTGATTATACTATGTAGGGTTGAGTTAATGGAAAAAATTCCCATTGTAATTGGAGTTAGTGGTCATAAAAATTTAAGGAATTTAGACATTGAAGAATTAGAAGAATTAGTCAGAACTGAACTTAAAAAAATAGCTAAAAAATGTCCAAATAGTCGTTTACTAATGTTAAACAGTCTTGCAAAAGGAGCTGACCAACTCTGTGCAAAAATAGCTTTAGAATTAGGAATAGATCTTATATGTCCATTACCAAGGGAGCTAGAATCTTATAGAAAAGATTTTTCCAGTGAAGCTTTAAAACATTTTAACTATTATATAGCTAATTCCAAAGAATATTTTGCTGTTTCACCTATTGAACCTGTTCCTAATATTAATTCATTGTCCCAAGATGATGGATTTCACATTTTAAGGGATTTTGGATATAGACAAGCAGGAATTTACATAGCAAAACATAGTCATGTTCTTTTAGCCTTACATGATGGTGAAAAATCAATAGAAAATGGTTGTGGAACAGCTGAAACAGTTGATTTCATGAAATATTTGGATTTTGATGATGTTAATGGTTCTTGCTTTAAAAGATTTTCAGAAAAATTAGTTATAAGAATTAGAACTCCTAGTGAAAAAAATCCAAAGATAAAAAATCCTTTAAAAGTAGAAATAGTAGATGAAAATAATAATTTAGATGAATTATTAAAAAATACTGAGGAATTATTAAAAAATACCGATGAATTCAACAAAGATATTGAAAAACATCCAGATTTAAAATCAAAACCATTAATAGATGAAGATATATTAAAAAATCTTAAAGATAAAACACTAAAATTAGATACTTTCCACGCCCATGCAGGGAAACTATCTGGGATGTTTAAAGATAGATACATGAAAATTTTATTACTTTTTTCTATCTTCGCAGTCTCTGTAGCTATTTCTTTCATGGTATATGATGAGGTGAAATCTAATATAGGTTTGATTTTTTACCCAATAATATTTATTATAGCTATTGGATTTTTACAATTTTCTAAAAAAAGAGGATATCATAGGAAATATCTTGAATACCGTGTTTTTGCAGAATGTTTAAGGGTTCAGTTTTATTTAACCTTATTGAATATAGATCATAATATATGTGAAAATTACACGTGGTCTCAAAAGAATGAAGCTCCATGGATTCATGATGCAGTTTCAGCATTATTAATAGGAGAATTTAAAAGAGAAGATGTTAGTGTAAATAAAGTCAAAGATGAATGGATAGTTGGACAGTTAAAATATCATAAAAAAAAGTTTCCAGAGGTAAAAAAACAAGAGCAAAAGCATTCAAATATAACGAAAACCATGATAATTCTTTCTGTAGGTTTAGGATTTTCAATGTGGTTTTTAGAATATTTTTTCAATCCTTTTTTAAGTTTTAGTTTTCCAGTAGAACATATTAAAAATATGATTCTTTTACAAAAAGGTCAAAGTGTAATTGTAAGAGACTTATTTAAAATGTTTTTTATTTCCTTTTCAACAGCTACGATATTTTTAGCTAATTATTATGGTAAATTATCTTTAAAAAGAAAAGCATTTGATCATGACAACATGATAATGCTTTATAAATCAGCACAGACTAAACTTTCTAAAAATGAATTAAATAGGGATGATATTTTTATTGAACTTGCAAGAGAAGAAATATTAGAAACTGGAAACTGGTTATCCTATTCCCGAGATAATACTCCAGATATAAATATATGAATCTCTCTTAGTTAGGTGTTAATAATGCTAAATCCAAGAAAACATGATGTTTTTATTTCTTACAGTAGAAGAGATTGTGAATTTACTAAAAAAATATGCCAGTGTTTAGAAGAACAAGATATTAGATTTTGGATTGATAAAAAAAACATTCACACAGCGGAATATTTTGAATCCGAAATTGTTAAAGCAATTAAAGAATCGATAATAACGTTATATATCCATTCTGAAGTTTCAAAACAGAGGCGTTGGGTAATTGATGAACTTGATTTTTCATTTAAAATGAAAAATAAAATATTGCCTATAAAGTTGGATAATTCTAATTTTCCTGTTGAATTTAGACCAAATCTGGAAAAAATAACATATATTGAGTCACATGATTCGTTTGAGAATCTTTGTGGTAAATTATCTAAAGATATTCGTAAAATTTTAGATAATACTTTTAATATTTACATTTGTTATGCAGATGTTGATTGTCATGTTGCAAGACTAGTTTATGATTCTTTTAAGGAATTAGTTCATGATCCTGATAAAGATACTTGTTTGGATTGTTGGCAACTGAGGGGAGAAATTCCTCCTGATAGGAGAGCCAGATACAAGTATGAGGCTATTAAAAATTCTAGGTTTACTGTATTGATTCATTCTAAAAATACTTGTCATGAAGGTGTTGTTAAAGAAGATTTACATTTATCATATCAAAACGGAAACGCAATAATACCCTATATTTATGATGATTCTGAGTTAAAAAGAGTTCATCGTTATATGAAGAATGTTGAAGAAATATGTGGGGATTCTAAAAACTGTAATAAATTAATTAAAAGTGTAGAAACTTCTGCAAAGTATTATAAAGATCATAAAGATCCTATTCATATTCGTGTTGATAATATAGGTGGTGTTAAATCAGGTGAAGTTGTGGAACTTAAAGCCACGGTAGTTAATATTGATGAGCGTATTCCTTTATCAGACTTAAAAGTCAAATTTATGATTAATGATGAGTGTGTTGGGGAAAAAATCACAAATGTAGAAGGTGAAGCTGTTTGTAAATACACTATTCTTGATTCAGGAGATTATTCTTATCATGTGGAGTTCAAAGGAAATAATAGATACGAAGCAGGGAACTCCAAAAAAACTCAATTTTTCGCTGATAAAATTTCTACCAAAATTAATGTTAAGTCTATAGCTAGTGTTAAAGTAGGTGATGTTGCAGAACTTAAAGCTACTGTAATTGATAGCGATGAACATGTTCCTTTATCAGATTTAAATGTTAAATTTGTTATTAATGGTGAGTGTGTTGGGGAAAGGGTCACAAATATGGAAGGTGAAGCTATTTGTAAGTACACTATACCTAATTCAGGAGATTATTCTTATCATGTGGAGTTCAAAGGAAATAACGAATATTGTGCTGTTAATTCTATAAAAACTTTTTTTACTGCCGATTTCTCACGGGATTGGCGTTTTGCATTATATTTTCCTTTTTTGGGCTCATTTGTATTTTTTTATCTAAGGAGCATATGTGATGATGTAAAATTATTATATTGTGGGCTTTTTTTTTTAGGATTACAAATTTTTTCGTTTTTACTAATATTATCTTCTTTTATTAAAAATATTGAAAAAATTTTTTTTAATTTATATTTATTACTTTTTATAGGGTCTTGGCTCATATCTATGTTTCGGGGCTTTATATTATTCCGTAAACTAAAAAAAAAGGAGGGATTGTATGGATAAAATTGATATAAAAGAAATTGTAGCTATTGTAATTTGTATTGTTGTGGTTATAGGTGTTAGTCTCTATTTTGCAGGATTTTTAGATAATGATGAGGAGGATACTGTATATGGAGATGATATCACAGATATACATAACAATGATAGTCCAGCTGAAGAATCTTCATCTGGAAGTTTAAAAATTAAGATAGAATATAATGGTACGTTTACTGCAGGGTATGGAAGTGCTAATAAAAATGATGATTTCACTTCTTCAGGTTCTCGAGAAATTGATTTAGGAAACTCGACTTATGTAGATGTAGGTGCTAAAAAATCCGATGATAGTTCTGGATTATTAAAACTTACTATATTGAAAGGCGATAAGGTTGTATCTGAAAAAACTACAACTGATCCTTATGGTGAAGTTATAATACATTATAGTATTAATTAAATTTTTAGGGAGTTTACACAATCAAATTATATATATGAGGGTTCTGTAAATTTTAGGCATGTTTTCATATATTGTGGTGGAAAAAATTGGAATTAATTATTTGTAAAATAATAATACTTAAAAAAATGGTTTTTTGTACTTTATTTTAAAGATAGAAAGTAACTAACCATTTTTTTTTTTTTTAAATTATTGGATTCAGAAAAAACATTTATTTTTAGAACTTTATGAAATGCTAATGTAATGCAGTTATATTAATTTCATTTGTAAAAATTTTATGGAATTTTCATCTAACAATCTATAAGTAATTTAAGGTGAAATAAACTTTAATTAATTTGAATAGCTATTATTAAGATTGTTTAAGAATATTTAAAGTATAACATTTGCATTTTTTTTATAAAAACTTAGATTGTAAATAAAAATTTTTAGAATTATATACTTTATCAAAATTTTTTTAATAGTAATTATTATAAAGTGCTTTATTAACTTCAAAAATTAAAAATTTTAATAATATTTTTCATGAGAATAAATAAAATAATAATTTTAATTTATAAATCCACTAATTTAAACAAATTTATTATTTTATATATTCTAATAATTCATTGATTTATGAAAAAATTAATTTTACAATACATTTTAAATATAATAATCATAAAAAAGTTGTAAAAAAGCTAATGATAATAGTAAATTAGCTTATGTGAAAAACTATAGTATTTTTACAAAGAGGTTATTTTTCAAAAAAGCAGTTGTCGAGAAATAAGATTAGAAAAAAAATTGGGGTAATAACTTATGAAATTGAAATATTTAGCTATTATTTCATTGTTTTTGGTTGTTGTTTCCATGTTAACAGTGGTTAATGCCAAGACCATTGAGATTTCTGAAAACTATACTTCAAAAGAGATTAAAAATTTTTTCAATAATAATGGAATGATAGAGGGTAAAAAACTTTCTAAAGGAGATACTGTCATTTTTTTAAAAGGAGACTATTATGGTGATTTTAATTTAAATATTAAAAAACCAGTGAATATTAAATCTAAAGGGAAGGTTTATTTTTCTTCAATGACACTTAAAGCAAACAATGTGAATATCACTAAGATTGATTTTAATAAGCTTACTATAAATGGAAATAAGAATAGAATCACCAAATCTTCCATGTATCTCATGGATATTCGTGGTTCTGGCAATGTTATCAACGGAAATACTGTTTATGGTAGCCCTTCTACTCCTTATGAATATGGTATTAGAGTTTTTGGATCTCAGAATAAATTCTCTAACAATGAAATCAATGGCTATGAAGATGGTATTGTCCTTATTAAAGGGACAAAAAATTTAATATCTAAAAATTACTTTAAAAACCACAAATGGAATGGTGTACTCATATTCAGTGGATCGTATAATAATAAGATTACAGCAAATAAATTTTCTCGTAATAATTGTGGTGTTTTTCATTATTATGGTTCTAAAAATACTATATATGGAAATAGCTACTCTAGAGTCAAACTTAAAACAAGTAATTTCATTGGTAAAGGAACTTTGAGATATGGATACTGATTTAAATAGCTATTTTTAAAATTTTAATTATTTTTAATTTTTTATTTATTTATTATTAATTTTTTTTTATAAATCTTGAGCTTGCAGATATTCAATTATTGGACTGTAATCTTTAGTATATTGCATATAACTACTACTTATATGCTTTTTCACCTTTTTCTAGAGTTAAATTTTTTTTGTTAAGTACTCTATTATTCCTTTTCCTTTTTCCGTGGTTTGGTATAGTCTTCCTTTTTTAGCTTCTTCATTGACACATTCAACAAGATTTGCGTCTTTTAACTGTTTTAAAGTATTACTCACATGATTTATTCTAATGCTCACTTCTTTAGATATTTCAGATGGTAATTTCAAGTCATTATCAATCTCTAATAATATATCCTTTCTATATTTTGAGGCTTTCACATAAGCTATACATTTGACAGTTTCTTTGTCCATGGGCTATTATTTAGTATTTTATTAATATAACCTTACCTATAATTTTATTAAAGCTTAGCTATTTATTAGTTTTTTTTATTAAAACTTTAATTTGAACTTTTTCAATTGCAGTCTTGCTTTATTTTTAGTATATTTTTATTATCCCTTTCTTATTATATTTGGATTTATAGTATATAATGAGTGAACTAAAGAAATATCATTATTTTCTTAAATTTTTCTAGGAATTTAAGATATTTTTATAAAATATTATTATATAAATATTTAAATAACAAATTTAATCATTTTCATAATATTTTAATAACTATAAATTTGATAGAATAATTTTTTTAACTTGATTATTTATTTCTAAAAGGTGATTTTGATGGAAATTCCATTTGGTTTAACAGTAAGAGGTTTATTAAAAAAGAATAATAAATTTTTAATCTTAAAAAGGCATCCTAATTCAAGTACTAATCCTTATCGATGGGAATTACCCGGAGGCAAGGTTGAACATGGAGAAGATTTTGATCAAGCTTTGATTAGAGAGTTGAAGGAAGAAACAAATTTGACTATAAAGATTGGTGATCTTGTTGGAGCTGTTCAAGAGGATTTTCCTCATAAAAGGACAGTAGCTATTATAATGGTCGTTGAAATAGTCTCTGGTGAAATTAAAATAAGTGATGAACATGTCGACTGGAAATGGGCTTCAATAGCTGAAATACATAAATTAGATATTTCTGGTTGGTTTAAAACATTGTTGGTTGAAAAAGACAATAAGTTATGATTATCGCAAAGATTTTTTTTTTTTAAATACAATTAAACATGATTGTAAGCTAAAATCAAAACTTAAATGATTTATCTATTACTTTTATCTAATTTTATTTTTAATTTATAAATTTTATAATAATTTTGATGAAGAACATTTGTATTTTTTTTGAAAATAAAGAATTATAAATAGAAATAAGTAATTAATATTTATTTTTAGGATATTAATATTTTTTTATAATGTGATTGTTTTCTAAATAGAAAAATTTAGGCATACCTAAATATTTATATATTAGTTTCTATTAAATAATAGATATATAAAAATACATTGAAGATAAGTCTATTTTTTAATAAATTGAAAATAAATTAATATTAGCTTGACTAAAATGTATTCAAATTATGAGAATATAGGAAAAAATTTTCAATCAGGAGGAATAATATGGATTTAAATTTAAAGATTAATGAAAAAAATCATGCTGAAATTGGTGGGGCAGACACGATTGAGATTGCAAAAAAATATGGAACTCCCCTATATGTTATTGATGAGGAAAGAATTAGAAGCAACTATAAAAGAGTTTTTAATGCTTTTACAAAATATTATTCTGACTTTAAAATTTTTTATGCATGTAAAGCTAATACGAATTTAGCTATTATGAGAATACTTGAAGAAAGTGGTAGCTGTATTGATGCAGTTTCTCCAGGAGAAGTATATACCTCACTTAAAGCTGGATTTTCACCTGAAAGGGTTCTTTTCACTGGAAACAATGTTACAAATGATGAACTAAAATATGTTAATGAAACTGGAGTTAGAATAAACATAGATTCAGTTTCACAACTTGAAAGATTAGCTAAAATTGTTGACCCAGAAGGATATAAAATATCATTTAGAGTTAATCCTATGGTAGGTGCAGGTCATCATGAACACTGTATCACTGGAGGGGAAATGAGTAAGTTTGGTATTAAAGAAAATGAAGCTGTTGAAGTATACCAAATAGCTAAAAACATGGGATTTGATCCTGTTGGAATCCATACACACATTGGCTCTGGAATATTAGATCCTGAACCATTTAAATTAGCTACTAATGTTTTAATGGACATAGCTGGAAAAGTAGCTAGTGAAGCAGATATTGATTTTGAATTTATAGACTTTGGTGGAGGTCTTGGAATACCTTATGAACCAAAAGAAAATTTATTAGCTATTGATGAATTTGCAAAAGAAATTACTGGAATATTTAAAACAAAATTAGATAAATATGGAATGGGAAAACCATCAATGTACATTGAACCTGGAAGATATATTGTTGGAGATGCTTCATATCTTTTAACAACTGTTAATACTGTGAAAAATAGCTATCGTAAATTTATTGGAGTAGATTGTGGATTCAATACACTTCTTCGTCCAGCTATGTATGAATCTTATCATCACATCGTAGTAGCAAACAAAGCAAATGATGAACTAGTTGAAAAAGTAGATATAGCTGGAAATGTTTGTGAATCAGGAGATTTATTTGGAAGAGATAGACCACTTCCAGAAGTTGAAGAAGGGGATGTTTTAGCTATTATGAATACAGGAGCTTATTCTTTTTCAATGGCATCTCAATATAATTCAAGACCTCGACCATGTGAAGTTTTGATTAATAATGGAGAATGTGAGATAATAAGGGAAAAAGAAACTTATGAAGATTTGTTTAATAATCAAATTGTCCCTGAAAGATTGAAAAAAAATTAAACATTTTTGAATGTATCATATAGGATATAACTGACATATTTTTTATTTTCACAAAATTTATGTTCCTTTTTTTTAGAATTTATAAATAAAATATGGCACTGTAAAAATCAACGGTTGAACTCATTGAAAATTCATATTAAATTTATTCAAAATAAAATGCAACGGATTTTCCAAAGATTTTAGATGGTTTAAATCCGTGCAATTTTACACTGCCTTTTTGAACATATGTTTTTGTTAGCTATAAAAATATGCAGGTATAAAATTTCAAATAAAGTTTCATTGAAAATATAGGAATAATAAAAATAATTATAGTGATTAATACTTATCAAATACTTGGATTTTTAATTTTCTCAATTAATTTTATAGTACAAATGATTTTAAAAAATTGGAGCTTAACATGAAAAGAATTAATGGGAGTTATCGCCAATTAAATTAGGAAACCAACTCTGTTAAATGGGTAGGAGCAATGTCCTGGGATAGTGTCGATAAAACTCTCAATCGACATAAACTTAATTATAAAAAGAAACAGAATCTTTTCAATACTATTTTATTTTTTATAATGTCTTTTTTTAAGAAATTCAAATGGTAATATGAATCCATCTGTAAACATCCAACAAAATTGGTTCCACTTCTCTGATCAGAGTGATGATTTATTTCGCAATATTATAAAAATACGACAAGTAATGGATTTATACATTATTGATGAATTTTTTGAATTATATATGAGTGGAAAGAAGTTTTCCAATTTGCAAATAATTTGCAGAAATTCTGGGTCTGAATTACCTTATATTGATGTTGGGAAGCAACAAATTAAAATTTCTCTATCTCCTATTAATAATTACCCTCCCATTGGTGATAATGGTGATACTTATTATCATGTTAAATTAGATATTTCCTATAATTCACTTGGAAATCATACGAGAATTATTAGTATTCGTCGCTTTAAAAATTTTAATTTTTCAGGGCATGAAACGAACTATGTGATTGGTCAGCCAATTCAACCAGAATTTTCTATTAATTTAGTTAAAGGGTTAAAAATTCGTGACAACTCAATTACTTGTATCTGTAAATTTAACTACATAAAAAAAGGAAAGGAAAAAAAGGTTGATGAAGTATTCACTAATGATTCAAATTATAAACAAAGGAAAGGCTATAAAACACTTCACACTGACAAAGATCATGTAGAAAATAAATTTTTTACTATTATATCTTCTAATTTATACAATGAACGTGTTCTTGATAAAATAAAGGACAATAATTTCTAAAACTTCGAATTTTTATTATACTATGATGTGAAAAATGAAGTTAAATATTGGTTGTTTTTAGCTGTATCTATTGTAATACTATCTATATCTGTATTATCTTTTTTTTCAATTTTAGAAGATGTTTATTTAGGATATGCTTTTGCATCTATAATTTCTAGTTTGGCATTATTTTTAAATTTCAAAAAAGAAAATTTTACTATTCCTGCTAGTAATGTTTTCATTGTGATTTTAGTAATTTCATTATTTATTGTTTTTTTGGCATCAATTACCTCGTAATATGATAATCAATTGGATTCTTATTCTCTACTGTAAATTTAAGGATTTTTCATTTATTTTTTATAAAATCATTTAGCTTATTGGCACGGTATAAAATTCCCTTGATAAAATGTTTCACGTGTTTAAAACATTTTTTCATGTCCGTCCTATTCTGTTTAGTCGAAGTTTGATGTCTATTCCTTCATCTGTTCTGAATATTATTATTTGATTTATAATATCTTTCACTCCAATGAAAATTTTCTCTTAAAACTTAATGATTTTTTAAATTCTTTTTTAAAATCCTTAAAATTAAGATTATTATATTTATTTTTATTAATTTTTAATAATACTATAATATATAAATTATTTTTGTTTAATTCTTTAATATAATTGTTTTAATATAATATATCTCCCCCCCCCCCCTTTTTTTTTTTTTTAAAAATATTTAATTAAAAACATTTAAATATAATTGATTTTCAACTATTATTATAATAAATAACTTTGCTTGAATAAAAAAATTGTGATATTTTAAAAAA
>Ga0099364_10002229_pt1 | contig 31027 bp, 28 predicted proteins | sample TergutTh196P3_FD_73070 | JGI IMG/M metagenome (GOLD analysis project Ga0099364, IMG submission 73070) | Microcerotermes parvus P3 segment gut microbial communities from Pointe-Noire, Republic of the Congo - Th196 P3 | ecosystem: Host-associated > Arthropoda: Insects > Digestive system > Gut ... | reverse complement strand
AAGAATGATGACGGAACAGTAGTAGATATATTTGTTTATAAAATGCCGCCTGAAGGTAAAAAATTATACATAGGCCCTATGGGTGCAGACACTGCCGGACTAAATGTATCGGTAGAACCCGGCGGGCTTGGTACTGCATTTCCTTCAGGGAGATTATCAGGAATAATACAGGGGTATCCTTTTAATATTAGTTTTCAGCCTTCTGCGGATTATCCTTTCCGCGGCTGGCAAGTTATTTTTCAGGTAACAGGTAGCAGTGAGCAGGTAGTAGTCTCGCGGTGGGAGACCGGGAGTGGCTTAGAAACAGATATTGGTGTTGTTTGGAGTCCGCGTAATGCTTCGGGGACTGAAATGAGTGTTACAATTGAAACTTTGCCTGAAAACTTTTTACCAACAAGTCAAATAACTATAATGCCGATTGACGGTGACAATAACAGCATAACTGTAGTTGCATCTGTTCCCGGTTCTTGGGGCACTGTTTTCCCGTCAACAGCGATGTATAGAAGACAAGGGTTTCCATTTACTATAAGTTACAACCCTTCCGGGAATTATGAGTTTAGAGGCTGGGAAGCGGTTTATCAGGTAGCAGGTAGCAGTGAGCAGGTAACAGTTAGAAGTGAATGGAATCCAGGCGATGGCAATGATGCTAAGGGGTTAAACGGTATTGTTTGGTATCCAAGAAATGCTTCCGGGACTGAGATGGATATTACTATTACCACATCCTCTACTGAAACTTTAACAATTCGTCCTATTGGGTCTAATAACCCTATACTTAATGTTTCCGTAAACTCAGGTAATCTTGGGACTGTAAGCAGCACGGTAAGCCCTGCGGTTCCTGTTTATCAGGGTTTCCCGTTTAATATAAGTTTTCAACCGGATGCGGCATATCCGTTTCGGGGTTGGCAGGCGATGATCGGTGATGAAGTAATATCGCATTGGAATAGCGGTGTTCCTGTAGGGACACCTACCGGCAATGTTACCTGGAGTCCGCGTAATGCGTCAGGGACTGAGATGAGCGTTACAATAACAAGTGATATTTCAGAACAAATAACTATCATGCCTTTGGGGGGCGAAAGCGCTTCTATTGAAGTGCGCGTGCTTGCTAATCCTGCTTGGGGGACAAACCTCTCTGCACAGTTTTTGAACAGGAGAGCGGGTTTCCCGTTCACTGTAGAATTCTCTGCATCAGGGGCTTGGGACTTTTTGGGGTGGAAGGCGTATGCTTACGATGGCCAAACCGCAGACACCCTTACACCTGACATGCTCGGCGAGGAATTGCCGTCCGAAGATGTCAACATCGAAGTAATCGGAATTGGGCGGGCTACCGTTACAGTGAATACGGAGACGCAAGTACTGCTCGTGCCATTGTGCGTAACGCCAGTGCGGGTGTCACATTCTAATCCGCCGCATCAGTCGCCTACGGCGTATGCGCCGGGACAGGTTATTACGATTACATTTTCTACACAGCTTGATCCTGATACGGTAAAGTTTGGCGAAGGGTTTATTGAAATAACGGGGCAGTCGGACGCGGTGCCCGTTGATATAACGGCGTATTATCTTGAGCCTGTTTATAATGATGAGATGCGGACTATTACTATCACTCCTAAGACCGATGAGCCACTTACGGCTGATACTGCCGTTAGTGTAACAGTGGGAACGGGAATAAAAGGGCAGTTTGGGAACAGCCCTGGCTCTCCTGCGTTTATCAATTTTAATGTGAGTATTGAAAGCGGCGTTGTTGTAAAAAATGTTTACACGGCAAATGATGTATGGGCTGTGCATGACCCGGCGCAGTTCGTGGAGGGTTTTTTCCAGCAATGGGCTAATTACGACCGTGACAGACGCATCCGCAAAAATGCAGACGGTAAATATGAAGTTACTCTCTATTTTGGCATACAGGCTGTGGGAGAGATTAATAACGACATTGATCATGATATTGAAATAGTAGAGCTACTCTATGCTCACCTTAACGGCGATGAAGTGTCCGAGGCACTTGGGCAGGTTGTTACTGAGGGGAAGGGTTCGTTTAAGATTGATGAAATGGAAACAACGGGTGCGGGAGGGTTTTACCGCAATGCAAACCAAACTGTTGAGAAATACTACAAGGCCGTTTACACTTGGGACAATCCTGTTGATGGGATAATCCGTCTTGCTGTTCTTCCTTCCGGCGGTGATGTGCTAGCCGAAGACTGGCATACTGTGGTTGTGGAGAGCCGCAGTTTTATTACTGTGGCTTATGACAACCTGTTTCCCGGCGGCATTGAGACAGCGGTGTTCAGCGGAGAGGCTACGCAGTCACCGGAAGGGTTAGAAATAGTTTACAATTATAATTCATCTGCAAGTACAATGACTGTCAATCTTAATTTTAGGAATATTAGAGACAATTACTATAACGGCAATAATGCGTACGGCAACCTGAACCCAACCGGAGGCAAGCCACGGACTATGGATCCTCAGTCTGCTCTACAATGGCAGTGGCGTATTGTAACCGGCGGGGCTGTGAATTATACCAATGCTGAATGGCTGCCTCTACTTGATGTAAACGGCGATCCTGTTTATGTGATTAGTGAAGATTTGGACGATATAATTGATGATGATGACAATGAAGATGTGCGTGATGTGCAAATCCGCTACAAGGATTCTCTTGGCAACGGCAATGAAAATGATGAGATCGGCTGGGAAACTATAGGCAGGATACGGTATTACAATGCGCCTGCTCTGGGCACTAACGGCACATGGAACGCAACTTACAATGGATCGACTGCCATCACTTTAAATTGGACTATGCCTGACGAGGCAACGCGCATGGAAGTACTGGTTGACGGCGCTCCGGTTTACAATGACACCGGCACAACTTATACGATTAGCGGCGTGCCTTCGTTCAGCGCGGTGAATCCTGTTGACAGCAACAGCAGGGTCAGAAACGGCAATGCAAGCGATGTCAGAGGATATACCGTCAGCTTGAGGGCTTACAATGAATACCATAACGGCAGCCCTGTTGTGTTTAATATTTACAATTCTTTTGCGGCGGGGGTTGCTGTAACTTCTGCGAATACCGTGTTTATCAGTCAGAACAGCATCCCTGCAAACTTTGCGGCGACAGGTATTGTCAATTATGTCCTTACCGAAGACATCACTCTGACCGGTTGGACTCCGCAAAACATAACCGACTGCAATTTCTACGGCAACGGTTATACGGTTACGGTTACCGGTTTTGGCGCATTGACAAACATTGCGGACATCGGGCTGTTCAGAGTTGTCGATGGCGGAACTGTCCGTGATTTGACGGTGCAGTATTCTGTCGGTGGTTCGGTTGATGTAAACCCCACAACTACAGCACGCTTTGGCGGCATAGCCGGAACGGCGACAACTACAGCACGATTTGAAAATGTATTGGTCAAAGGTACGGCAACCTTTAATGTAAGCGGCAACACCACCGCTTTTGTTGGCGGGCTTGTGGGGCAGTTGGGCAATGCTGCCGCCGACACGGCAAGTATATATAATGCTTACGGCGGCTTGAACCTGAGCGTGGAAGCGGCAAGTTCAAGAACAAGCGGCGGTCTCTATGTGGGCGGTATAACAGGAAGCATGGGCAGTACATCCGAAGGAAGCCGTGTAAGCGTGGAAGAAGCAAGCGCTGTGGGGAACATTGCCGTAGGCAGCCTGAGACCGGTGTATAATGCCAATGTCCCCGGCCTCAATTTCGGCGGAATAACGGGTTATATGCGGGGCAATCCAGGCGGAAACGCCGTGCTTAAAAACGCAAGTTATACGCAGGGAACTATCACGGTAATAATCGGTGTCGGCGCCAGTAATATCGGCGGCGCTGTAGGAACTACCTCTGGGTATGTAACAATAGATTCCTGCTTTTCCCGGCAGAGCGGTTTTAATGTCAGCAGAACAGGGAGCGATGGATTGGCTTTTTATATAGGGGGATTCATCGGTGATTTTCAAGCGGTAGGCATCCCGGGAACAATAAGGAACTCGCACAGTACGGGTGATGTTAACGCTTCTGCCGGGGAAAATTCTACCTCAGGCGTAGTTGCCGGAGGTTTTGCCGGACGTCTGGCCGCCGATATTGAATACTGTTATGCTACGGGAAACGTAAGCGCATTTGGTTATAGAAATGTTTATGCCGGAGGTTATGCCGGAATGTTCTTGACCAACGGCAACGTGAAAGCCCAATACTGTTACGCTACAGGAGATGTAAGCGCCATTCAAAATGGTACAGCGGGTAATCTCTACGTAGGCGGATTTGTGGGCTACGGCCCCAACGGGGATCTGTCAAACTGTTATGCTACCGGGAATGTGTTCGCCGACCGATCGGGGACGCAGACATTAAGCACGGGGGGACTCATCGGGCAAACAAACTTAGACGGGAGCGTTACCAACTGTTTTGCCACCGGCAGTGTTATTGCCCAGCACAGCGGTACCGGCACTATCAATGCCGGCGGTCTTGCAGGGGATGTCTCCAGTGCTCCCGTAACAAACAGCGCCGCTCTTGGTTCAAGCGTTACGGCAACCGGCGGCGGCACAAGAAATGTCGGCCGTGTTTTTGGCAATAACAACAGTAATAACAAATCCGGCAATTATGCCTTTAACCTTTTGAGGTTGTTCAGTGATGCAAATTACGCAACGGAGATTCCTGTTATAACGGGCACTCCTGTTTTGCAATCCAACCTTCCCGATTTAAGAGGTACTGCTAATTTAAGTGCTTCAAACAACAACGCCGATATTGATAACGCTACTATTAGCGGTCTAACTTTTCCAGCCGATGTAACATCTGCAAATACAACCATTGTTAAAACCCCTGAACATTTAGGAGGAACTCCGGCTCGCGTCGGTGCCAGCAATAATATTACAGGTGTTGATCTAAGCGGATTAACTGAAGTAGGTGATACTTTGCAGCTTGATGTTACCTTACGGAATACCGCAGGTAATATTTCGGTTTACCGGTTTATAATAACAAGAACGGGTACTGCAAACACCACATCGGCCTTTAGCAGAACCGGTCCAATTCTGATTAGTGACCCTATCATCTATTCCATTAGCGGTTTTTCTATGGGCGGCAGCAATCCAATAACGATGAATGTTACCAGCAATGTTGTCGGATTCACAGCCGGTTCCCCTAGCTGGAACGGCAGCAGCAGTATTACCAATATTGATTTAAGCGGTCTTACCGCTAACAATCATTATGCGCGTTTTAATTTTCCATTAACCAATCATAACCCCGAATTAAGTTACATTCAGGTTACTCGCGCTTCCAACGGCACTTATTCAATTACTGGTCCAACTTTTGAACACACTGGTACGATTCCTTTCTTGCACAATAATCGCAACGGCGAGCATGCTACCCTTGATGATTTTCACAACCACTGGTTCTGGAGAGACACCATGCGCTTCAACCCAGATGTCTGGCTTTTCACTACGGTAGCGGAACGCGGCTATCCAATCCTGCGCGGCCCAAATGTCAACTTTGCCCCGGGCAGCGCATTAGGCGGCCAGGAGGAGTGGAAGGAGTGGTGGGAGTAGGGAATGAAGAATTTATCACGCTAAGACGCAAAGGCGCAAAGTAGGATTTGCATTAAAAGTTAAACCTTATACATATACAATGTCAACCTTATTTTTTATGGTTAAAGCTGTCCGGATTTCTTTACGCTTAAATATTTGTTAATAAGAGCCGTGGATATATACTTGGGTGATGTTTCTAAAACTAAAAGGCCGGAGTGTTCCCATTTGCGGTACATTTTGCGGCGGTTTATAAGATATGTACGGGCTGCTGCGGCTTGCAAAAGTTCTTCAGTTGTTTTAGGCGGATTTTCCGGGAATGCCATTTCTTCTACTTCATTTTCACGGAAGCTGACCATTAAAAGAATGTGCTGTTTATTTATTCGCGGTAGTATTATGGAAAGGGGCTTGTCATCTTCTTCACGGAAATTGCTGACAAGAACAATAAGAGTCCGGCGGTTTAACCGGTTAAGTGCATTTTCAAGAGCCAGAAATGGAGATGATGCAACAGGTGCACTGTGAAGATCGTATAATCCGTTCATTAGCCCTGTGTATGTGCTTAATCCTTTTCTGGGAGGTATCCAAAGCTCGTGCGCTCCAAAGCTTGATGCCGCAACCGCATCTCCATGTTTTAAGGCAACAAAAGAAAGAAGCAACATTGCATTTAACGCACTGTCAAACAATGAGTCCGGCAGGCGGTAACCGGAGTCAATTATAAATAAAACCTGCTGATCCTTTTCTTCCTGATAATTTTTAACAATCAGCTTAAGCCTGCCGTCCAACATGCGGTTACGGCTGGTAGCACGCCAGTCAATTAAACGGATAGAATCCCCTTCCTGATAATCCCGCAGACTTTCAAAATCCATTCCCTGTCCTCTTTTACGGATTTTACGGATTTCACCTTTTTCAAATTTACCGTTAAGATTTGCTCCGCGCGCAATCTGCTTAAAATTGGGGTATGTTTTTCCTGTGCTTATAACTTCATGAGTAACACGAATCTTCCATAGCCGCAGGGGAGAACTTAACAAAAACTGCAAACCGGAAAAATACCAGAGACCTCTTTCATTTGGAATAATGCTGTACTCAATAACAAGGGTGCCGGAATTAGTCAGTGTTTTTCTTTGTAAGCCTTCTATTTTGGAAGGAAAAATATCAGTACTCATTGTATCAGGGTGAAGATCAAAAAACCAAATTGGAGAGGGGAGTATTGGACGACCTTCTCTTTTAATAAAGAGTTTTACTTTTACAGGTTCATCCTGTGCAAAAGAAGAAGGAATATCCCTTCTTGCCGTTAGACGGTCACCTAACAATAAAAGCAGCAGAGCATCGATACAAATAAAAGTAAAAATAATAAGCCCTGTAATAATCCACGCAACAAAAACCCCGCTGACAAGAAACGCAATACAGCCCATTATTGTAAATAAAAGAGTTACAGTGAACAATACTCTGCCGGGAATAAGAAGAAGCCCCGGCAGACTTTTTTTATTCTTCATCTTCTTTGGTTTGTTCACTCTGATTAATTCCTTTTGGGGCTTCTATTTTTTGCACAAGGCTTTCTATTACATAATTTGCACTTAAACCTTCAAGCTCACTTTCCGCAGAAAGAGTCAGACGGTGCGCAAGCACAACAGGGGCAAGCGCTTTTATATCATCAGGCAGGGTAAAGTCTCTACCATCAAGAAGTGCGCGTGCACGGGCGCATCGAATAAGAGCAAGGCTTCCACGCGGGCCTGCGCCTGTTTCTACAGCGGGAGTTTCTCTTGTTGCGGCAGTCATGCGTACAGCGTAATCAACAACAAGAGGATCCATGCGGATAGATGCGGCAAGATTTTTCATTGCTATAAATGTATCGGTATTTAAAACAGTATTTAATTTTTCAATGGAAAGTTCTGCGCCTGTTGAATCCGTTAAAATCTGAGTAACCATTATTTTTTCTTCTTCAATACTTGGATAAGAAGCAATAACTTTCATTAGGAATCGATCTTTTTGTGCATCCGGCAGCGGATATGTTCCTTCATGTTCAAACGGATTCTGAGTTGCCAAAACCATAAAGGGATTGGGCAATGAATGGCTTTCACCGTCAAGGCTTACCTGATATTCCTGCATTGCTTCAAAAAGAGCCGCCTGGGTTTTGGCAGGAGCGCGGTTAATTTCATCCGCAATAAGGAAGTTGGTAAAGATAGGGCCTTTCCGTGCGGCAAATTTTCCTGTTGCCGGGTCAAGCATTATGTTGCCGGTAATATCGCTTGGCATAAGATCCGGCGTAAACTGAATCCGTTTTGAGTCTCCACCAATTGCTTTTGCAAGCGCACGCACCAGCAAGGTTTTTCCAAGACCAGGTACGCCTTCTACCAGAAGATGTCCGCCTGCAATTAGGGTAATAAGGGCATTCTCCACAAGCTTTTGCTGACCAATAAAAACTTTAGAAACCTCACTTTTTATTTGTTCCAGTTTTATAGCCGCCTCTTCTACACTTAAATTCGTTTCTTTCATTTTTCACCCCTTATTTTATTGATTGCTTCATCGTAATAGTATAATCCTTTATACTTTTTTAGGAAACTGATTTCTGCCGCAAACCTGTCTTTTATTGGACGGGAATTTTTTTGTTTTTCTTCCAATATTTTTCCAAAAACAGGAATTACCATCCAAAACCCAAAGAATATTAACAGGGTTACGGATACTAAAATAGGAAGCATGTTTCCTCTTTGCATGAGAGTTCCAAGAAGAAGATTTTGCGTTCTCCCTTCTCTAAAATGTCGTACAAAGAGCACCCCTGTTTCATTTGAACGATTCCCTATTAAATCCCATGTCAGGCGCGCGTTTTTTTCCTCTTTAATATAATAATTTTGCATAAAACGCGGATGTCCCAATATTGTTAAAGAGCCCATGCCCATTTCAATTCGTACTAACCGTATGTTGTTGTGAATATCTTTGATAGTATAATAATCTTTTTCATCTTCAATATCAAATTTGTATCTCCAATGGAAATCAGGGGTGTTTTCATCTGTATAAGTATGGTAACCGGGAGTTGTTCCCACAGTAATACCCATATTTGCAATATATTCAAGAAAAACTTTATTTAATGTATCTTCTAGGCATACAATTAGGTTACAGCCGCCTTCAATCCACTCTGTTAAAGAGTCCTCTACATTTTCTTCATGTAAATAAAAATTTGATCCCAAGACAATAATTGTTTCTTCTTGTCTTGTAAAATCCTCCGGGAACCAATTTTTGCTTTGGACAGGACGGCCTGTTTCTTTTAACCATCGTTCCAGGGCAAGGTAATTATTTGCATAGTATTCTCTTGTTGGCGGTACTTCTTTTTTTTCCTGAACAATTTCAAAATAATGATAAAAAAGAACGGCAAGTATGCAAAAAACAAGAATAATTGCAATACAAATAAATATTCGTTTATCCATTTACCGCCTCTTTGTCTGTAGAAAATGATTTGCAAAAAGAAATTGCTTCTTCAAAGCTTTCATTCGATGGCAGCCGTCCGGCGTATGCAAAGTTTATCCATGTTTTTATCAATGAGCGGAAGTGTTTTTCACTGTCTGTGCCGTTCAATTTGACGCTTGCTATGTTTGCGCAATCATTTTCAGTTGCGTTTGGCGGAAAAACAACTCCACGGTAAAGTTGGAGTAATAATATTGCCGCTGCCGTGCAATGCCCCCATGCATTGCGTAAATCTCCCTGTTCATAAAATTCTATTGCTTTTTTCAGAATATCATGCGGGTTTTCCTGGGGAATATCCTGTAGAATTGTAAGCGTAGGTTTTATTTTTATAGCGGCATTTCTTTTTTTTAAGTATTTGCGGGTAATGAAGAAAATTATCATAGCCAGAATGACAACCGTTATTACAATAGAAATCCTTAAACCGGATGCAATGATATGTTCTAACCATCTAATAAATTTATTATAATTATAGTTAATAATGGTTATGTTTTCTTTTTGTTCTGGCGGATTTTTTAACCGTATATCCCAGGCATCTTTTTCACTGCCAAAATCCGGGGATGCCAAAACTTTTTCCAGTTTATCTAAGGGAACTTCTCCAGGATTTGCCTGAGGTTTTTGCTGAGCGGATACCGCCGCCGGGGTAAAAATAAAAAACATGCACAATATAGATAATACTCCAAGCATTTTTTTCTTTTTAAGTTTTTCCGCAAAACCTTTAAAAATAATTTCTATGTCCCATCCTTCAACTTCAATTCTGGAGTTAATATAAACGCTAAAACCCATGCAGACATAAATGGTTTCAACAATTATATAATTTAGGCACCACAAAGCAAAAACATAATTCTCTGCATTAATAATAAATTCGCTGGAGTAAATATCAAGTTTTTTTCCTATAAAATTTGCCATCATTAAAATAAATAGCAGTTCTCCAATTAAAAGCGCAATTTCCAGAGCAAGTCCCCAAAAAGTTAAAATAAAACTATATCCAAGTCCGCCTTTGTCCAAAAGTTTTATTCTTTCATTGAATATTTTTGTTTTTTTATTTACGGGAGACTGTTCAAGAACACGTAAAGGCATTATTGCAGCCCTAAAAGGATTAAAACGCCGCAAAAAAAGGTCTCCAAATAATCCTCTGTAAAGGCTTTTTCCCAATCCTTTGAATAATCGTTTTAATGTTGCGTTGGGTTCAAAAAATTTTATGGATATTACATGAAGAATAGATCTATCAAAAAGCGGTTTAAGATACCAAAGAATAATCCATGACAAATACATTAATCTTCCGGGAAGCAGCCTAAGAATAAAAGCGCAAATCCAAAAAGGAATGGCAAAGAAAATAATAAAGCAAGCAAAATTTTTACGCCAAAGAACAATACCTGAGTCTGCCGCTTCATAAGCATCTTTGCGTTTTAAATAACCATCAAACGGTAGATTCATTTTTTTCTCCGGAAAAAATATTTTTTCCTGCAAATAAAAAGTAAGCAAGAAGTAATATCCACAAGCTAATGCCTACACCAATACGGATCTGAAACGGAAACTCGTGTCTGGAAGACCAGAAGGCTTCTATGGCGGCGGCAATTACAAGCATTATTGTACTACCCGCAATAATTGGCAGCGCATCTTGCCCCGCTTTCTTTAAAGAAGCTGTCCGGCTTAACCCTTTTGTTACAAAAAAACGATAACCCAGAAGAAGCCCTGAGTAAGCGCTAAAAACAATTGCTGTAAGTTCAAAAGAGCTGTGGGCAATTATAAATCCAAAAAGCGTTCTGGAAAATCCGGCATTGTATAAATGTCCCGTAACAACTCCCAATAAACCACCGTTAAGACAAAGAATAAAAATACTTCCAACACCAACAATTATTCCGCTTGCAAAAGTTTGAAAAGCAATGGAAATATTGTTGTAAATATAAAATCCAAACATATCGGCATCATTGGATACATCACGCGGTTTTAAATAATGATAACTTTCAGGATTATACATATCTTCCAGCTGTGAAAGATATTGTTTAGACATAATTTCTTCTGATATTCCGGGAAAGCGAACGCAAAGAATACCAAAGAACCCTGCAAGTCCGTAGAAGAGAAGCATAACCGCCAAGATTCCGCGCCACCCCGCACGGACTTTTTGCGGAAATGTTTTAAATATAAAATTAGCAAATGATTTTATTGGCCATGTATGTTGTTTGTACAGAATTTGGTTGCCTTCATTTACCAGATTGTTTAGCCTGTCAATAATTGCAGGATCAAAACCGCAGGCTTTTGCGGTATTAAGATCCTGTGTCATTTCCCTGAACATATGAATAAAAGAAACAGACCCTTTGTTTAGCTCACTTCTTTTCCCTAAAACAAGTTTTGAAAATTCATTCCAAACAGGCTCGCGCCTTAATAAAAAACTTTGCTCTGTCATTTGGATGCTCCTGACAAATACCGCGCAATGCCCAAGAGATATGCCGCATCCGTTAGTTCGCTTGTTTGATTATGAAGATAAGGAGCGTAAATACTGGCAATTTCATTTGCCCTGGATTCTCCTAAAAGAGGGTAACGCCGTGCAAAATTTAAGATAGCTTGTTTTTCGTCATAAGAAAGCGCAAAGGGCGGGACAATGGGCGTGTAATTTGAAAGAAAATTGATTGTATTTTTTTGGAAAGAGCCTGACTGTGTATAAACAACCACGGTATTTCCTGCCCAGTCTCCAATGCGGCGGAACCCGCCGGAAATAGTCATTGAAAGTAATGCTATGTGAAAAAGATAGCAGAAAGTATCTGCAAAACGCAAAATATTTCGCATGAAAGAAGCAGACGGATCAACGGGCGAACCATCGCTTTTAACCACTCTAATTCCTGCTATGCGTTTTCCAAGACTTTGTCCGCTAAAAGCTAATTCACAAATAACATGATAAAACCAGTCAAGGCAGAAACTTAAGATTAGAAAAATCCAAAGACCAAACTGCCATGAAAAAAAGTAATTCCAAATAAGATGAAAGGCAATTAAGATGATCCATTGGGTAACTACATCAATTGCATATGCAAGTGTTCTTACAGGAAGGCCTGCAGGAGTTATTATAAATATTATTCCTTCCGGGGTAAGAGCTTCCAGTGAAGAATCAAAATTATTGTTTTTTTCCCATGACATAAATTACTTAGAATAAATTGCCAAGTACACCGGCAATTCCAACAATAATCATTAAGATAAAAGATACAGGGACTAATGCAAGTGAAACAATACAGAGAATACCTGTAAATTTCCAGAATGACTTGTTGTTTTTTAACGCTTCTTCAAGATCTTCAATTGAATTGGTGAATTTGTAATTACGGATTTTTTGCCCAAACTTATATGTAAAATGAGCGGGAAAAAACATTATTACACCTGCGGGGATATAAATTAAAAAGAGAGTGCTAAACAAGGTTCCAAGTTCACCAGGTAAATCAATAGTAGAGCTTGCGTTAGACATACCAAGTGTTGCAGCAACTCCGGTAAAAACAGATATGCCGGCTCCAATATAACCAAGAACACCTATAAACCGCAGCCATGGAGACGCATCATCTAATGATTTAAGCATATTTACAGTTAATTCTACGCCCGAACTTTGCTTTGCCTGCGGAACAATCTGAGCTTCCGGACTTTGATAAGGATTACTAAAATCTGACATTGTTTCTTCCTGTTTATGCTCTTTTATTATTGCGCCTTGAGCTTACAAAGCGCAAGAAATCGTTAATATTTTTTACAATTATACGATCCGGGAAAATCTCTACGCGCCTTTGGTTGGTAAAGTGTCCTAGGATATCCCGAACTTCATTTACGCTCATGCCTGCCCAATGCGCTACGCCTTCTACATTTGTTTTAAACTCGCGCCTTTCTGTGGTTTTATCAATATCAGGCTGAGTTTCATCCAGCATAAGGAATACATCCGCAATTTTTGCCTGCGGTTCAGGCAGGGTAAGAATCATAAAACGTCTTTTTGAATCATAGATTCGTTTACAGAACATCTTTAAAAGTTTTAATGCAATCTGCGGGTTTCCCAACAAGAGAATCTCAAAGTTTTGCGAATTAAATTCAAGTACTTTCACTTCATCAAGCGCAATGGCAGTTGCTGAACGGGGAGAATTTTCCAGAATTGCCATCTCACCAAACATTTCAGACGGATAAAGAATATCCAATGTCCTTTCAATATCTCCAACAAGTTTTACAAGCTGTACTTTGCCGGATTGGATAAGGTAAAAGGTATCACCAATTTCAAATTCGGAAAAAATTATTTCACCTTGATGAAATGTTCGTGAAAAACGGCCAAACGCCGCCAAATCCATTGCCATTTTACATTCCTCCTGACGATTTATCCGTTCATGGCGGATAGAGCCCTTTTTACTTTTGATACTATCTCATCATCATCACTTGAACACATGGAAAGAATCTTATTGTAGAACGCTCCCGCCTGATCTTTTCTTCCAAGTTTTTCATTACATTGTCCCATAATAAACATAGCATCTTTGAAATCCGGATGTTTTGGATAATTTGTAAGCATGGTAGTATAATATTTAATACTTTCTTCAAATTTATTTAATAAGAACATACATCTGCCAATTTCAAATGATGCTTTAGCTGTCCATTCAGGATCAGCACCGCCATCGACTATGGCTTTAAATGCCAAAAATGCGTCTTGATACCTGCCCTGCGATGTTAAGCTTACGGCATCATAGTAGACTTTTGCCGCTTTGTTGGCATCTCCCCCTGAAGAAGAACCCGAACTTATCGGAGCAGGAGCCGCAGATGCATTGGCTACCGTAATGCTGGGACCTTTGCCGTCTCCATAACGGGACAGTGAATTTTCTGCGGTTTCCATGTTTTTAGAAGCCTGAATTGCATTTTTCCCTGAAGGATAAAATGTCAGATAACGGCTGAATACATGCTTTGCATGAGAAAATCTTTTATTTTTAAGGTAGAACTCTCCCACAGCAAAAAGGCCGTCCGCAGGCGGGGCTTCTTCTTTTGCCATAACTTTGGATACCTGTTTATGCACTCGCCTCATTTGATTGGAAAAAACTTTTAACATTTTTAGGATTATTCTTGAGTTGGCAGTTGCAACAGCTTCAAATTCGGATACCGTAAAAACCATAACTGCTGTATCTGATAATGCAACGGCGTTTTCTTCACGAGGATATCGTCCTAACGCAGACTTAACCCCAAAGAATTCTCCGGGCTGAACAGGGTCTCTAACATCCGCTCCGGTTTCAATATCCTGATAAACCAGGCTTACTTTCCCCGATTGCAGAATATAAATTTTTTCTGCCGGATCTCCCTGAAAGTAAATAAGAGAACCTGAACGGTATTGCAATGGTTTTGGCATTGTTTCCTCTTTCTTCTATATCATTATGCCGGCTCAAAAGGCAGGTAGTCCAGTTTCTTTTTAAAGCCGACTTTATCTCTGACCTTGCGGTAAAGAGCCACAGGATCACCTTTTACAAACATCGCTTTACTTCCAACTTTAATTTGAGTATAATCTTTTGGAAGTTTCCCGTCAAAAATATCAATAAAACGCATTTCACCGTATATTGGCGTTCCTGCCAAAATTAAAAGCTCAATATCCTTCATGGAAGCATCAATTAAATTTTCATAAGGATCTTCATTTCTGGCTTTTAAAACAAGAATATCTCCTAATTTTCCTTCATCAAGAGTGCCAATTTTATCCTGCATTCTGAATGCTTTTGCAGCGTTTATTGTTACCATCTGGAACATTTTTTCTGCTGACAGTTCTTCACCGTAAAGTTTGCGGTAAAGTTCTCTGTCATATTTCATTTCCGCAAGAAGGTTTGCAGAGCCTGTTGCGGAAGAATCCGTACCAATTGTAACATTAATGCCTGCATTTATCATCTTACGGACTTTTGCAGTTGCATTAAACATAAACATATTGGAAAAACCACACCATGAAACACTTGCTCCCGCTTTGGCAACTTTTTTTATATCATTATCACTAAAACCAATGCAGTGAACAAACAGACAATTTTCATCCAGAACATTCATTTTTTCCAGTGCTTCTAAATTGTACATGGCTTCATTGTCAAAACCTTCGGAAAGATGTGTAATAAACGGCCAGTTGTTTTTTACCGCACGGCTGTGTTCAACTTCTATACCTTCACCCCATTTTAGATCGTATGAAGTACTTTCATGAGCAAGGCAGTATTCTTCTATTGCCCTGATTGGTAGGGTAGGCAGAATTTTACTGTTTAATTCATGCGGGAAATGATCGTTCACAGTTGTTACACCGGAAAATAAACATTTATAACCGCTTAGGGCATAGAGTTCTTCTCTGTTTAACTTTGATCTTTCCTCAAAAGTTTTAGACGCTTTTAGGTCATTATCCCAAGGCAGCCATGTAAGATAAAAGCTGCCCTTTTTTGGACCAACAGCAGGCCTATAATTCCCCTGCAAATGGTCATGGGTATTTATCAACGAAGGATAGACAAAGGATTTCTTCCTTAAACTGATCTTTTTACTACCGCCCGGAGATACTATTTTATCTCCTTTTACTCCCAAATCACCGGTATGTACTTCTTTACCGGGGGAAACTATCATCCCGTTTTTTAATACATACTCCAACACTTAAAACCGTCCTTTTTGAGAAATTCGTTCTATACATATATATTAATCAATTTTTTCCTATAGATCAACAATCTAATGTATAAATTAATAAAAATTGATACAATACTGGTAATGATAGATCTTCACACCCATTCCAATATTTCAGACGGGGAACTAAGCCCGGCTATGCTTATAAAACAAGCGGTCAAACAGGGATTAACCGCAATTGCTCTTACTGACCATGATACTCTTGGGGGGTTGGATAGCGCAAAAACCGAGGCAATGGCGGCAAATATCCATTTTATTCCCGGAATTGAGATAAATATCGATTGGTCGGGTAGTTCCGGCGGGGAATTCCACCTTTTAGGGCTGGGTTTACACAAGCCAAGCTCCGCTTTTGTAGCTGCAGTTCAAGCTCTGTCCCTCAAAAGGGTAAGCCGAAACCGTCAAATTCTGGAAAAAATGTACGAATTTAGCATGATTACTGATATCGATACAGCATGGGCGGAGCTTGAAACCATTGCAGGGGGTCAAAAAGGCACTTCTTTGGGGAGGCTCCATTTTGCATCGCTATTGATTAAGAAAAGAATTGTTAAAAATGTAAGCCAGGCGTTTGCCCGCTATTTAGGAACGGGAAAACCTCTATTCGTACCCAAGGAGGGGATGAAATTTGAGGAAGCTGTTGCCTTAATCCGGCAGTCTGGCGGCATACCTGTTCTTGCACACCCAATCTCGCTCTTTGTTTCATGGGGCAAGCTCCCCGACCTGATAAAATCCCTAAAGAATCAAGGGCTTATGGGTCTTGAGGCATGGCACCCCACTGCCAAGCCCGGCTCCTGCCGCCGCCTGGAAGTCCTTGCAAAAGAGCTGGGTCTTTATGCCACCGAAGGCAGCGACTACCACGGTTCTGTCCGCCCAGACCGCAAATTAGGCTATTCCGCCAAAGGCCGCAAAATTGACGATGCAATTCTACAAGCAATCCCGGAGTTAGTGTCCTAGAATAAAGGCTGCATGTTGAATGTAACTGTGGATAACATAGCAGCTACATTACAAACATGCTATCATAAGCCATGAGTGAAGTTTCCCCCTCTTATCTGGCTCCCCTCAACCCTGAGCAACGGCGGGCTGTATTGCACACAGGCAAACCCCTCTTGATACTGGCAGGGGCGGGTTCCGGCAAGACAAGGGTTATCACCACAAAAATAGCGTGGCTTATTCGTGAGCAGGGAATGGATCCCCGCTCTATTTTAGCGGTTACCTTTACCAACAAAGCCGCAAGGGAAATGACAGAACGCGCAAAGCAAATAGAACCGCTTGCCGAAAATGCAATGCTCCGAACCTTTCACTCTTTTGGCGCGTGGTTTTTGCGGCGCAACGGAAAACTTGCGGGATTAGACTCGTCTTTTGTAATTTATGATGATACCGATGCTATCTCCCTTTTGTCCGCCATAATGGAAGATGCTCCCAAAGCCGAGGTTAAACATGTAGCACATAACATTTCTCGCGCAAAGGATTATTTCTTAACTCCTGATGACCCCCTTCTGGCTCAAATAGACAGCCGTAAAAAGTTCCGTGAATATTACGCGCGCTATGAAGAACGAATGGCGCAAATTGGCAATGTTGACTTTGGAGATCTTATCAAAAAACCTGTAGAGATTCTCCGCTCACAGCCTGAGGTTTCCAGGCGTTTTCATGATCGATTCAAGGTAATCATGGTGGATGAATATCAGGATGCAAATGTTGCGCAGTTTCATTTATTAAAGGAATTGTGCAGTCCGGAAACTTATGTCTGTGTCGTAGGAGATGACGATCAATCTATATATCGATTCAGAGGCGCGGAGGTAAAAAATATTTTAGAGTTTCCTGACAAATTTGACGGTGCAGACATCATCCGCCTTGAAAGCAACTACCGTTCTACCAGCCCCATTCTACAGGCGGCATCCTCTGTTGTTGATAACAATAGAGGGCGCTTGGGAAAAACTCTCCGTGCAGAAAAGGGCAATGGCAATCTGCCAATACTTTCATATCTGTTTAACCAGGACGAAGAAACCAAATATTGCGCAGATAAGATTACAGCCTCTGTAAAAAAGAAAGAAACAACATGGTCAGACTGGGCTATTCTTTACCGCACCAATGCACAGTCGCTTGGTTTTGAAACGCTATTCCTGCGCTCAAATATTCCGTACCGTGTTGTGGGCTCACTCAAGTTTTATGAAAGAGAAGAAATAAAAGACGCGCTTGCTCTTCTTGCGATGTTAGTAAACCCGCGCGATGAAATTGCCTTCCGCCGTGTTGTAAATAAACCCGCAAGAGCTATTGGCGCCGTATCTGTAGATAAAATAATAGATGCTGCAATTTGCAATGACGGCAACTTATTAGAAGCCGGAAAAAGTATCGATCTATCCGCAAAGGCCAGCAAAGGTTTAGCTGACTTCCTAAAAGTAATAGAAGACGGCAAAAATTTACTAAATGAAAAATCTCAGCGTCCTCAGCGCCCCCGCGCCCCCGCGCGAGGAGGAGCCCTCATAGCAAACGAAGGCCTATCTGTTTTAATCACCCAACTTGTAAAAGATTCAGGACTCGCTAAATATCATCAAGAACAGGACGAAATTTCAGGAAACTCCAAAATTGGAAACCTGCAGGAACTTGTAAATGCAGCAAGCAGATACAAACAAAATCAGGAAGGACTTCTGGATTTTCTGGAAGATATCGAACTTGACCGCTCCATGGAAGACAGCTCCAATGAACAACAAGATGCGGTAACGCTTATTACTTTTCACAATACTAAAGGCTTAGAGTTTAAGCGCGTAATAATGACCGGTCTTGAACAGGGAATTTTCCCAAGAGAAGACAAAAAAGATGAAGAGCTTGAAGAAGAACGCCGCCTATTTTATGTAGGCGCAACGCGCGCAATGGATGAGTTGTACCTTACTTCCTGCGCAGAACGCCGAATGTACGGAAAAACCATGCCGTCACAGCCATCTTTGTTTTTGAGTGAGATTGATAAGAGCAGCTTGTTAATCAGCAGGGGACAGGGATCAGGGCTCGCTTGCGCGGCGACAGCCCACAGTGGACAGAGAATAACTCCGCCTAGTTTTAATTCGTTTAGTTTTAATAATAACAAGGCTGATGACAATAAAAAACTGGAAGAAAAAGCGGGGTACAAGCGAGGGGACAGAGTCTCACATGAACATCATGGGCATGGGGGAGTTGTCAAAATTAAGGACAGCCCTGATGGGCCGATAGTCTATGTCCGTTTTGACAGTGGAAAGGAAACCTTTTTTAACAGTGAGAAGCTTAGCAACAAATTTGAAAAGTTGGGAGAGGATTATTGATTGCAAGCCTGTATCCGTTTTTCCAATAATGCGGCAATTTTTTCCGCTCTGTTTTTTTCAACTGAAGGTACGCTTAACAAAAGGTCTTTGCATACAAGAGGTAAATCTTCCAATTTCCGTTTGTCAAACCAACTCCAATCTTTTACCAATTTTAATTGGTTGTCCAAAGTATCAAAACATTCTGTTCTCATTTTAGGTTTTTCAGGCAGAGTAATTGCGGCAATTCCGTCTTCATGAAATAAACTTGAACCGCTGTCAAAAATAGGAGCCGCAGAAACAATATCAAGGGTCTGTGAATTACGCAATATCCCAAAATTTTTAAAGTGCCGGTCATGGTTTAATATTAAATAATCCAACACCATCATTTTATCTAGCATTTCAATATTATCTTTAACGCCAAGCCGGTGCGCACAATCGCAGTAATGACTGTATTTATTTCCGGCAAAATATGACGGCTCTTTTGTATAATATACGCGGATTGCTTCAATAAATTCTGTATTTAAATCCGTCATATTTTCACATTTACTGACAGGCTCTCCTTCTTCCCATTCCATACGGTATTTTACATGAGGGATTCCCAGTCTTTCACAAATGATTGCGGCAATTACCTCGTTCACAGGTTCCTGCATATAAGGGCTTTTGCCTGCTTTTACAAGAATACGGCTCCCGTCATTTTCTATATCCCATCGTTTTCTTAAATTTCCGTCTGATGATATATCAGGCGTATTTCTATCATATTTTTTATCTTGTTTTTTCCGGTTAAAGAACAATCCTCCTATTCCCTTATCAAATTCATTTTCATAAAAATTTACATCTTTCCATTTTCTTGTATCATTCTCCGGAGTTATCCAATAATGATCTGTAAGGCTTAAACCATTACATTCCAGAAGCAGCTTGTTTTTACCGACTACTCCAATCTCTGACATTACCGCCCTAAAATTTTCTCTGGAAGAAGGGATCCCTCTCTCATTCCACCATTGGGTTATCCGTTTTGAGTTTACTTTTCTGTCTTCCATAACACAAGAAAGCGGTAAATGTTCGGGTAAAAATACTTCCCTTATAGCTGTAATGTTTCCTTCTTCATTCATAGAAAGCAGTGCGACATCAATATCTTTGTGTTTTAAAATAAAAGCCATTTATTAGATTATATATCATAGATTTTAACCTGACTATCATGATAAAATAAGATATGATCGATACAAAAACAGACAACCCTCTTCTAAAACAAGTCCCCCAAATTCTCCGTGCCAGAGGGTATCGTCTTTACACTAAGGATAACCGGCGTTTGATCGATCTTTGGCTTAATGGCGGTGCGGCGTTATTGGGGCACACTCCTCCAAATATTCTAAGAGAACTTAAAAACACAGCCAGCCGCGGTCTGTACGCACCATACCCCCATTTTACGGAGGGTCGTTTGTTAAAAGCATTATCCAAACTTTTGCCGGAATACAGCTTTTGCATTTACGCCACGCCGCCGCAGGAGTTTGCAACACTTTTCAGCAACGGAAAAGCCAGTCTCTGGCGGCCTTTCATGACGGCTGACACGTCTAACCCTTTTCATTTAATTCTACCCGGTATTCAAATAGGTCTTTGCGTAATCGCCGCCAAGAGTGAAGAGCAGCTTGCTCAATTACCGCCAAACGAATTAATTTCCCCGATAGTACTTGCAACTGCGGCACGGGGAATACATGACCTAATCGCATCCCCGCAGAGAGCGCACCCCCACCTGCCCCGTACCTACAAAGCCCTGAAAGCGGACATCTGCCCGTGGCGGAGAGAAGGGATATACCTCTATCTAAAAGACCCGCCAGATGAAAAAGGGTGGGCTGCCTATTTTGACAAATTCCTGCAAGCGGGCTTCCTCCTGCCGCCCACACCGGAACACCCTGTAATCCTGCCCGGAGAACTTTCTGATGGCGAAGACGCTAAACTGGCGGAAATGCTGGGTATTTTAGGTATTTAACGGCAGCTTCATATTTGAAGCCGATGTATTGCCTTAAATAGATATCCTTGCCATAAACTTCAAAAATTGATACACTATTCTTATGGTGACAGTGTCCCGGGCTGTCTCATCAATACATGTTGCCGGGTTATATTTTAGGCAATTCAGGAGGAAGAAATGAGCGCCACAATTAGGCTAAAAAGATTTGGAACAAAGAAGCGGCCATATTACCGCATCGTCGTTATCGACAAACAAGCGCCAAGAGATGGTAAAACCATAGAGGAAATCGGTTATTATCACCCCATAGAGGCAGAAGACAAACAGATTGTCTTTGATGCCGATAAAGCCAAGGCATGGATAGCCAAGGGTGCCGCTGTTTCCGATACAGTTCGTAAAATCTTTAACAAGAAAAGCGTCACAGTAAAATAACTTTTCCCCAAGGAAAAATCAATGGAAAAAGATCTAATAGAATATATTGCAAAGTCTCTTGTGGATGATCCGTCTCAGGTACAGGTTAATATTGTAGATGGTGAAAAATCCACCATTTTGGAGCTTAGGGTTGCACAAAGCGACATTGGCAAAGTAATAGGCAAGCACGGCCGCATTGCCAAGTCGATACGGACAGTGCTTCAAGCCGCCGGCGCCAGAAGCGGAAAGCACACAGTACTAGAAATACTTGATTGATAAATTTGTAATTGGTCAAATTGGCTCTCCTCGCGGACTAAACGGTTTTGTAAAAGTCCGTTCCATGTCAGGAGAAATCGATCATTTATTGGAACTGAAAGAAGTAGCCGTATTACAGCACGGAAAAGAAAGTATCCTTAAAATCGATGAAATAAAGCCAGCCCCGCCCGCAGTGCTTGTTCATTTTACCGGATACAACACCCCTGAAAAAGCAAAAACACTTTCCGGCGCTTCCGTTTTAGTGGAACGCAAGCACGCAGCCCCTTTAAAAAAGGACGAGTTCTATATCGAGGATTTGAAAGGCTTGCCCGTCGTAGCAAAAGACGGCGAATCAAAGAATGAAACAATCGGGCATATTACAGACATTGTAGAAGGCGGCGGCGGAGACTTGGCAGAGATAAAACTTATTTCAAAGGAAGGCGGGCTAAAGCTGGTACCCTTCAGAAAAGAGTTCTTCCCAGAAATCGACCCAAAAAAAGGAAAACTAGTACTTCAAAATTTATGGATATTGGAGTAAGATAACCTCATGTTTAAAATTATTTCCGCAAAGGAAGCGGTTGAGCTTATTAGAGACGGTGATTGTATCGCGGTAAATTCGTTTTTGGCTTTGGCTAATCCTGAGGCTTTGCAGGATGCGCTTTATGAGAAGTTTGTAAGTACCGGTTCCCCAAAAAATTTACGGATGTTCAGTACCGGGGGGTTGGGTGCGTGGAACGAAGACCGCTATTTGGATCGTTGTGTAAAAGCGGGGGCGGTGGGTGAGGTTGTTGCAAGCCATTATAAAAGTATGCCCGCCACGGAAAAAATGGCAAGAGCCGGTAAAATAGAAGCGTACTGCCTTCCTATGGGGGTACTCTCCCACTCAATACGGGCCGCTGCAGCCGGCAAAGACTGGATTCTAAGCGAGGTTGGCCTTGGTATATTTGCAGACCCAAGAGTTGACACCTGCGGGTTAAATGATATTTCAAAAAAAGAGCTTACCAAAGTTGTTAATATTGATGGAAAAGATTATTTACAGATACAGACTCCCAAAATAGATATTGCGTTTATAAAAGGTACAACCGTTGATCCTAACGGGAATATTTCTTTTGAAAAGGAATACCTAACCGCTGATGCACTTTCTATGGCGCAGGCAGTAAAAAGAAACGGCGGCAAAGTTATTGTACAGGTAGAAAAAGTAAACCATGTATTTTCCCGCCCGCGCAATGTAATAATACCGGGAATTTTGGTTGATTATGTAGTTGTGTGTGAAAATCCGCCGGAAGTTATTCCATATAATCCCGCTTTGTCGGGAGATGTGCATGTTGCTGCATCGCACATGGATTATTATTTAGATAAAGTCACTGTCAGTAGGAATAAAAAAGAGGAAGCGGATAATAAAATTTCAGATATTATTGCAGAACGAGCAGCCAAAGAATTGAGTCATGGGCAGATAATCAATCTTGGCATTGGTATTCCTGAAAATGTAGGCAAGTACGCTTCTTATTTGGATATATTAAAAGATATTGCCATTACCGTAGAAGCAGGCGGCATTGGCGGACTCCCCATTCCGGGGGTTGCGTTTGGCGCAACACTTGGCGCGGACATGATCTGTGATATGGCAACTCAGTTTGATTTTTACGACGGCGGCGGATTGGACATTTGCTTCTTGGGTGGGCTGGAAGTTGACAAAGAGGGCAATGTAAATGTTCATAAACTGACAGGCAGCTACTCAGGGATTGGCGGTTTTGCCAATATCACCCATGCTACTAAAACCATCGTGTTTTGCTGTAGTTTTACTGCTAAAGGTTTGGTTGTAACAAATGAAAATGGCAAAGTTGAAATTAAGCAGGAAGGTTCTGTAAAGAAATTCAAAGAGAGAGTTACAGCCGTCAGTTTTTCCGGCAAGAACGCTATAAAGCGCGGACAAAAAGTGTTATACATAACCGAACGCTGCGTATTTGAGCTGACCGAACAGGGCATCAAACTGAAAGAAACCTATCCCGGCATTGATGAAGAAAAGCAAATCCGTGCGCTGCTGGATTTTGAGTGTTAAGAAGACTACAAATTCATGTCTTCTAAAAGAGAAACGGCAGAATACATTTGATTATAATGCTTATGTATGAATAAGGTATTCTCTTCACGGTATAATTTTGCGGCGACATTATCGGCGATTGGGGTGATTAACTGTTCATGCGCACATTGTATGGGATATATTTCCGTATAAACTTCCGTATCATGACGGTTTAAACTGTCGTAAACATAGTTGCATCGGGTTTTAATTGCACATTCACGGCAAGGTTCGGGCGGGATTGCTCCTTTGTCTTCCAGGAATTTCCGTTTTTCTTCATCTATTCCCGCAAAGACATCTCCTATAGAAAATTTAGGATAATCTACATATCTTGAACCTGAATATATTTTTCCGTCAGGAGCAACAGAAGGCTGCGACCTGTTCATTAAGCGCCTGTCCTCATTGTATTTGGTGCCTTTTAGATGTGACAAAATTTTCATATCAAACGGTGAAAGGTAAAATTTTTCTTCTCTTTTTGTCCATTGAATATACATCTCTGCCATTTTATTATATTCTTTCTCTAAAATATCCAGATGTTTTCTTGTCCACTTTGCTGCAGGATCATAGTTTAGATTCATGGTGATGTACCTAAACCCCTTTTCAAAAAGAAATTCTATTGTATCCGTCGCTTTATGTACCGTAGAGGGGTCCACAACACTCATCCCTATCGCATACGGCTGGTATTTTAAAAGTAGCGGTATTTTTTCTTTTAGTATATCGTATGATCCATCGCCGTTAAGAAGCAGACGATTGTCATCTTGTGCCGGGCCGTCATGGGAAAAACCAATCGACATATTGATCTTTTTTGAAAACTCCAAAAATTCTTCATCTAAAAGAGTTCCATTTGTTGTGATCTTATAATAGAAATTATGTCCGGTATCATCTTTGATCTTCTGTGTATGCGCAACAATATCATAAATCAACTCTTTTTCCAGCAAAGGTTCGCCGCCGTAAAAAAGCAGGCCGGTTGTTTTATCGTTCTTCATACTTAACTTTATTGCTTCAAATGCAACCTCGCGCGTCATCCTGTCAATTCCCGGTGCAATAAAACAGTATTTACATTTTAAATTGCAACGGTTTGTAAGATGGAGCGTTAAATGCATGGCTATTCTAGTTTGCCTTTAGTTTGTAATAGCTCGATAAATTCGCTGACTTGGGTTGAAAGATGTTCTTTGAGCAATTCTTTTAATTCTTCCTTTTGAGAGTTATTTGGTGTTCCTTCCCAGAAATATTCTCCAGGACAATAAAATACACCTACAGTAAGATCAGGAGCCAGAATAGAAAACGCTTTTTCAACTTCTTTTTTCATATAGCTGCTGCCCTGACAATATTCATCGGCATCTCTTTCTGCGATTATTGTAATTGCAACATCTTTTTCTTCATCGAATAATTCCAGACGTACTATACCTAACCCAATCAGGTAAACTATATAATCGGATTCAGGCGGTGCTGTGCTGAAATCAAGTCCCGCTTCCTCAAGCTGAGCACGGACAAAACTCAACGCTTCCTGCTCTGTCAAATGGGCAACATAAATGGGCGCGCCGCCTGAACCGCCGCCATGAGGAAAAAAGGGAGGACAGCCGGTAAACACAGCTGACCCTATAAGCCCGACACATGCCGCTGCTGCTGCGCTTTTACGCCATCTGGATGGGAGTTTTTTTAACAGGGTGGGGTTGTTATTTGCATCTATGTTTGTTGGATATTCAGGCAAAGTATATTGTTTTACCGGACTCAGGGTTAACAGATCTTCTTTTTCGTTCATATTCTTAATATATCACAAATTGATATTTTTGTCTAAAAATTATGCACTTGCTCCAAATCCACATTCCGTCTATTCTATACAGACAATGAAATACACCGTTTTAACCCTGTTCCCGGAAATAACCGACGCTTTTTTTGCCACCTCAATTATGGCAAAAGCGATTAAAAGAGGGATTATACAGTACCAAGCAGTTAATATCCGTGATTTTGCAAAGGACAAGCACAAAACCTGCGATGATGCGCCCTATGGCGGCGGTCCCGGTATGCTAATGCTGCCCGATCCCCTAGGTTTAGCGCTAAAAAGCATATTGGAAGAGGAAAAAAGCGATATGGAAGGAGCAACACCTCCCTGTTCCCCACTCCCTATTAAAAAACCGCGTGTAATTTACCTTTCACCATCAGGTAAACCCTTTACCCAGAAACTGGCAAAAGAACTTGCCTCTGACCCTGAACTTGTCCTTATTTGCGGCCGTTATGAGGGGATAGATCAGAGGATTATCGACCTCTATGTTGATGATGAAATTTCCGTAGGGGACTATGTTTTGTCTTCCGGAGAGGTGGCTACCTTGGCGGTTATTGACGCTACTTACCGGCTGGTTGACAAGGTAATCCGGGAGGAGTCCCTTGCGGAAGAGAGCTTTTCTGACGGACTTTTGGAGTACCCCCAGTTTACACGACCTGAAGAATATGCTAATATTAAAGTCCCTGATATACTTCTGTCCGGGCACCATGAACAGATACGGCTTTGGCGGCTTGAGAAGAGGGTGGAAAAGACCCTAAGACAAAGACCGGATATGATTCAGCATGGAAAAGAAGTGGGGCTTTTTAATAAAGAAATTTTAAATATTATAGAGCGTTTGGAAGGAGAAAAAGATGAACGAAATTAAGGCCATTGAAGCCGAACAAATGAAAGCCGAACTTGACAAGTTTAAGGTTGGAGACACAGTTAAGGTACATTTCAAGATAGTTGAAGGCAAGACCGAAAGAGTCCAGATCTATGAAGGGCTTGTTATTGCCGTAAAGAATTCCGGGTCAGGCAAAACCTTTACCGTACGCAAAATCTCTTACGGTGTAGGTGTGGAAAGGGTATTCCCTATCCACTCACCGCGTATTGTAAAGGTCGAGGTTGTACGGCCTGGCAAAGTCAGACGGGCAAAGCTTTACTATATTCGTGAGAAAATCGGAAAAGGCGCCAAGATCAGGGAGCTTATCATAAAGAAAAGCCCTGTTGTTTCCGTACCCAAAACAGGGACTGCCGAAACAGAAGTTTAACTTTTATTTTTAAATGCCGATACTCATAGGGGGAGCCCTATGAATAAGATTAAAACTAAAGACCTTAAACCTGGCCAGGTTTTTTCAGCCCCTGTTTACTCAGAAGACGATAATATTCTTGTCCCGGAAATGATTCCGTTAAAACAAAAAGATATTGATCTTCTTAACTCGTGGGGTATTGATTTTGTCACATCAGAAGGCCAGTTAGTAGAGATTGATGAGTCACTGTTTTCTAAAAAAGAAAAGGGACCGCCGGAAGCGCAGGGAGTTATAAGGTTTTCTATAAACGATGTAAGCCAGAACTCAGGCCCTTATCGTGCGTATCGATCACTAATAGAAAGATTGAATTCCGTTTTTGCCGGTATTAAATCCGGGAGTGATGTTCCAATGTCGGCAGTTGACGCTATAACCGTTCAACTGCTTCAGGATTTAAAGAATAACCCTGATTCATTTATTGGTTTTATTCTTGGCGGCGAAGTTGTCGGCAATGAACTGGCAAAAAACTCAGTTAATACCGCTATTCTTTCTGCACTGACAGCCCAAGAGCTTAAGCTTCCTAATCACAAGATTAACACGATAGTATCGGCAGCTTTGGTACATGATGTTGGAATGCTCAGGCTGTCCAAAGGTATTACGGAAAAAAAAGGCGGGCTTTCGGACGCGGAACTTGAACAAATAAAAAGTCATACTATTCACACTTCCAAAATTATTACAAAGGAATTATATGGCCCAAAAGAGGTGAATTTTATTGCCTTGCAGCATCATGAACGCTGGGACGGAAATGGTTATCCTGACGGGCTTATGGGGCCTGCTATTGAAATTGGCGCCAGAATTGTATCTGTAGCCGATGCTTTTGAAGCTATGGTCAGCAAGAAATCGTATCGTAATTCTATGGTGGGGTATCAGGCAATTAAAAACCTCATGGCGGACAATGCCCGCCGTTTTGACCCCGCAGTTATTATCGCTTTTACCAAGATTATGGGGATTTATCCCATAGGCTCTATTGTGCGGTTAAATGACTTTTCCGTAGCAAGAGTTACAAGCATCAATCCTGAAGCTCCTCTGCGCCCTGTTGTTCAAATGTTAATGGATGATAAAGGTAAAGTTATTGACTCCAAAGATGTTATAACATTTAACCTTCTTGCAGAGAAGAAATTTTTTATTAAAAATGCGATAGATCCTGCTGAATATAATGGCACTAATGCCTGATAAAAAACAGGTCAGCAGTATTGAAACCGGCAAAAAGGGCGAGGAACAGGCCGTTTCCGCCCTAAAAGCTGCCGGAATGAAAATAATTGCTCAAAATTATCGTTGTAAAACCGGAGAAATCGATATTATTGCTTTGGACGGGGAAACAGTTGTTTTTATTGAGGTAAAAGCATGGTCTTTTTATGGAATGGAAGACCTCCAGTATGGTATCGATACAAGAAAACAGAATAAAATCATTAAAACTGCTAAGTATTTTCTATTGGAAAATCGACAATATAGTAAGATGTCAAACCGTTTTGATGTAGTATTCGTAAAAAATAACTCAATTACCCATCTTGCATCAGCCTTCATGGAGGGTGTATTATGATAGAACAAGCTTTGCATAGCAGAAGGCTGGATATACTCAGGCGGCGCATCAATGATGAGACTTATTTACATTCCGCTATTCAAAGGTTGGCTCTTGTACTGAGCAATGAAATTATGGATATTACCATAGAAGGCGGGCGAAATGAGCGGCAGCGGAAAAGGCGGAAATAACCGCAAAAACAAACATAAATTCTCCAAACAATTAAAAAAGACAGACAATCTTCTAACCGATGGAAAATTTGAAAAAAACAGGGTAAGTTTGCAGGAACGCCTGCGCTGGGCGGCGCCGGAATTGCCTTCCACCAGCCCTATTACTACCCCGGATTGTAAATGGTGCGGAAAGCAAATCACGGATATTACTACGGCAATCTGTGACAAAGAAACGGGACAGCCTGTGCATTTTGACTGTGTGCTTGCCCGCATTTCAGAGATGGAGCAGTTGGAAACCGGTGATTCTGTCTGTTATATTGGCGGCGGCAGATTTGGCGTTGTTCATTACAATAACCCAAATGACAAGAAGGATTTTTCCATTAAAAAGATTTTTGAATGGGAACCCAAAGAAACCGGCGTTAACAGCGATTGGCGTAAGCCAATTAGCGAATATTTTTCATTAACTTGAGGTGTCCGTGATTGGAATAATAGGTGCAATGGAAAAAGAATTGGAACTCCTGCGTGAATCTATGGGAAAATCTGAAACCCAAAAAATAGGCGGGTTTACTTTTTATTCCGGTCAAATAAACGGCAAAGATATTGTTTTACTGCAGTGCGGAATTGGTAAGGTTGCTGCCGCTGTGGGTTGTTCGCTTTTAATTCAGCAGTACAACCCAACTTTTATTATTAATACAGGTTCTGCGGGCGGTATCCATCCGGAGCTAAAAGTGGGGGATGCTGTTATTTCTACAGGGCTTGTTTACCATGATGTTGATGTTACAGCATTTAATTACGCACCAGGGCAGCTTCCCGGTCAGCCGCAAATTTTCCCTGTAGAAGAAAAATACATAAAACTTGCAGAAGATGCTATAGATGAATTAAAAAATATAAACCATGTACGGGGTTTAATTGGTTCCGGCGATATTTTTATGCATGATCCCCAGAGGATAGCTCAAATGAGCAAAATGTTTCCTGATATTGCCGCGGTGGAAATGGAAGGGGCTGCCATTGCGCATTGCTGTGCTCTTTTTTCCGTTCCGTGTTTGGTAATAAGAGCTTTGTCAGATGTAGCGGGAACGGAATCCTCAATAAGTTTTGTGGATTTCCTCCCGATAGCATCTGAACATTCTGCTAAAATAGTAATAGAGCTTATAAATAAATCCTAGTTACCTTGCATATTCCGTAATTCTTGTTTCTCTAATCATTGTAACTTTAATGCGTCCCGGGTAGCGAAGATCTGTTTCTATCTTCTTGGCAATATCTCTTGCCATTGCCCTGGTTTGTTCATCATTAACAGTTTCATTGTTTACCATTATACGGAGCTCTCTTCCTGCCTGAATTGCAAAAGACTTATCTACGCCTTCAAAGGCGGAAGCTATATTCTCTAAGTTTTCCAGCCGCTTCATGTAGTTGTCAATGGTTTCCTTGCGCGCACCGGGGCGGGCTGCGGAAATGGCATCGGCAATTTGTACAAGAACGGATTCTACGCATGTTGGTTCAATATCGTTGTGGTGGCTGCCTATTGCGTTGATAATGCGAGGGTCTTCACCCATTTTGCGCGCCATGTCCATACCAATTTCAGCATGGTTAAGGTCAGAGTCAGACTCAACTCCCTTTCCTATGTCATGCAAAAGAGCGGCGCGCTTGGCAAGTTCACGGTTGGCGCCAATTTCAGCAGCCAGCATACCGGCAATAACGGCCACTTCCCGCGAGTGGTGCAGTACATTCTGTCCGTAACTGGTACGGAAATAAAGCCGCCCAAGCGCACGGATAGCATCTTGCTTAAAGTTGTGTATTCCCATATCAAAGAGGACTTTTTCACCCTCTTCAAAGATTTTCTGGGAAATATCCTTGCTTACTTTAATGACAATTTCCTCTATACGGGCAGGATGGATTCTTCCGTCAAGGATAAGCCGTTCAAGGGCAACCTTGGCAATTTCCCGCCGTACCGGGTCAAAACAGGAGATGACCACTGCTTCAGGAGTATCGTCAATAATAATGTCTGCGCCTGTAAGTGTTTCCAGGGTACGGATATTGCGGCCTTCCCGCCCTATGATTCTGCCCTTCATTTCATCATTGGGCAGAGTAACGGTTGTAACTGTTACATCGCCCGTGACTTCTGTGGCAAGCCGTTGTATTGTTGTTACAAGAATATCACGTGCGCGTTTTTCTGCGGCCAGATTGGCTTCTTGTTCGATCTTATTTATTAAGGACTGGGCATCATGTTTAGCCTCACTTTCAAGATCCTTAATGATAAGTTTTTTAGCTTCCTCAGCCGTTAAACCGGAGATTCGCTCAAGTTCAGTTCTGAACCGCTGTTCTTCTTTAGAAAGCGCTTCTTCACGCTGTTGAAAACCCTTTTCTTTTTCCGCAAACACCTGTTCAGTCCGCTCAATTTGAGCGGTTTTTTTATCAATAATCTCTTCTTTTTGAACCACGCGCCTTTCATAGCGCTGAAGTTCAGCCCTGCGTTCCCGAGTCTCCCTTTCCTGCTGATTTCTATCTCGTATTACTTGATCTTTTGCCTCAAGAAGAATCTCCTTCTTTTTAGCCTCCGCTTCTTTAATAGCATCCTGTTTTATACGCTCTGCAAATTGCTCTGATGCAGTAAGTTGAAATCTGGCATAAAGCCATCTTATAAACCAGCCTAAGGTTAACCCGGCAAGAGGGAGTACAATTAAAAGTACCCAATTCATAATTTACCCCTTACCGATGATAATTCAA